>Ga0209629_10003386_pt1 | contig 11410 bp, 7 predicted proteins | sample TergutCu122P5_FD_187286 | JGI IMG/M metagenome (GOLD analysis project Ga0209629, IMG submission 187286) | Cubitermes ugandensis P5 segment gut microbial communities from Kakamega Forest, Kenya - Cu122 P5 (SPAdes) (version 2) | ecosystem: Host-associated > Arthropoda: Insects > Digestive system >...
GTTAAAGTTATACATTTGATAGATGGGATAGATTTGTTTAAAATTAGTAATTTTAGTTTTAGGTGGAATGGTGATTGTAACAGATTTGTATAGCAGCTTAGAGGGATAGAGAGAGTGACAGAGAGAAGACCAGTAAGATGCGAGGGGATTATGCTAGTTATGATACGGGAACAGTATTTCATTAGTGAGCTAATAGAATCAAAGTATTTACAATTTTGACATTTGATTCTTTTGGGGAGTAGTGGAATTTAGGAGTTAGCCAGCTGGGAGGAATAAGAATATTTAAGGGGGGATGCATTTGAAAATGTGCGAGTTTGAAATTTTAATGTAAGCGAGTAGACTGTTTTCTACCCAGGATGTGTTAAGATGTGTTTAAATTACACTGAAGCTAATAGTGCATAGATTTTTTGCCTCCATTATACAAAGAATATTTTACAGTGTACAGTTATTCATGAAATTAACATTTTGCTACTTAGAAAATTAGATTCCCTGAGATTGGGATGTGCGAAACAACTGATAGCTGAGATGTGATAAATGTACATAGGAGGTCGAGGTACAATAAAGTTGTCACAATATTTGCCATGGAGGCAGAGAGGTTGAGTGGAGGTATGGCTCCCCTGATTTTTAAACTTGTCCCTATATCGATGTGGGTGGTCAGTCTGTCTGCCTTGGCCACTTTACTGCCAGAGAAAAAGCTCTGGTTTTCATTGAGTTGGAGGCTGGATTGGCACTGGAGGTGGCCTGGATGATTTGGAGAAAAGATAGTTCTCTTGCTCCTTCAAAGATTTTGCAGCATATATCCTAGTTATTGTACTGACCATGCTGCCCCATACTGATTTGAAGGTAATACAAAAGTCCATATTAATAAAATGAGATGGCAGGTTGGGATTGGATGTGTTTGATTCATGACAGGAATTCCTGGAAGTCTTCTCTGAACATGGTAATTTCCTTGAAGTTCTGTAGAAGGGAATTTCTTGTATTGAATCATTTGTAACGTCTTTTCATTGTGGAAATGAAATGACTGGTTTTAAAGCTTAAGATGTCACATGTCACTGATGTAGCAGAGAAAGAGTTTCAAGAGCCAATGGCAGATCAAATAATGATAAGCCTGAGATAAGTTTATATCTTTTTGTTGAGAGTTGTTGACATTTAACAAATATTCAGAATTTGTGGCTTCTCTGGTAATCTGTATTCATGAAACAGTTGGACTGAGGAGAATGGATTTTGAGCATTCTTTATGGTAAAGTCTAGAGCAGTTAGTATTTTATGTAACTTTCCTTGTGAAGTACCGCTGTCACCTGACAAAATGTGAGAAGGACCATGATCTTGGAAGAAAGAGCAGGATAGGTGCAGGCAATACTTGCTACCTTTCAGTTCAGAATGTTGCATGTACTCATCTGTAAGACTGACATTGTTCCTGTCATTTTGTGTGGGTGTGAAATTTGGTGTCTTGTGTCAAGAGAAGAGCACAGATTGAGGGTTTGTGAGAGCAGGGTGGTGAGGAGAATATTTGATGTGAGAGGGAGAAGATTCTGTAGTGAGCTTCATGTCTGTTACTCTTCAGCAGATATTATTAACATAATCATAGCAAGGAAGATGATTTATATTTGGCATGAATCATGTGTGCAGTAAAGAATGGGGGAATACAAAGTTTGCTTAAAAAACCTGAACAGGAGGAACCACTTGGGAGATTTGGGAGAATAATATAAAAGTCGGTATTTGAAAGAAATAGGGTGGGAGGGTTTGTTTGTTTGTTTGTTTGGTCCCCCCCCCCCTCAATGGTAAGTGTAAGTGGAGGTTCTTTTGTACAAAGTATTCTGCAACAAATTACACAGACAACTTTGTTGGAATATTGATTATGTGAATATTGTGTTCACATTTTTATATGCAGTGTTTTATAATTGTCATCACCCTTTAAGTTTCCTAAAAGATGAGGAATTTCTTGAGTAGTGGAGCAGCCATAAATTTGTGAGAAAGAAGAGTTCTCCATGGGTGTTATATGTTCATTGTGCCTTTAAATTTTTATACAGAAAACCCAAACAAACAGCTGTTATCACTTTTATTCAGTTTGAAATGCTTATAATAGATTTACCCTGTTGCATATGATGAGAGATGGCAAACATGATTTGTGTTGTGGTGTTACAGAACTGCATGGGTTCTGTGGAAGGTGAAACTTGTTCCTATAGTGAGATGTGTGTACTGTGTGATGTTGATGGAAATGAAGAAGTCAGTATTAAAATTGAAGAGGCCGTAGATATAAAGGAAGAAGTCAGTATTAAAGTTGAAGAGGCCGTAGATGTAAAGGAAGAAATTCCTGAAGCTACAACATTTCCACCAATCAAGACTGAACAAGAGGTAAGGCTTTGGGGTGTGTGTGTGTGGTGGTGGTGGCATCTCATGCTTTTAGACCATTTATTGCCCCAAAAAGGAAATTGTGAAATTACAGTCAACTATTTCCTGCTTTGTGTTATGTTTTGGGTGCCATATAGCTTTAAAATTTGGATTGTAATCCTGAAGGGAAGAGACATTTTGGATGTTATAGCCATTAATGGAAGGATAATATAGAAATATATTGTGAAGAATTAGTTTTGGAATATGTGGAGTTCATTCCTTTGGCTCTAAATGGGGACCAGTGATGGTCTGTTTTAAGACACTGATTAAGCATAATGTTTTGCATCAATGTGGGTAACTTCCAGTTAGCTGTTCGTTTCATGTCAGAGAAACATTAATAAGCACAATTTAATTGGAATTTCTGCCCATGTTTACGAGATATCAGCAAAACGTGTTTGCTTTTCAAGGCTTTGTTGGTGTCTTTCACATGCTCATAGACTAGAATACAATCCAAGAAATTGGGCACAGTAGTAATGACCGATGCACTTTGAGCTTACTTAATATTTTTTGCAGCCCTTATGTCCATACATATACCTGCCCACACTTTGATAAACGTTCAGTGTCCTGCTAACAGATTTCGTCTAAGTGACCTGGTTTCATAAGGTATAAATCCAGGTGCTGAACCTTTTGTGAATAGAGTGATATCTTAGTTTTACCGCACCACTGTTGTTCCATACTCAGCATCCGGAAGAAGCTGTGAAACAGTATTTGGGAATTTTCTGCTGAAGAAGATAGCACATACCCCAGTGTATAACATCCATTCACATCGAGTCCCCCTATGAGTTCATCTACAACCAGGCTTCACAGATGTGGGGTAATAAAATGCCCCTCTGCGGACATCACTTGTCCACAGACCACTTCAGTGTTTCTCCTTTGAGTGTGGCTGTAATATTTCTGCCACCCAGCATTGACCCAACCCATCACTAGTGTCTAGAAGCCATGTTATTTTTTTTTATTATTATTTTAATTTATTGCAAATTTACAATTACTCCAATGTGGAGCAATGAGTAAAGAGTAAGGAGAACTGAACTTGAGGGGAGAAGTCATCCAGCAATGACGCTCCGTCGTATCCAATAGGAGGGTGATACAGAGCACACAAGATTAATCGTACAGTGGATCGTTAAGTAGATCAGTCGGCCATTGCCTCTTCAGTCTTTGGGCCATAAGTGGTAGGACAGCCAGCTCGGTGACGAGGGGGTTGTGATGACTCGCTAGCCGTTGATGGTAGAGGTGGAATAATCGTCTAATCTCCGAGACTACAAACGGGATATGGAGATCTCGGTGTAGTGTGAAGTTGGAAACGTACCATGGCGCATCGGTTATGGATCGCAAGATTTTGGACTGTAGCCGCTGAATGATTTGTGTATGGGACGGTTTCACACAGCCCCAGAGCTGAACACCATATGTCCATACTGGTTTGAGCATGCATTTGTACAAGAGCAACTTATTTGCGAGTAAGAGTTGAGATTTGCGTCCCAGAAGCCAGGTCATGCTTCGCAATTTGAGATTGAGGTGGAGGCACTTAGTTTTAATATGCGTACTCCACAAGTCAGTCGTTGGTCGAGGTATAGACCAAGGTATTTAACGGTAGACCTCATAGGAATCGGGACATTGTTCATGGTCACCTGCGGACAAGCTGAACGTGTAGTGGTGAACGTAACATGGGAGGACTTCGCCTGGTTGATTTTAATCTTCCAGTTGTTGAACCAAGCGTGGAGGATATCAAGATGAAGCAATAATTGGGTCAGAGTGGATCGCAATCAACCAGTTGTCGTCCGCAAAGGTGGCGGTGGTGGTGTGTTCTGTTGTGGGCAGATCAGCAGTAAATATTAGGTACAGCAATGGGCCTAAGACACTTCCTTGTGGGATGCCTGATAGCACCTCATGACAGGTGGAATAAGAGCTGTTATACTTAACTCGGAAAAAGCGTGTATGGAGGTAAAATTTCAGTAGCAGATAGTACGGATTGGGAAGGGTGGTCCTGAGTTTATACAACAAGCCTGTATGCCAGACTATCGAATGCCTGGGCGACATAGAGAAAAACTACCGTACAAAGGTGCTTCTCTTCTAGGCTCTTGGCGATCTCATGGACGATGCGGTGCGTTTGATGAATGGGTGAATGACCGGCTCGAAAGCCAAATTGATAATTAGGAAGAAGCGTCGACAGGTCTACATCGTGTCTGAGTCTTTGCAGCTGGAGTTTTTCAAAAATTTTGGAAGGGAGGGGAAGGAGGCTAATAGGACGATAAGAGGAGATGTCATTGACGGGTTTGCCAGGTTTTGGAAACATTATAATTTGTGCGAATTTCCACAAGAGAGGATAGTAGGAGAGGCGGAGCATACTATTGAATAGGACAGTGAGGAAAGTTATAGCCTTCTTGGGTAGCTCTTTGAGTGCTTTCCCGGTTATGAGGTCATAACCAGGCACCTTGCGTACGTTGGTATGCGCGATCGCCTTTGCCACTTCTTTGGGGGAGAAGGGTGTGATAGGTAGGGACATTTGACACGGTACATCAAGGAAAGCGGGGATTGCAGCGTCAGTGGTAGTAGTTGGAAGCTGGTAGGGGTAAACACCTGTTGGAGGTGATCCGCAAAGGTCTGAGCGTTGTCGTCGTCGCTCTTGGCCCAGCTGCCATCTGCATTACGGAGCGGGGGGATGTGTACTTGGGGTCGTCGAAGTCTCTTCATGGCCTTCCATAGGGAGTTGTCATTTGGGGAGAGGGAGGTGAGATAACGCGCAAAGGAATCATTATTGGCATTCCGTAAGGCGGCTTGGAGCTTCCTCCTTAATCGGTTATAAATGAGTCGGTCGCCTTGGTTCCTTGATCGTTGCCATCTGCTGCACAAACGCCATTTCTCGGCAATGAGTTCGCGTATATAGAGAGGAGTGTTATTTGCAGACGTCGTCCTTGCACGAGATGGGGGGGTAGAATGCCACGCTGCAGTTTGAATGAGTGTGGTGAAGTATTGAGTCACCTCGTCTAGCTCTTCGCATTCTTTGATGCGGAGACGGGGATTTATATGTTCGTCAATATATGCTCGAAACATATCCCAGTTGGTATGAGTCGTGGCAAGCGTTGGAGCGATCACTGTGTGAGTAAGACCAGCGCCAACGAATGCAATGATCAGTGAATGGTCAGAGGATAGCTCAAAGACGGGCACCACTTGGATATTTGTTGCCGGCAAGCCACGAGTGACAAGGAAGTCCAGCAAGTCGGGCAGCTTGTTAGGGTTAGTCGGCCAATAAGTAGGTCCGCCAGTGCTGAAGTGCTGACAATTGTAAGTGGAGATAGCGGCACGGAGTTTCCTCCCTTTCGGAGTGATGAGTCTTGCTCCCCAAGCGGTGTGATTCGCATTCCAGTCCCCGCCTATCAGGATCGAGATCCCAAGGATTGGAAGAACATAATATAATCGTCGGTAGGTATAACGTGACGTGGAGGACAGTAGACGGCAGATATCGTCAGGGGGCATGGACGGATATCAAGTCGGATGGTAGTAGCTTGTATGGCGTTAGTTTGGTGAGGTAGTAGTTCATAGTGTCGTAGGGAACTACGAAGTATGATTGCTGCCCCCCCATGGGCGGTGTTGTCAGGATGTATAGTGTGATATATGGTATAATGTGGAAGTTTAAAGACTATGTGATGTAAAGTGTGTTTCGGATATAAGAGCAATATCGATTTTTTGCAAGTATAGGAAGGCTTGGAATTCCAGCTTGTGATTTAGAAGCCTGTTAGCATTCCAGAGAACTACACGCAGGGGGGCTGGCATTATTGAGTGAGTTTTTGTATAACAGTATTAAGCATGTTTAAAATCATGCCATTCTGATGTATTAATTGGTTGAACATCGATTTGAATTCGGTAAGAAAGATAGTCAGCTGTTAAGTCAGTGACTGGTTGTTGATGAGGTACTGCATTGAAGGAGTATGGGATGGATGAAGGGTCCGGCACCGAGACTGGACGTGAGATGCGCGGCAGGGGGGGAATTGGCTAGTATCTGTGATATTAACTGGGGAGGTAGGAGTCCGTACAACAGATGATTGTATTGGACGGTGGGTGTTACTTTGAGCTTGTTGTAAGTGTTTGTATACAAGGGGGGACCCAAAAGTAACCGGAAACGTTCTCTGGTGGGCGGGCCCATTGTAGTACATGCTTCCGCCGCTAGATGCCTCTTGCGGGGACCCTTCTGCATTAGTCTGCCAACTGGCATCATCGAGTGAAGTCATGTTGCCATGTAGTAAATTCCTTTGTTAAGCACCTCTCGCTTGTTCGTCGATTTTTGTGATTGCTGAAAAGTTGGAACAACGTGCGGTTGTGAAATTCTGTTTTCTGTTAGGGAAAATGGCAGGGGAAACAGTTGCAATGCTTGAAAAAGCTTACAAGGAAGTTGCACTGGGGAAAACACAAGTTTACGACTGGTTTTCCCACTTCAGGAATGGTGAATTGTCACTTGCAGATCAACCTTGCCCAGGGCGACCCTCGACCTCCCGAACGGATGAAAACATTGCGAGAATTCGTAAACTGATCTTGAAAGACCGTCACAGGACAATTGACGATCTTGTTGATTTGTCTGGTGTGTCCTGGAGTTCCTGCCAATGGATTTTGAGTGAGGAATTGCAAATGAAAAGAGTTGCAGCAAAATTCATGCCTTACGTGCTCACGGTTGATCAAAAGCAGTCCCGAGTGGATGCCTGCCATGAATTGAAAGAACACTGACCTTTTTTCGAAGGTCATTACTGGTGACGAAAGCTGGTGCTACGCCTTTGACCCAGAGACGAAGCAGCAGTCAAGCGAATGGAAGAGTTCAGATTCACCACATCCCAAGAAAGCGCGGCGAGTGAAGTCAAATGTCAAGACGATGCTGATTTCGTTTTTTGATTCAAACGGCATTGTTCACTCAGAATTTGTTACTAACGGTCAAACTGTTAACCAGACATTTTGCCTACAAGTTTTGAAACGTTTGCGTGATGCGGTGAGACGAAAACGCCCCGAGTTGTGGCAAAGTGGGGAAGAGTTTTACAGTAATATTGTTCATCCTCTAAGGTTCCAGCGAGGTATTTCATCATGTCACAATAGTTGGTAACTCCATATACATATATCGGGGGTGGTTTGTGCACACGCAACTGCGTGGCTGGGTCACTGCTTGGGGTTGTAGAAGGAAGGGGAGCAGATGCTTGGTTTTCGTCATCTTGGAGATGCGAGAGTTCTGCAAAGGAATTTGGTGAGTTAAATGGGGACTGAAGTCCCCGTGCAGCTGAAGTCGGGAAGGGATGGGTACGCTTCCGCTTCTTAACTGTCTGCCAAGAGTAGTTGGTTGAGAGTTGAGGGTTTATGTCTGGCGGTTCAGGGGACTGCTGAACGTTAAGTTCATACTGCGTATGAGGCCAGTCAGACGAAGAACGTATACTAGGCGGTGATCGTAGACTTGTAGATGGCTGTACTTGCATCGTGCTGTAACTAACCTGCATAGGTGGGGACGATACCGCAGGGCCAGGAGCGTGATATAGCGCTGGTTGATAATGCGGTGATGGATATTGTTGACATTGGTTTGATGCTGACTTCCCCAAGGTGTCGAACCACTGACTAGTAGGCTTGTGGAGTGAGCAGGTAGTCTCTTAAGGGTCGGACAAGTAACACTGGTTTGACCACTACGAAGTGTATACACTTGATACACTGTTTACATACGCGTGCAGCAAACTAGAATCACGTCTGCACTGCACGAGAGACACGACAAGACTCTCCATGTCATCTGGCAGCCTTTTTTATGTCACGTGAAGTGCTATCAGAAGCTCCCTCAATGTCTAGGAAAGCTCAAGTGTAACTTCCTGTTTTCCGCTACTTCCTGTGTGGGTGATATCACTTGGTACATTGCAGTTTCTGTGGCCTTAACCTGGATTTTAGGCAGATTGTTATAGATGTAGGTATCATGTACCATTGTTTCATTTTTGATATTCCGGGTCACCAAATTTTTATTCATTTTCTGCACGAAGGACAGTTGACAACTAGGTCAATTTGCCTTAGCCTGAGTATTGTTGACCTTCCCAGATGCAGGTATAAATGTCATCTTGACCTGCCTCCAGACTATGGGTATATGTCCCCTTGCTAGTCAAGCTTTAATATGCCCATAATTGTGTTATGCAACAAATTTTGACACACTCAGAACTTTATGTTTAATTCTCTGCATAACAACAGTTTGCATTTGAATATGTACAGCCTTCAAAATGCATGTGAACTCTGCATTTCAAATGTCTGCACAGATGAAAGTCACTTGCAGCTCTGGGTGAGGTGACAGACATACTTGAGGTATTTTCAAATCATGTGTACTACAACACCCAGGCTGTGACTTATATTTCAGGTTTTGAATTTTGTTTATGCCACTCTTCTGAATCCAGGATTTCTGAAGTGCCTCAAGTTTTCTGGAAAATTTGTGGACCCCAGCCATAGATTGTACATGTAATTCATCCTTATAAAAGAACCTGTGATAACAACATGCAGAAATTTATGGTGTGTGTTGATTAATTGATGTACTCAAAATATTCAAAACCTTTAATTTTCCTGAATTGTTGAAGTATTGTTCCATATTGCATTTTATGTAGCGCTCTAAAATATGTGTGACATAATGTAATAGCTGGTGTTTTTTTTAAAAAAAGATATTATACAAAAAACATGTTAGTCATTGAATACAATCTTGTAAATAACACAGTTTTTCTAATGCAGTGGATTTTTATTTAATGTATACATTGCTATAAAAATAATTGTTCTTTCTATCATACTATATCCTAATTTTTAACGTTTGTGTTTTTACCAGGGCACTCTGAATGAACAACTTAATGTACACAGTGCTGAATGCAGGTATCCCTGTGATGTACATAGTGGTGAGCGCCCTTATACTTGTGATGTGTGTAATAAGGCATTCAGTGGACAGGACAATCTTGTAACACATCAATGCATCCATATTGGTGAACGCCCTTGTACTTGTGGTGTGTGTAATAAGGCATTCCGTCAACAGAGCAATCTTATAAAACATCAATGCACGTATAGTGGTGATCGCCCTTATACTTGTGATGTGTGTAATAAGGCATTCAATCAAAAGCACCATCTTATAGCACATCAACGCACGCATAGTGGTGAACGCCCTTATACTTGTGATGTGTGTAATAAGGCATTTAATCAAAAGCACCATCTTAAAGCACATCAACGCACGCATAGTAGTGAACGACCTTATACTTGTGATGTGTGTAATAAGGCATTCAATCAAAAGCACAATCTTAAAGCACATCAACGCACACATAGTGGTGAACGCCCTTATACTTGTGATGTGTGTAATAAGGCATTCAGGCAACAGAGCGGTCTTCTAAAACATCTACGCACGCATAGTGGTGAACGTCCTAATACTTGTGATGTGTGTAATAAAGCATTGAATCAAAAGCACAATCTTATAGCACATCAACGCACGCATTGTGGTGAACGCCTTTATACTTGTGATGTGTGTAATAAGGCATTCAGTCTTCAGGGCAATCTTACAATCCATCAACGCATACATAGTGGTGAACACCCTTATACTTGTGATGTGTGTAATAAGGCATTCAGTCAACAGAACGATCTTGTAAAACATCAACGCATGCATAGTGGTGAACGCCCTTATACTTGTGATGTGTGTAATAAGGCATTCAGTCAACAGAGCAATCTTGTAAAACACATACGCACGCATAGTGGTGAACGCCCTTATACTTGTGATGTGTGTAATAAGGCATTCAGTCAAAAGGGCAGTCTTATAACACATCAGCTCATGCATACAGGTGAGTGCCCTTATACTTGTGATGTGTGTAATAAGGCATTCAGTCAACAGAGCAATCTTGTAAAACATCTACGCACACATAGTGGTGAACGCCCTTATACTTGTGATGTGTGTAATAAGGCATTCAGTCAAAAAAGCCATCTTGTAAAACATCTACGCACGCATAGTGGTGAATGCCCTTATACTTGTGATGTGTGTAATAAAAGGTTCATTAATCGGAGTAAACTTAGAAAACATCAACGCATACATAGTGTTAAATGCCCTTAAGGCTATGAAGTCTGTAAAAAGTCATTCGAGGCTAAAGTGTCTTCTGGTAACATATCTACTCAAGCAGAATGGTAAGTGTGCAGGATGTGTGATCCCACAATGGTGCTTTTTGGATTGACACACTGTAGTCTGACTACATATATTTTGAAGGAGCCTCTTTCCTCAAGTAAGGTGTGAGCTGTGTTGGGAAAGAAGCGAGTTACTTAGGAGAAGTGGGAAATTTAAGGTTATTACAGTGGTGTTGCTGAAGCTACAAGTCTCTTGTGGTGTGACCATGTGCATTGTGTGATTACTAGCTGAGGTTTTTTTTGACTGCTGGGTGAAGAACCTTCAAAATGTGAGGTGATACTTGTGTAGCAACACATTGTTGTAACTTAGAGGAATTTAATGTTGTAACAGTTGCTACAACACCTTCGTGTTTATGTTTCTAAGAATAAGTGTCTTGAGTGGCCACACATTCTCTGCCATCCCATGTGGTTGCCAACTTCTTTATGGAGAAATTTCAGGATATGGCAATCTACAGAATCATTATATTTGCAGTAGGTTTTTGGTCTGGCTTCATCAACTGGACTTGCTGGACCACAATCAGCATACCTCAAAATGTGAACTGCAGCACAATGAGACAGGTGGTGTACACCTGCCTTTCCTATCCACTGACACTTTGTGAAGGCCAGGAGGATAATGGGATCATAAATATACAAATTGCCTATCCACATGAGCCTCTGTTTAGATGCCAGATCTTACCATTTCATGAATAAGGAGGCTGTGTTTTTCCTGTTACCAGCACATACAACTGAAATCATATGTGACAAGGATTGTCTCTGAATTAATGTCCTTCCATACCACTTTCATACAGAGTGGCTGTGGCTACAGGCAGACTCTGCATTCTCCCAGTCCATGTGGTAAGGTCAGTTTCAGTGTATCATATACTGTTGATATATGAGCAGTCAGTTTAAG
>Ga0209629_10003388_pt1 | contig 11407 bp, 10 predicted proteins | sample TergutCu122P5_FD_187286 | JGI IMG/M metagenome (GOLD analysis project Ga0209629, IMG submission 187286) | Cubitermes ugandensis P5 segment gut microbial communities from Kakamega Forest, Kenya - Cu122 P5 (SPAdes) (version 2) | ecosystem: Host-associated > Arthropoda: Insects > Digestive system...
CGTTTTTACTATTCTTCTTCCAAATTTTGGTTATGTGTCTCCCCTATGTGATGTGATATCAGCTCATTTCTTTGTCACACACATACAGACGGAAAAGATAAGCTCCTGGAATGGCCCGACCGTTCATGTTTGCTGCTTTATGTTAGCGCGCGCATTCACTAAAACATTCATTAGCCGAGTCCGAAAAACAGCGAAAAAATCTTCGTTAGCCGAAAAATTCGTTAGCAGGGTCACTCGTTAGCCTAGGTATCACTGTATTTAAGAATCTGATCACCAGGTGTCCAGCATGCATGGGAGTTGATGGAGGTCATGTACAGTGTCTGCCCTAATGCTGAGTACATTCTATTATACAGAGTGTTTTATGTGTTGTGGGCATGACTTTAAGCGATAATTTCCTAAATCTTTGTGATCTAAAAAGTTGACAAAACATGTTTCTAATTTTGAATGGCCGTGGTTTTACGATTGAGTGATACTTAATAGAAGCTTAGGGTTGTTTAAAAAGTGTACAGTAAATTAATAAACACATTTTCTGGTATATTTAGAGTCTAAATTTTGACTTTATAAAATTACCTTTAATTTACACAGACCTGTGCTTAAAGCGGGTTTTCAAGAATCCTGCCCTCAGCTGCACTGTATCTCGCTGTTTGGTTGTGACCTGAGCACTGACTGTTCCTGACACGGAATGTCATGTCCAAAATGTGACATCAGTGTGTCTCATGTTTCATACTTCATGCTGTAGATAATTTTGTTCATCCATTTCCATTCACAGTAATCTGGTGGTCTTAAGTTTGGAGATCTGGCTGGCCAATTGTGCCTGCCATGCCTCATCCATCACCCAGGGAAATGATTGTTCCTGTGGTTCCAAACTTCACGGAAAAATGAGGAGGATCTCTGTCATATTGGATGTACATACAACCTCGTCTATTCAAAAACACGTCCTCCAAAAGTTGGAATTCCTCAAGCAGAAATTGTAGGTGCATCTGTCCTTTAAGACACCCTTTGAAGATGAAATGACCAGTCAGTTGAACATCCCAAACTGCACACCACACATTGACAATGAATTGTAGTTCAAAGTCACTCCATAGTGGTGTGAGGATTCTAATTTTACCACATATGAGAATTGTGTGTATTATGTCATAATTGAATCGTTCTTTGTCGGTAAATAGGATTTAATGATGCAAACAACGATTTGTATTGAACCGGTTGTCAGTATCTTGCAGTGTCTGATAAACTTGATTAGAGTTTTTGGGTTGGTATTCACTGGTTCAGAATACGTTGCTGATAGTCAGTTATGGAATGAACTGCATTAGGGTCACAGAAACCATGCACACATACCATGCTTGGTGTACTTTGCAGTAGGAAATGTGAATGGAATCTGGATTATAACAGATACACCAAGACAGTACAGCACTGTACAGTATGTTGCGTCTACCTCCCCTCTTGCCACCCCCTACCCACATTACAGAACTGACTTGTCATAATCGGAGGGATACTCTTCTAAACTGTGGTGACAAACGTCTTGGCTGTGCAAGCTGGATTGCAAGAAAGGCATGGATGTGCAGTTGATACTGCAGTTCGCAGTACTTCATGTGTGAAAATCAAAAACCACCATAGCACCATAACCATTGAAAATAGGACCCATGTTAACACAAATTTTTTTGATTACAAAGGTCTAGGAAATATTCTACAGTAATGTGCATAGCTCAAGTTTCATCATGTGTGTTGCTTGCCATGCTTCTGGGTTTGGTTTCCACTTCAACTTCCTGTACTTTGTTCTTCAGACTGGCAAGAAGATATGTTACATAATTGTAATTACACTGTGTAACAGTGAAGTAAACAGTAGGCATCTGGTCACTGATTACTGTTCAATAAGATGCATTGAATGTATCTGTGAAATTTTTGTAGGTAAACGTAAGATTACTCCTGTTTTTTATTTTGTTTGTTGGCAGACTGTGCCAGTATTGTTTGTTGTTTGTCAAGCTAGTGTACAGCAGACTGTCATGCTAATTAAAAGTGTAGGCCTTTTTACACAGTAGCACAGTAATAAGCTTCCTGGGGTAATGTTTGAGTAGCTGTGAAAGTACTTTCGTTAATTTCTTAAGAAAGACTGCTGCATGGATTTGGTTGATGCTTTTATGAAGGAAATATAACAAAGTTCCATCTTTTAATCTTTAATGTTCTCTGTAGGAGAAATTGAGTATATTTGTTCTTGGCGCAAGTGATGAATTTTCATGAATGGTGAATTACAAATTTAATGTAAGGTTACAGTGTGTGCAGTGTGGCTAAATCTTTATGAACACTACTGTGAGAACTTCAAACCTGACAATTTAATGTATTTATTACATTGTATTTATACTCATAGTGTGTTTTCCTGCTTTCTCAGGCATGGATTCTGAGGTAGAAGTTCTGAATAAGCTCGTGACCTTCAAGTCTCAATTGAATGTGTTGCATGGACACATCCAGCAACCTCTGAGCACTGCTGTTGCAGGTGCTTATGTGTGTGAACTGTGCGGAAAGTGTTTCAAACACAGGAACTCTCGGTACAATCACATGGCTAAACATGAGGGTGCTACCCAGTGCCATATCTGTCATCAAGTTCTTGGCCAGAAGAGCAATATGAAACGCCACTTGCGTCACATTCATGGTGTAATGGGCATTTAAGGTCAGCAGCTGTTCTCTTTGGTGTCTGGTACATGTATGTAGCCAACTGGAAGATGACAAGAAGGCGTCACTGTTTCATTTGTGTGTCGTTGTAAAGAAGATTTGTGAAGGGAACTCTTTGTTCTCTTGTTTGAATGTGTATTTTCATTTATAAAAATTTGCATCTCAAAACATCCAAAATTTTGAGATGAACTTGGCACGGAATATACATGTATACTGTGAAGAATATTAAAGTAGTGAATTTTGAAGGCAAACTTGCATATATTTTTTGCTAAGCTAAAGTTCATTGTCACTAATGTTCTGCAATTTTTAGTTACAAAGAAGAATCTGTGAAAATTCAAGTGTTTTGGGTTTAGAAGGCTCAAGCCTTTGGCAAACCTTCATTTGCAGCATCACATCTAGTAGGAATGCCTGTGTGTCAAATAATGCATACTAAACTGGTATCAAGATTCAGTCTTTTAGAACACTATATTCTGAAGATATACAAATTCTTCCTTTTTATAGGAGGTGGCAGAACAAATGTTGGAGAGCTGCAGATGCAGCTGCCATTATTTGACATGGTCCAGCCACAGTCAAAGATACTGGAATACAAGATGGGTTTATATGTGTGCAAAATATGTGGAAAGTCTTTCTATCACTAGAATTCTTGCTGTGATCGTATGGCTTTCCTCCAGATTACATCCAAGTGCACCATTGCAACTGTGTACTGAGCCAGACGGATAACAGAAGAGACTTATGTGTATTCAAGGAAATGATTTGAATTTGTGTTCATTCCTTAAGTGATACTGTGTACTAGTTATGTACTTTTATTAATTATGTGTGACAGTTGGGACAACCATTAGGCATATTTGATTGTTACAGTTACATAGTAATTACCATCATTAGTTGCATTGTAGCATTCTTTTATTGTGTTACATGATTGGTGATCAGCCAGTTAGCAGACTGGCCACGTGTGTGGAACATACGAACTGTCCTATTGGAAGGAATACACAAATTCCTGTAACTGTGCATGTTGTGTACAGTAATTAAATCGTATGGCTAGAGTGTTAGTGTAGTCACTCTTTTTATCCTGTAAATGGCAAGGACATTTGATTTTAGTTATTGCTGCAGTACTGGTGCAGTAAAGTCTTGGGTTCAGTAGCATGTGCTTTCCCAGTATTCTAGCAGCATCATTACAAGGTCACCTTGACGTGTGTGTCTGCCCAAGAACATTTTATTGAATTATGTCACCATGAAAGCATCAAGATTTCATTGCTACAGTTGTAGTCTTAACTTTTTTCTTTCTGTTGTGGTAATAAACAATTATATTAAAAAAAACATGGGCAGTTACAACTAAGAATGTTTATATATATATGGGAATTTTGCTTAGTATGTGTTTCAGCCAAAATGGGGCATTGTCATGTAATACATGATGTCTGTATAATAGCATTCTTTAGCACTGGGTTGTACAGTTCATTCAGAATTCTCACTCAACACACAAATTTCTTGGCTAATCTGGCTATTTACTTACAAAAACTGGAAGACCTGTGAACCAACAATTCATATATAACCCCAGCTGCATGAAGAATATTTATTAACCAAGTCATCAATTTAGCTGAATACTACAAACCTTAGCTACATATTGTGCACAAATTAAGAGCACTCTGCTAATTTCTGTTTAAGACTGTATAGAACCCAAGCCTCCTCCAATATACCGTTCATCTCAGCAGCACTTACCCTGTTTATCATGGTTCAGATCTACAGAATGCTCAAAGACAAAATCTCATAACTGCTGTCCATCTAACACTACCATATACCTATATGTATGCTTAAATTGTTCTTCATTGTAAACTGATTAATTGTAAAATGAGGTCCCATTTAAATTCAAACAACTTATCCTGCAGTAATTCTTCTTAGCATATTTTGATATTATGTATCAGTTGATGATGGCTCGTTTTGGCTGAAACATGTTTTAAGCAAATTTCTTATTTGTATTTATATATGAGAAACACTCTGGGTTGTGATCAATGGTGTTTTTGTCTGTATTAATGCTGCAGCTGAATGTTGGGATGAGAATTGTGTGTGTAGGTTTATTTTATAATTGGCTTGAATATGCCCTAGTAAAAGCTTATATAGTGAATGGAACTAAGGTACTTCAAAAATTGGCGATGCGCCACATTTACCATGTTTTCCTGATTGGAAGAACATTTTAAAATTACAGTATTATAATGGGTTCTAATGGCATAATTATATTCTCATTTCATGAAAATCATTACACTTAAAAGACATGCCTATAAGTCGGTATTTTCAATTTAAAGGAAGGAAAGTATGATTCAAAGGAACAAAAGCAGGGGAGGAAAAATTACAAAACAAGTTAGGAAATGAATGCAGAGTCTAACTACTCTTGACACATTTGAATGTATAGAACTATGGTTTTCTTGTTTCCAAGCATCAGCTGTATATTCAGCCATGATAGGAATTGTGCGTTTATGCAGAGAAGGGATACAAATACCTGCACACACAGAAACACATTTTTTTGTTTATGTAAAGTGGTTAAAATTGTTCAGTCCTATTGATCATTGAAATGACTTTATATTAAAATGACCATGTATTAAATTTTGTGAAAACTTTTGCTGCATGGTTCACAAGTTGTGTGGTTACAGGCTATGCGATTTGATATGATGCCTCACAGGGATGGGGAGAACCAGCCAATGAAGAAAATTGGGAGACGGCAAAGAAGAGAAAAAGAATGTTGATTTTGTGTTTGGGTTTTGGCACTTTTTGGAGAGGACAGGGTTGCTGATCTGTGGTAGGAATGTGCTTTGTGTGTGATTAATATTGAGCAATTGCAAGGACATCATATCCCAGAGGACTTGGATCTGTGTGCTTTCTCTCTCTTCCAGCATAAAATGGGTTGGGTTATACATGTTCACATTATATAGCAGGCAGCCCCCCTCCCAACATATGTGGTGGAGATGAGCTGGGAACCTCAACAGGCCTGTAGGATTTGTGAAAAAGGAAAGGCCCACCACCAAAAACCATAAGCTCATGGTGTTCCCAAGTAGTAAGACATTCATATTGCTTCTAAACTTTCACTGCTGGGGTGGAATGATGTTGGATGTGATAATGGGATCCAGGGAAATAATAAGTTATAGGGGTTGGTATGCATGGCGGGGTGGCAGGAATAAAAGTTGGGTGTGGCTTCAACCATTTGTGGTCCTGCTGAGTGTTCTGTAGGTTATGTATCATTGTGGAATCCTCTTTGTTGAAAAATGTAGTTGTTTTGGTTGTAACTGTGTTGAAATTGGAAATTAACATATGTGTAATTGTGAAATATGTGAGCAAAAATGGTTATGAAATTGTAAAACTTCACACTTGATCTTTTATGGCAATAATTGATGCACTTCAGTGCACTGCACTGTGTGGGATGTGGGGCATGGTGCCAACTGATGATCTTATTGGGGGTAAATACTGGTCATCAAAATGAAAAACAGCATCATGTAGCATTGATGATGGTTTTGTAAAATAATTTAAGAAGAGTTATAGTGGAATGCCACATTTTAGGATTACTAGGTATATTGTGATTGCATTTAGCTTTTGACTTAACAATAGTTATAGGCGTCCCTTTGCGTATAATGAAGGCATGTGGGGTAGTGTCAACAGAGCTGTACTCATTCTAATGTCTGCAGTAGACAGCAAGAGTGGGCAGTTTCACACAAGTTAAAATTCTTCCATTGTTCTGTCAGACCATGTACATTCTTCACAAGGTCTTCAATGTGAACACTCGCCGAAATACTATAAAATTATTGAGTAATTGAAAGTTGAAAAATGGTGTCATTTTACTCATGTTTGAATTAAGCTTCTTTAGAATAAATTACGTATTAAATCGCTGTGGATCATTATCTGTCTTTACAGCATTTAAATTCCTGATCCTTAAAATAAGTGTTCCTATTTTATAATTCTCACAAGTCACAGGGAGTGATATAAACATGTTGATTCCTCCCATAGGCTATGAAAAGTGGGAATGTGGATTTGGCAAGGAAGATGGTGCAATCCCTCATCACCTCATGAAGGCTGATGCACATGGGAAAGTGTGTCGCCTGTGCAAGTTCAAGGGCCGTACCACAGCAAGAGGTTCATACAAGCAGACTCGCTTCAAATGCAGGGAGTGCGATGTGAGTTTATGCAGAATGCCATGCTTCCTGGAATATCACTCTGAGACGGGAATCCCTGCTGCATCTGTGTTGTGGCATTGATAGAGCAAATCATTGTTCTTATACCTGTGTGTATTCACTGTGGCAGTTTTTTCATATTTTTTTTGGAAATGTCCAGAGTGATTTGCAGCAGACTGAATTTAATTGGGGGCTGCATAATGACAGCCATAAATACATCACAGGTGCTTGAGCATCTCATTGCACGTTCAGCACCAGGTGTTAACTGTTCCAAAGAATGTCGAGTTTGAAGGAAAAGAGCCCTGAAGAATGTAGGTGGATGAAACTAGCTTGAGGTCATTTTTTTTGCGGCAGGATTTGTGCTGTGGTACAAGATTGAATGAGGTTTTGTGTGTGTGTGCACGCGCACGTTTGTGTGTGTGTGTGGTGGGGCATCTGTGCACACTTCATGTGTGTGTGTGTGTTTTTTTTTCCTGTGTGTAGATAAGTATGTTTTACTTAACTTTTACTGGGAATGTACTTATAGTTTTTGTGATTGAGCTGTGGGAGGGAATGTAGGATACTCAGTTTTAATTGTATAATTGGCTTAATTATTAATGTCTGCTGAGTTATAATTCATCTATGTCTTTTAACTGTGAAATAAACTTGGAATTGTTAAAGCTTGTTTAGATATTGTAGTTGTGAATTTTCAAATGTTTTTTCGCCCCCTCACAAGTTCTTGTAGCATTCATAATGCTGCTAATTATTGTACTAACAAAGAATGAATAAATGCATTATATATATATATATAGAAACACAGTAATTTTACATACTGTCAATACATCCTCTACCTCTACTATTGTATCATTAATTGAAGTTACAAGCAAGTCTTGTGCCAGGAGTCAGTCAACCAACATGTCTCACAGAACATTTCTCCCAGTCATCTGTACGAGCACTTTCGGCCCTGTTAGCTGTTTGTATATTCCTCCTTTTCTTAGGTTTTATACATCACATGTGGAAGTGTGCTAATTGGGAAGGATTTCTATGGTAGTGGGATAGTTGTAGGGTGTATTGGAGCTACTAAATTGTGGTTATTCCCTCCTGTTGTAGGCAGCTGGTGCAGTAGGGTGTCATCAGTTGCAGCCAACCCTGCTTTCCGCTGTGGTGTTTGCAGCAGGCTCTTCCGCCACAAGAAATCCTGTCAGTTGCATATGGCCATGCACATGGGCGAGACAACATGCCATATCTGTTCACTAGTTCTTAGTCGTATAGGAAACATGAAGCGACATTTACGCCATATTCATGGCATTGGCATGCATGCTGAACGTGTGTGAATGTAAGAGGACTTTTTTTGTGACTGTCTGACTGTTAATGTTCACAGCACAACTGATGCTGGTGTGTGAATGATCATGTAGTTGATCACTATAGTTGGTGTTATATGCAGTTGGCGTGTAGCAATAGCAGATTCCTGACATACAGAAAAGGGATTTGCTGTATGTTGGGAAGACATTGATGGAAGTTTGTATTGTCGGTTTGTGTGTGTTTGGACTGATGTCTTGGGAAGTGTGCCGTAAATATTGAAAATTGTCTGGACGATACAGTTGTGCCCTGGTTTTTTAGGCGTGTCCAGTGGCCAGACATCCACCTTACTGCCGCAGCCATACAACTTTCGGACCACCTTCAAGGAAGAGGGAAAACCATTGGTTCATAGGTGTGACATCTGTGGGAAGTGTTTCCAGCACCGTAACTCTCTGTACCATCACATGCCAATACATATAGGGGCCACCAGGTGTCACGTCTGCTCCATGGTCTTCAGTCGCAAGGGCAACTGTCGTAGACACATCCTCATGGTCCATGGCATCAACACTAAAAAGACTGGCACCACAGTTTAAAGAATAATTGGAGTAATTTTTCCCAAGAAGTAGAAGTTGTATTTACGATTGGAATGGACATGGTCTGTGATAAAACAGTGGTATAAATTTTAACTGATTGTGAACATTTATGATTATGTGAACACTTAAGTGGCTTTAAATACCTAATATGGTAGTTGGTTTTAATGGTATGAAATTTATGTCAGTAATAATTTCAGTTATTAAAAGTATGTTTCCGTTTTATTCTGCATTCTGTAGTTGAAAGGTATGTGTGTAGATGAGATTAAAATGTGTACAGAATGAATTACTCTTAATATTCATGTAGCATATGTTCATGGTTTTGTAGATCTTAATCTTCATCCCTCCTGTTTGTAGGCAATGGAGGGTCTGAAGGCTCTGCTTGCAGTAGGCAGGTGCCCTCCTCTCGATGGCCAGCTGCAGCCACACGAACTGCTCAAGCTGTGGTAGGAGGGGCCAAGCCATTTTCTTGTGGTCAGTGTGGCAAGACATTTAAACATGCAAACTCAGTGTGGTATCACTCTGCCATTCATTTGGGTGAAACCCGTTGTTCTATTTGCTCACAAGTCTTAAGCCGCAAGAGTAACATGAAGCGTCACATGCGCCTAGTACATGGTGTTGAGTGGGTGGGCTAAGGTGTATACATGTTACATTCGTGTCATACACCATAGCAGGAAGATCAGTGTAAAATGATGTTCCTGGTGTGTACTTTGTATTGTTACTTCTGGATGGGTCCTGTTACAGTGTGTACGATTTGTAGATGATGTTTGGCACAAGTTGTATGATCAAGAACAAAAGCAGTCAGTGATTGACTAATTTATTCACCATTGGTTGGATGCTTGCCATTACACAGTTGGTGTAATTTTCTCAAGCAGTGACCTGCTGCCGGAGAGAGAGGTAGCATGTGTGTGCCCACTTATTGTGCATTTGTAATTTTAGAGTAAGACTTCATTTAGCAGGACAGACTACTTGGAACAGTGTTACTTCTTATATTTTTTTTTTGCCACAATTTTCAAATGTAATTTTATGCTGTACAAAATAAATCACTGCCGTTCTCCAGTTCTGTGGCATTTCAATTGTCTCAAAATGTTGATGGCATGTTGTCCGTTCAGAATATGTGTGCACTGGTCATGAAGGTGCTTGGTAAACAGTTTCATTACAGTTACATTTTGTTCAGTTGCAGTGGGCTGTGATTAAATGCATTTTCTGTTTTGAGTTAGCATTGTTCACTGTCCTTTATTGTGTGTGACATCATCATCAGTAAACAACAGCTGCTGTTGATTGTTATAATATTAGAATTTAGTGAATTCTATTACCTGACTAATTTTTTGTAATGTTAATGCTTTGTTTGGAAGGGTGGGGTTGAATTTTATATTCATTGGATAAGATTTGGGGGGATGATTGGATTCAGCTTGTTTATCATAGGGGTTGATGGCCAGCTGGTGTGGGTATGGTAATGTGCTGGTGGATTTTAAGGACTGTGCCAGTTTCTTGTGTAACTGCACAGCTGTACCATTCTCCCATTGTGTGATAACATGCATAAGACATGTAGTTTCTGTACCCTTCGGTGATGTATGGATATTGGTAGGTTTGTTCATGAGCAAATTCCCAATAATGCAGGTGTTTTGTTTTTGTTAGTTTGTTTGTAATTGTTACTTTGTAATTCATTAAAGCTTTATCTTTGATATTGTTTGTTTTTTCTTGCCATACATGTGACATGTTAAAGTGATATGAATTGTATTTATCAACCTCCAGGGAATCTATGGCCCAGCTCTTAAAGAAATGGCCCACATTTTATAAATCCCAGAGTTTCAATACCAGTAGCATGACTGTTACCATTAGTCATAATTATTTATTGGTGCGATTTGATACGTCGTGTTAGTTCTAAAGCTTTTCTGTACAGGCAGCCACTTCAAACATTGGGGTTTGTCCGCAGTTGTAAACTTTATTAACAGCTAGCAGAAAAGCCAACGTTACTTGGTGAGCTGTAATGTGTACACTACAGATGAGTGATACAAGTTTCTGTAAGTGTAAGACTTTACTGTCAATATCCATCAAGTTTGAAATGGCCATATAATAACATGCCTTTGTACTCTGGTTCATAAGGACTAAATGGAATCTATAAATCTTCGGTTCATGTGGCAGTGCCACATTTGTTTCCTTAAGTATGTAATTCTGGTACATTTTTTATGTTTAAGGTAGTGTATTCCACTGGCATAAAAGGTGCTGATAGTAAACAGTTTACTTTTAATTCTGGAAACATACATTGCAACAAAAACCCAGCACCCAAAATTATGTCTCATGATGTCTGTGGAAAAACTTCACACCATGCAAAACTTCCCTCAGAATTGTGATGCTGGCACATGGTTTGGTAGACTGGATCCTGCAACTTTTTCCTGTTGAGAGTACAGTAAAAGCAGTCATTAGAAAGAACATGTGCATTGGTGGTTTTTTAAAAATAACAGGAGCACATTTGTGTGAAATTGTGTTGCAGGACTGAGAACACTGTTAAGGCAACAGCCATTTGTTGCAAATGGCTTTTGATGATAAGGCATTGAGACAGTTAACATTTCTTGCATGGTACAAATGTTTTAAATGTGATGAAGGAATGTGGGAAGGTGACTTGTCAGGTTGACTACTCATCAACATCACCTGCTGATGAAAAGATGCTCTGGTGCGTTTAGGTGGATGATTTATATTGTGAGAAACAGCAGAAGATGCATGAAT
>Ga0209629_10003390_pt1 | contig 11405 bp, 12 predicted proteins | sample TergutCu122P5_FD_187286 | JGI IMG/M metagenome (GOLD analysis project Ga0209629, IMG submission 187286) | Cubitermes ugandensis P5 segment gut microbial communities from Kakamega Forest, Kenya - Cu122 P5 (SPAdes) (version 2) | ecosystem: Host-associated > Arthropoda: Insects > Digestive system...
CCGCCTGTTTCAATGCATGTTCCACCTGGAACGTGATCTTTCCAGTGTCGGTCGCGACCAGGACCTTTTTCCCCTCTGCCTCGACAAAAAAGGCGTTCGGATCCACCGCGTTATGGGAGGTGGGAAGTGGGATTACGACCATATTCCCGATACAGAACGACCCCATCGTTTTTATCTCGGAATACTCGACATTGCTGAGACCGCTGCTGTCGTATGTGGCTTTGTTGCAGAAAACCGGGATGTTGAACTTCCTTGATACCGCACCGGCGCCTGCGATGTGATCGGAATGTTCGTGGGTGATAAGCAGCGCTTTCAACGCCCTTTGATCTATGCCTTCTTTCTCCATCAGCTCTCTGGTCCTCCTGCAGCTGATGCCGGCATCGATCATTATGGCTTCGTCCTCGAACTGTATAATGGTGCAGTTCCCATCGCTTCCGCTTGCGAGTACGTGTACCTCAAACATCGCTTTCAGATCTTTTTCTTGTAAATGTGGAATATGATGTCAGACCTGGACAGGATACCCACCAGAATACCTTGTTCCAGTACCGGCAGGCGATTGACGTTGAGCTTCATCATCTTTTGAAGGGCACGGGAGATCACCTCATCCGGTGCTGTGCAGAGGACCGTTCTTATCATTATGTCCTCGACCTTCATCTCGGAGATCTCTTTATTCGCTTCCACCAAGGCCGGATCGGCAACGTCACCGTCCATGGGAACGCTCAGAAGGGACTGAGTGGTGCTCGGGTCTTTGTCCAACTTGTCCTGATACCTTATTATGAGGCTGAGAACATCGAACTCGGTTATCATTCCAATGACATGGTTCCTGTTGTCCACTACCGCTGCGCCGGTCACATTATCGACTGCAAGCTTGATTATGGCACGTTTAACTGTATCCGTCGGTTTGACGGTCAGCACCTGTGTGGTCATTAGATCCCTAACCCTTAATTCCTTCATTGATTCGTAATATAACCTCGACAATATATGAGTTTGTATACGCTGATTGCCGTACCCCCTGAATAAATAAAAACAGACAGTTTTATCTACAATAATGTAATCAAGAGGCTCACGGGGCCTGTAGCTCAGCTAGGTAGAGCGATCGACTCTTAATCGATCGGCCAAGGGTTCGAATCCCTTCAGGCCCGCTTTTACAAAATCTTGTTTTTTCTGCATTAGTCTTTTAAGCACCCTATCGGCACAACGTGTATCCCGTCCTTGCGTGTGTATGCATATTCTGTGGCTGTTACAACGGCCAGAAATGATGGTGAACCCATCGTCTCGCTCTCGACCTTTTCTTTTATTTTCAGAAGGTTGTTCGCCGCGTCTTCGATCATTCCGGCTCCGAGCTTGACTTCAACCGCCCCCCACTTTCCGTTATGAAGATGAATTATTGCATCCGCTTCCAGCCCGTTGCGGTCGTGATAATGTAACACTTCGCCTCCCAGCGAACTTGCGTAGACCCTCAGATCCCTAATGACAAGTGATTCGAAAAGAAGTCCGAATGTTCTCGGATCGTTCATCAGGTCTCTCGCCGATGCGCCTAAAAAATATGCTGCAATGGCCGGATCCGTGAGATGTCTGGTGTCTGTCACTCTGATTGTTGTTCTGGAACGCAGATTCGGCGTCCATGCTGGCAGGTCATCTATGACGTGTATCTTTCTCAGAGCCTTTTCGTATGACCTCAGAGTATTGATGTGAACCGCCCCTTTATTCTTTTTTTGTAGGTCTGCCACAATAGTCGTATCCGTTGCCGATGTGGATATGTTCCTTGAAATCGACCTCAGCACCAGACGCATCTTGTCCCGGTCACGTTCCACTCCGTCTGCTGTCTTGACTTCCGATCCGAGTATGGTCTCGCAGTAACCTTTTATCTGATTATGTGCAACGGATGGGCTTTTGCCGACCGAATTCGGCCATCCTCCCCTTGTGATCCGTTCAGCAATATCCTCTAAGGAAAGACGAGAGATACCGGACACTTCTTTCCCCAAGAACATTTCCGATAGGGAAACTTCTCCTGTGGAATCACCCGATTCAAAAAGACTCATCGTATACATACGCATCCTGCTGATCCTTCCAGCACCGGAGTGCATTATCTTCGACTCGTCGATAGTGACGGACCCTGTCAATATATACAGGCCCTCCTCGGACAGCTTATCCACACTGAACCTCACCGCATCCCAGATGTTAGTTTCATCCTGCCACTCATCGATCAGTCTCGGTTTTTCCCCGTCCAAAAGCTGAGAAGGTTTGACGGCGGCCATCAGTTTGTATGTTTCTTTTTTATCAGGATCTTGCATATAGACGGCACTCTTTGCGACCTGCTCGGCGGTCGTGGTCTTGCCACAATATTTCGGCCCAACAATAGATACGGCACCGAATGCTTCCAACATATCTCTCAGCTGCCGATCCGCTATTCTAGGCCTGTAGTCTTTCATATATCTGTCATTAATATCCAGACATATATAATTATTGTAATTGACAATGTTTTGTTGTTGTAATTGACAATGTTTTGTTGTTGTAATTGACAATGTTTTGTTGTTGTAATTGACAATGTTTTGTTGTTGTAATTGACAATGTTTTGTTGTTGTAATTGACAATAAAATATTATGCATTTTGAAAATATTTTCTGACTGCGGAATGTGTATCCAATTAATGTTTAGTTGACTCCAAAATGGAGTCGAAGGTCAAATCCCTTCAGGCTCGCTTGTCGACCACCAAAGATCATTTCATTTCGATTTCAAAAAGAAGCACCGCAGCAGACAAAGGATAATGCTCTACTCCCCTCCACTCAACAAATATTTTGCCAGATAGTAATTATTACTATTTTTTTCCCACGAATAATGTGTCAAACTCACCAATATATCCCACGAATAATGTATAGTCCTATTATCGGAAGCCCTTGGTTCGAATCCCTTCCGGTCCACTTTTTGACAATCGGGCGATCGTCTCAACAACGATTGGTTAATAAAGGATTAAGTCGAGTAATCACCATGAACATGGAGACTAAACTTTATGCAAACGGCGACCGCTATGAAGGGGAGTTCCGAGATGGCAAGCGCGAGGGCCGCGGAACACTTTATTTCACAACAGGTAACCGCTATGAAGGGGAGTTCCTAAATGACAAGTATAACGGTCAGGGGAAATTTTATTTCGCAACCGGTAACCGCTATGAAGGGGAGTTCCGAGATAACAAGCGCGAGGGGCGCGGAACATATTATTTCGCAAACGGAAACCGTTATGAAGGGGAGTTCCGAAACGACTGGCGTGAGGGGCGCGGAACCTTTTATCACACGAACGGTGACCGTTATGAAGGAGAATACCGAAATGACGAGCGCGAGGGGCGTGGAACATTTTATTTCGCAGACGGTGCCCGCTATGAAGGAGACTACAGAGATGACAAGCGCGAGGGGCGTGGAACATTTTATTTCACAAACGGTGACCGCTATGAAGGGGAATTCCGAGATGGCAATATTAACGGTCGCGGAACATTTTATTTTGCAAACGGAGAAAAGAAAGTCGGCATATGGCGGAACAGAGAGTTGTTATCAATCGATCAATGAACTCGACTATTCGAGACAACATCTTACACGTTATCTTACACGTTATCTTACACTAAAAAAGCGCAGCCTCAACTCCACCAGATTCTATACTGTACTAAATCCCTTCTGGCGAATTAACACAAAACGTTCCGCCTATATTTTGACATATTTCGTCACTCAAGACGGCTTAACAGCCTGATACATAGGAATGAAAGATACGGCGACACAGTTTTCTTTTGCCCAAAGTCCCAATCCTTACATTTCTGATATACGGATTCCGGAATGAACAATCCGTCCGGATCTTGTTTGCTTTTTATGATCTCGATCATTTCACAGAACCTTGTATCCTTCCTCGCACACTCGAACTTACTGAGACAGTCTGTGACGCTCACGATGTCATACCACATGGCGGGAGCTTTCAGTTTTCTGAAATCCGTGCCTGTGTAGAACATGTACGGATGTCTTTCGAGACTGTTCTCCCAAAGGGACAGAATAGCATCTATTCCTCTTTTTGCGACATCGCTTTTTCTGTATTCATCGATCTCTGCGTAAAGATTCAGCACCGAAAGCGTTGCAAAGGGGCAGCAGTCTCCTTTCCGTCCGGGTCCTCTGAATGAGCCGTGCTCTTCGGAGACCGAACAGGGGAACCCTTGTTCGTTGATCAGTGTCGTTAAATGATCGACCCCCCGTTTTACATGCTCCCGGTAGTCGATTTTGGCGAGGAGAAGCGCACGGAGCAGCAAAGGTGCGTCGCACAAGCACCATCCGAACACATCCTCGCCCTTTCCGCCGTAATGTTTAGGGATGTTGGTCTTGGACTTATAAACTCCAAATTTATCCTTGTGGCTCATTATCTGTTTCACTGCGTTCTCTATTTCCGTGATCTCTGTGTTGAAGCCATTGTCGAGTAGGAACAGAAGCTGATTTATCGGGAGATCGGGCGCTTTGTGATTGCTTACCAGTATACCATGAAAGTCTGAAACGCCTTTGAGGTACGCTCGGATCCTCTTGTCTCTCAGTGCTTCACTTTTCAGTTCTGATAACATCTTTTTATCTTCATTCAGAAGATTATGTCTTATTGAGAATTGAAGCCACGGCTCACTTACAGATAGAAGCTTTTCCGTCCTGAGATCGCCCATGTGATTATGTACCGTTTGTAACTATAAAAATATGGTAAGTCCCTTCGATCCCGCTTGTTATCCGTTTTCCGGACGACTTGGATTCATTTTGCAGAACTGTTGTTATTTGCTAAGCAGCCAATCTATGATGTTCACACGCTGTATCCCATTATAAGTTCCGAGACCTACCCGGTCCATTGTCAGGATCACTCTTGCGTTCCCGTCATTCATTCCTGCCAGCGGCCTGGTCTCCCTTTTTTCTATGTTCTCATCCAGAACAGTCATGGATACCTGGTAATACTCCCTTTGTCCGCCTTTGTCCGCAACAAAATCGATCTCTGCATCGCCAAGCTTTCCGACCTGTACGTTATATCCCCTTCTGAGAAGTTCCAGGAAGACCAGATTCTCTATGGATCGACCAATGTCCCGGGAATATTCACCTATTGAAGCGTTCCTCATTCCCATATCCGTGCAGTAATATTTTGACGGTGTCGTCAGAATCATCTTTCCGCGCATATCATATCGTTTCGCCTGATAGAACATCAGAGCCTCGCATATCGCCTCCAGATAACTCTCAGCGGTTTTGTTGTCTATTCTCAGCTGCTTTGAAATGGAGTTCCCTGATATCGGGTTGCCTATCTCAGAAAAAAGATAATCAATGACCCTCCGAAGCGTTGACACGTCGGTCATTTTCTTTCTAACAGAGATATCGTTGACCATTATGTCCGAACGTATTGCGCCGAGGATGTCGAATGCGTCTTCTCCGGACATACTTTTCCTTATGATCGGCATAGAACCTATCGAAAGGTAGTCATTGAATGCACTCTCGTCATCTTTGAGAGCATTCAGTTCTTTGAACTCTTTAAATGAAAGAGGAAGCATATTGATCGAGACCGACCTTCCTGTCAAATGTGTAGCCAGCTCAACCGACAGCAGACGTGCGTTCGATCCGGTGAGATAGATGTCCGCGTCTGTATCGACCAGCAGAGAGTCGATCACTCTCTCCCATCCGGTCACGTTCTGTATCTCATCCAAAAGGAAATAGCTTCTTTCAACAGACACCTTTGACATCAGATGTTCATACAGCGTGTCCGCATCGAGAAGATGTTCGTTGGTCTTCGAGTTGAGATCTATGTTGTGTATGCTCTCTTTACTGACACCATTCTTGACAAGAAGATCTCTGTATTGGCGCATAAGCGTCGATTTTCCGCACCTTCTCATCCCCGTGATTATTTTTACAAGGTCGACCTGATCCTTATACCTTGATAATTTTTCCAGATAGTCGCTGCGGATGACGATATCTTTTGCCATAGTTGGAGACATGCTTTCAATGATATAAATATTAGGATATCTTTCCTAAAAGTTTTAAAAAATGAAAAAGATAGGAAATGTTTCCTAAAAATTTCATTTTTATCAGAATAGGGCCCCGCTTTCTAAAAAATATTATAGATAAGAACGGATGACAACCTGTGGATAATCACCCGGACCTTGAGACCGATGAGGGACGGCGAGCCCGAATCTATCCTATCATATTGAGTGAGTACGATCCTAAATGGTCGCAATGGTACGCCGAAGAAAGGACGCGGCTGATCAGCTTGATCGGTGGCGAAAATATCATCCGAATTACACATATCGGAAGCACATCCGTCCCGGGAATGACGGCAAAGCCAACGGTGGATATTTTGTTGGAGGTCGCCGAAAGTGTTGATATTGAAGATCTGATCGCCGCTTTGCCGGTGCATGAGTATATCTGCCTTCGGCAACAGACGATCCCAACTGTTGACCGCGTTATTTTCCTGAAAGGATATGCCAATACTGGCTTCTCTGAAAGAGTGTTCCACATCCATGTGAGAAACCCCGGCGATTGGGATGAGTTGTATTTCCGTGATTATTTGGCAGCCCGCCCCGACATCGCCTCCGAATACGCTGCTTTGAAGCGAAGATTACTCAATGCTTATGAACATGACCGCGACGGATATACGACAGCAAAGGGGGAGTTTGTAAAAGAACATACAAACAGAGCCAGAGAGGAAGCGAAAAGCATCATTAAAGAAGAAAGTAGACCGCCTTAAGCTAACTTACTCTCAACTCCTCACTTTTATCTCAAATGATGCCTTTATTCCTGTATTCACATACGACCGGAGTGTGCATGTCTGGGTCAACAATTTTCCCTGATCGTCAACGGTCTGATCTCTTATATCTGCTTTTCATTGGGGTTACTGCCGCGATGATGATCAAGGTGACCGCCACAATGATAACAACCCTTACTGCCAGTGTCATAATGTGCACTTCAACATAATGAGTGTTTTATCTTAACATATATTTTTCGACCTATCTATCGCGATCGTATCACTAAAATCTCCGGCCAGACATACGATCCTTAACATATCTGGCACTCCGTCGGATGCTGTTAATATAGGTCAACAAACCTTAAATATCCACTCTCTGATGAGATTGCGTTAATACGAGCTATACAAATTATTTTGACAGTGACGTAATGCTTCAGGAGGAACAGACCATGCAGTTCAAAGGAGAGGGAGACAAGATGCTTGAGATCCTCTCCAAATACATTGAGGAAAGTGTGGTCGATGAAGCTGACGAAGAAATATTGGACCTGCTGGTCCAGGCAAAATGCATTGAATATTCGCTCAAAGAGGGCGGCATCGTCTATGCCAAAACGAACCAATTGGGAAAAGAGCTGTTGTCCGGTTCGCAAAAAACTACTTCCTGAGATTTTGATGTGGTGGATTTACAATGTCGGTGGAAAACATATACGGTTGGGTTCCCAACATAAGAGGCAATGTCTGTAACCCGGCAAATATTAAATCAAAGATTGACGAAGCCTCTTTGAGTTATCCCAAAAGAGAGAATACGTCGGTCCTGAATATTTTTTGTGAATATGAATACGACATTTCCGGAAATAAGATAGTGGTCTCGAATGACCTATGCGGAACTGTCGAGATCAATATCCTCCATGAAGGCGGCCTCTGTTCCCTTAACATAACAAAGAATAAAATAAAAAACGATAAGGGAACAAAAGTCTGGATCGCAGAGGTCTGGAGGGGATTCAGAGAGATGATAGATGGGTGCTCAGACACCGTTTGTGACTGTACCGCCATGGTACCGATCTATCTGAATCCTGGCGAATCGCTCTACGAAAAGATCGCTGAGGTGTTCATTGAGACAATAGAGCACGAAACTGACTTTGCAAACCGCATAGTCGGGCGCATAATAAGAGAAAAGAATACAAAAACCACCAGCGGGTGGGAGACCTTGTGGAACAAATCAAGGAATCTGCAAAATGTCTCAAATGCGAACCAACTTTACTTTAGAAGATTTTTGGACATATACCGCAATGAATTCACGCCCCAAAGAGTGGACGAACTGAATAGAATGATGAACGCTTGGTGCGACAAAGCAAAAATAGCGTACGACGACAATATGCGCGAGTCCGAGTTCGGATTCAAGAAAGCGTCTGACAGACTCAACCGCCGCCGTTTCTATATCGCCGCAGCTTCGTTGATCATTGCTGTCTTAGCGATCGTTCTGTTCTAAAGATTCGGACCGTGCATAATCAGTGTCCGAACCGGTTCGGGCCGAGTTTGCGTCCGCAAAATGATGCGAATGTTCATCCCGCGGCAGAGTTGACAATATATATCAAAAACACATACGCAACTGGCTAATACGCTTTGGTAAGTGGAAAAATTGAAGTGGGCATCATGATAAACATTGCGATAATCGGGTTTGGTATAGTCGGTTCCGCCTCATATGAACTTGCGGTTAAGAACGCTAAGTTGATCAGGGAACGTGTAGGCGATTCGGTCAAAGTTAAAAAAATAGTAGATATACTCGACTTTCCTAATCACCCTGCACCGGAACTTTTGAGTAAGAACTTTGACGATGTTATGAATGACCCCACGATATCGATCGTTATCGAAACGATCGGCGGAGTGCGGGCCGCCTACGAGTTTACAAAACGTGCGCTGGCAGGCGGCAAAAGCGTTGTAACAAGCAACAAAGAGCTTGTTGCGACGCACGGCGTGGAACTTACGGACCTCGCGAAGAAGAACAACGTCCACTACCTTTTCGAGGCCAGCGTCGGCGGCGGTGTCCCCATAATCCGCCCGCTCAAACAATGCTTGGCCGCTAACGAATTTGAAGAGATATACGGCATACTTAACGGAACCACCAACTATATCCTCACAATGATGCGTGAGGAAGGGAAATCCTTTGAAGAAGCTCTTAAGGAAGCACAAGCCAAAGGCTACGCCGAGAACGACCCCACCGCTGATATCGAAGGTTATGATACAGGCAGAAAAATAGCCATTTTGGCCTGGACCGTTTCCGGACAGCTTGTCCCTATTGAAAAGATCGACAGGAAAGGGATCTCAGATATCACTGTTGAGGACATTAAAAAAGCAAAGGCCGCCGGTAAAGTGATCAAATTGATCGGCAGGGCCAAGTTCACTGGCGGAAAGGTCCGCTGCACGGTCGCACCCGAAGTCATACCTCTGAACGATCCGATGGCCATTGCCGACGATGTTTACAACGCCATTGCCGTCAGAGGCAACTTTATCGGCGACGTGATGTTCTACGGGCCGGGTGCCGGCGGGGCAGCGACCGCCAGCGCGGTCATGGGCGATGTCATCGAGATCGCCAGGATCACAGCCGCACACAGCAAGAACAAGTGAATATTACACTCATGCCCGACCCGAATGCAAAAAGGAAATATCAGACACCGTAAAACAGTGCATACACTGTGGTTTCGTCATTAATGATTCACCCGAAAAAGAAAAGCTGCATATTTATGGCTACAGAGATGATTTCCTTTCAACCCCAAATGTACAGACATACAAAGACAATACATACCCCGTGAATTTAGAAAAAGGGGGCACATGGAACTTGAGATCAAGGAAGATTGCATCATCACCGCAAAATGCAGCTTCAGAAAATGCACTTACTCGGCAAAAAAAGACAAAGAAAAAAATTCAGCTAACGATGAATCCGTTCACCGGCAAAATGAAATTTTTCGTTGTAAATTATCAGCGCCAGTGACCTGCACCTATAAATGATTTAAAGGAGAGCCGCATACCCGACCCAGGTGTTACGTTTGGAGATAGTGAGGGCTTGCGAAGACGATCTTCCAGAGATACTCGCATTGCAGAGGCTGGCATTCTACGATAACAGCATACGTTACGGTGACCCGAACATGCCTCCGATGCCGCAGACCCTTGACGAATTGCGTGCGGAATCCAAGGGTAAAGTGTTTCTCAAAGCCATTGAGAACGGTAAGATAGTAGGCACCATCAGAGGCCATATGGATGGAGAGATATGCAGAGTAAGTAAGGTTATGGTCCTTCCTGACCACCAGAACCGAGGCATAGCGCATAAACTCCTGGATGCGATCGAGGATGAATTCAGAGTGCGGGTGTTTGAGCTCAAGACCGGATATCTGGACGATAAGAACATCCATCTTTACAAGAAAGTGGGTTACGTTCTCACCGGCGAGAAGTTCTGGGAGACCGAAACGCTTTGCTTCGTCCGTATGAGAAAAGAAAAGAACAGTCCCCCGTGATCTTTTCAAAAAGATTATTTTACCGTCGTTACATTGGGTTCGGGGAATGATACCGTTAACATCATTTTGAATCTCTCTTCCGCAAAGACAGCATGCGGGATCCCGGCAGGCATAATGATCGCTTCGCCTTTTTTGAGGATGTATTCTTTTTTGTCTATCGTGATCTTCCCGACGCCGTCAAGCGCGAACACCATGGCGTCGCCGCCCGATTTGTGGGCGCTGATCTCTTCGCCCTTATCAAAAGCGAACAATGTCAAACTGTGGCGGCTGTTCTGCGCCAGCGTTTTGCTTACGACCTGACCCGTTTGGTACCCGACCTGGTCTGCCAAGGGCAGTACCGTGCGGTGATCGATATTTTTGATTAGTTTTTCCATCGGTATCGTTTTCTGATATTTTTTGGGAGTTATAATCATTGTGAAACTACAGGTTTTTGTGATGGTTACATATTTTCAACCCCAACTTCCCAAAATAGAAAATATGTTGTTGAAGTTAAATAACCAAAACAACAATGCCATCAGGAATCTAACGGTGTTCGTCTATGAAATTCATACAAGAAAGCATGGAGATAAAAGATTACCTTAAGGCAGACGAACACATCGATTTCACAAATAAGTCGATACGGCAAAAGGCAGATGAACTGTTCGTTTCACCTTCGGATATGGAGAACATCAAAACAGCGTACGAGTTCGTGCGCGATGAGATACGACACTCAAGAGACATAAACAGCGACAGGGTAACGAGGTGCGCCTCCGAGGTGCTGGCTCATAAAGAAGGGCTATGTCTTTCAAAATCAATGCTTCTGGCCGCTTTGTTAAGGTGTAGCGGTATACCTGCCGGCCTTTGCTACCAAAGATTGGTCGCAGGCAGCAGCCCCAGAGCAGGATACTTCGTTCACGGATTGAATGCGGTATTTCTCTCAGATGAGGAGAGATGGATACGTTTGGATGCCAGAGGGAATAAGCAAAATGTAAATGCCCAATTCTCCACAGAGAATGAAATGATCGCCTATACCGTTCGGATCGGATACGGAGAGATGGATTTCCCGATGATATATGCAAAGCCGCCTTTGTCTGTGATCGAAGCGCTGGATAAATGCAAGAACCCGATGGAATACAGCTTTGACAGCATCGATCTGTGACCCACTTTATTGCTGGCACTGTGGCAACGGTGAAAATA
>Ga0209629_10003391_pt1 | contig 11404 bp, 9 predicted proteins | sample TergutCu122P5_FD_187286 | JGI IMG/M metagenome (GOLD analysis project Ga0209629, IMG submission 187286) | Cubitermes ugandensis P5 segment gut microbial communities from Kakamega Forest, Kenya - Cu122 P5 (SPAdes) (version 2) | ecosystem: Host-associated > Arthropoda: Insects > Digestive system >...
GGTCATTTAACATGTTACATATGCACAGACTATGGAGGTTAATTATCTAGATTTAGTTGGGGAGGGCTACATGGGAAGCATGCAGTGGCAACTTGGAAGAGAAATGGGAACCATCCCAGCATTTGCGCCTAGGACCCAGGAAAACCAAGAAAACCTGGGTCGAGGTGGCCAGTCGCAGGACCTTCCGGATTCTGGCTTCTGGCCAGCCGTCCAGCATCTAAGTCAAGTAAATATAATATAAAGATAATTACGGCCTTCTCTTTAAGCAATCTTCCATAAAGCTAAAGGTAACGTTGTCCTTGTGCAAGCCATGAGAGTAGGTTACTGTACAACTCACCACATAGGAGTGAGCAGTCAATCTCATCCCAACCTTTGCCCCAAAGTAAGAACCCACAGTACCACCCAAGTAGGTGGGTGGATGGGCCCCACAGCTGTTGCCCCTGCAGCCATTCAAACCCCAGATACTGCTGCCCACATCCTAGCCATTAAGCTGACTATTCTAACCTGGCTCATAATTTAATTAATCATTCTGCAGTTTCCTTCAAGCATAGCTACAACTGTCTCCTTCCTTACCCTCAACTCAGTAATAAAGCGCGGTGGAGTGGCTACTGGCTCCTCCACTTCCAATCGAGCAGGTCGGCCCTGTGCCTCCAGCTCACGAATCTTAGCCAGACCTTCAGGGTGTTGAGATTCGAGGTAAATGCTGCGGCGAGCTGCAAACAGAAAGTATGCTTAGAGCAGGATTTCTCTACATTCTCTGCATTTATCAATAACTAACACTGTTACCATAAGCTATGGTTATACACAGCAGTAGTGATATTGTAGCCCATCAAGTTATGTAACTCTGACATGCCCTCCCACAATCTGCAGGAAAAAACACTGGCATGTGACAGTTTAAAAGTACTATAATGAAACTTCATATGTACATTACAAAATAAGCATCACATCATGAACACTCAAAACTGAAGAGTAGAGGATGAGTGTCATGTGTATGGAAGTGTAAGAATATGTGAGATTTGAGGTTCTCACAGCAGACGAGCTGAAGTTTCATGTCTTGGCAGTGAAGCCATGTCATTCAGTGGCCAGTTCCTGACATTTCAAACAATAACAATACCTCCATCTCCTTGCCACAGCAGATGGAGGCACTACAGTCCTTTCAATCATAAGGAATCACTAACTCAAAACAGTGTCACATAACAGAAGAAATGAATTTTCGGCAACACATCTAAGAGAACATCAAATCCAGACTTTCATGAGTACAATTAGTGGAAACATACAGCAGTAAACTACTGAATCAGATAACAGAGAGTCTTACAATCAGTGGACACCTGTGGTAAGCCAGTTTGTACCATGACCTTACAAAAACAGCAAGTCCAGTTTCCTTTACTTACAGACCCTCTTTTCAGACCAGTGTCATGGTAGCTTCTACAGCTGTTGTCAATTTAAAAGCACAAACAAGACTACAGATGTACTTTGTACTAAATAAATATATGCCACACAAGTGATAGTGTCTTACCGCCCACAGTGATCTGGCAAGTATTCACAGCTTCACCCAGAAGGTTGGTAGCCTTGGCCATGTAAGTTCCAGAGTCATCAGGATACGTGTACAAAACATCAAGCGCTACATAACCAAAATCATGTGTGGTCCTGAAGCGGTGGCCTGTCTTGATAGCTATACCATTGACAAACCATTCTATCTTCAGGTTTGGATCATTGATTGGTTCCACACGGCATTCCAAATGAGCATGGTCACCTTCCTTTAGATTCTCCAAGCTGCAAAGTACACATAAAATATATTTATAGTAAGTTTCTTTAGTCACAGTTATAATTTACAAGCGTCTGCAGCCATGCAGTGCCAGACTGCTATACACCTTAGACTCCTTTTGCCATACATTTTCATATATTTACATTTGTCCACCTCATCTTTGTCCAGTCCACACTGTCTAAACAGCAAAACCTTACTGACACAAACATTACACTTCTCAGCACAAAATTCAAAGTGCTCCCATTCTATTCCCTATCAACTGATACATGGCTAATGCAACATTAAATTTACTTTCCCAACAAAGTCAAGTATTACCACATGCTACCTGTGGCACTACTGTAACTCTCACTACACACGTTCAAGTAAGAAATCAGAAAGTTCACAAGTGGTATTGCATTTAGGGGCATGATAGACATCTCAATTTTCATATTCATGTAACTGTAGCACCTGGTAAAACCTGAAGGAAAGAAACAACTTGGAAGACCTAATCATGGTAGAATAAGATTAAAATGGATCTTACAGAAAGAGAATGAAAGGGTCTGGACTAAATTCATCTGACTCAGGATAGAGACAAGAGGCAGGATATTGTGCAAAAAGTAATAAGCTTTAGGTTCCAGAATATGGGTGAGTTTAAGCACTATCAGCTTCTCAGCTCAGTACCATGGGCTCAGCAAGTTCTGCCGGCTCATTCTACAGTCATTATAGCTTTAAGGGTTTGCACAAAAGCCATAAAACTGCTGTCATGGTAGAACACTTCTCTTGTAACATGAGCTAACCTGTTCAATGGAGTTATAAAGACTGGTTTCTGGGCCTGAGGTTCAACTTCAGCTTTGGTTGGACGTTCATATGCCTCCAGATCACGTATCTTCTTCAGCCTCTGTTCATCGAGCGTATCCAGGTACAGGCCCGCCTTGGCTGCAGGATTATATACAGTTTAGTACATCCTGAACATTCATAAACAAACAGCTGTTGTGCACAAGAAACAACACTACATAAGTAACTTATTTCTTGAAATGAATATAAACAAATTCTGAAAACCTGTAATCCTCAAAATATGTAAATTACATTTCTGTTGCTTACAATCTGGTATTTCATCTTTTTGGGCCAAAAACAGTGAAACATCATTGACTTTCAAAATCTATCTGCATTATGTCTACATACACTTGCACTTTGTTTAGAATTCAACTAATAACAAGTGTAACTCTTTGATAAAGACCAACAATAATATAAAATATAATATGGAGTATAACCATAAGTTTAATATCGCTCTTACGCACTTCAACCAGACACAACCATCATCACTGGCGATGCATATTGTTACCACAAATTAAAATAAAGCACACTTACATACACTACTGTATCAGCTGACTATCTGCGCAGAAGAGAATCCTAAACACGTTACACAGATTCTGACAATACACTAATACACAATTATACTCTATAATAGGTCAGCTGACTTACGGAAATAATTTTTTAAATGTAAATCTTAAGTAGTGTTTGCTGTGTACTCTCCCTGATGACAGCCCAGGCTGGCTGAAACACGTGGGATGAATACTAAACTTATGGTTGTTCTGAATGTGATATTGTGTGCTGCTGCTGTTCTTCAGTGTATAACTGTACAGCAGTACACGGTGCATGAGGCACCAATTTAATAAAAGCAAACACCCATTTAACATCAACATTTCTTCTCCCTTACGATCTCGGTAGATCCTTGTCCTGGAACTCACAGTTTCCAACTTTTATACCATTCACTTGTATTTATTTTACTGTGTATTTCCTACGAGGAAACACTGCTGGTGCACAAAGCTGACAGCTCACATCCATCTAGTTGTGAGGTCAGGAATGAGAACAGCTATACATCTACTCCTGTATGTGCCTTGATGGTGTGCAGGACAGGTACACCTTCATTTTGACAATGAACTGAACACTGCAGAAATAGGGCAGTGTGAAATATTGACGTTAGTGAAGAACTATGTTCTGCCCACAGCTGAAAACACCTTCACGGTTCGAGAACTGCACTCTTCTCAGTTTTTATGCATCGAGTAGTGGTTATTTCTTACCGACGTTTTGGGACAACCTATCGATCCAATCCTCAGTGTTCAAGAATCCAAAAGCATGGTCAGTACAACACTTAGGCCTCATTTAACCACCAGATGCACAACACAGCTTACCTTCAACCTTCACAGAGCATGTAGTAACAGCCTCACCAACAGCATTCTTGGCTTTGCACATGTACGTTCCAGAATCTTCTGCATATGCATACAAGATGTCCAGAGCCACAAACCCAAAGTCATACGTTGTCTTGAATCGATGACCTAGAAAAACAGTATTTATCCAACAATTACAGCACAACTCCTGTCTTACAAAAAAAAATCCAGGTCCCACACAGGTTAAGTATGGTAGACCGCCTTTAATCTGGTATAAATTTTATTCAGATGTGAGGAATTATCATATATTCTGGATTATAAGAGAGCACCTAAATTATGCAGCCACTCTCAAAGATTGTGCACTTGTCAGTTATTTTAATTCCATCGTAAGAACAATGAGCTTTCTCAATTATAACAGGCCTAATCATGGTTTTCCTTTGGAATGCACTGCTGAAAACCACTTATGCCGCCTTGTCCAATTGTGCTAACTTAGGCTGTTCCACAATTACTCACCCTGAGGAATAGGCCTTCCATTGCAGTACCATTCCACTTTCATAGTTGGGTCATTAACAGGAGTCAAAGTTGCTTCTAGGTGAACATTAAGACCCTCAGGCAAACGTTCCACATTCCGCAGTGGACGGCCAAACTGCGGCTTCTCAGCAATAACAGCATCCTCAGCTTTGGTTCGCTTGTAACGAGAGTCATCCTCCAGGTACTGAATCTTCTGCAAAGCACCCTCATGCTGTGTGTCAAGAATGATGGACGATCGAGCTGCAAAAGACAACAAACAACGGTGTAATGGATTGACTCCAATATTTTGTACCTATATTTCTGCAGCATTTACTTAACTTCACAAGTGACATCCTGCACCACAGCAGCACACTGATGCAATAAATGGTTCAGTCACAGATATCACACCTCAACAATAAGTCACTCTTATCAAGATAAGCCAAATTTTTTTCAGACAGGAGCAGAGCTCATGGCAAATTTCATAAGGATGTGGAAGGTCATTGTTATGTTCTATTTTAAGACAATGTGCTATCCCATAACCTGTCTAGTGAGTCAGTTTAAGACCACAAAAACTGTTATGATAGCCAGCAACTTGGCTACCAAACACAAGTCAACACAATTACCCCTACAGCATATATATGCGCAGGTTGTCACAGCATCCACTACAAAATTACAGCGGAACGGGATGTGACGCCACGTGTACCACCGTGTCGTATGGTAGGAATTAACCCCAAACTACACAGCATCATATCCTGCATGTTACTAAAACAGCAAGAAAACATTTACTTTCTTGAAGTGTTACTTACATTTGACATTAAGCTTGATGGATGAAGTGGCTGTTCCCAGCTTATTAGTTGCCTTGCAAGTGTACTCTCCTGAGTCCTCTGGATACACTGACAAGATATCAAGTGCAGCAAAACCAAAGTCATATGTGGTTCGAAAACGATGACCTGGAAAATTTAATATTTTTATGTTGGATTTACATGTTATAAACCACCAGCACCATGACTGATAGGCAGTGACAATGGCATTCTTGATGCACTGTAATGCAGGTGTCATATTTTAAAGTCACATGTCATTTGTGACAAAATTTGTCTGTTTGTGCAAAACATGTAAAAAGGAAAGCAACAAGCCAATAACTACATTAATGGGGCTGGTCTTGAGACATGAGACGTTACAGTGAAGTTATGTGCCATCTCTCTGCAATCAGTTCATCGTGAGAGTGAGACAGTACTTCATGAATTGCTGTCACTCAACCACAGGACAGAATACAAGCACAGCAGTGTCTCAATGCTCCAATTAACTGGCACCAACATAACCATCACAAATACTGCAATACATTTTCAATGTAACCTCCTATTTGTTTCCAAGAACCCATGATATATTAAAGTAAAAAAGGTAAAGTTCAACCTAGAATAGGCCACGGAGGCCCAGGGGGGGAACAGAGGTATAATTCTACTCCTTCTTTAACCTCAGCGCAAGATGGGAGTAGGTGGTCAGCGTCACGCCCTGGCCACTTTACCCCCAGGAAAAACCTGGTACCCATTGTACAGGAGGCTGGGTGGGCCCCAGGGCCAATCTGGACAGGTGTGGAAAATCTCGCCCACCACCACGATTCGATCCCTGAACCATCCAGCCCGTAGCAAGTCGCTGTACCAACTGCACTACCCTGGCCCACCCATGATATATTAGTGATAAAAGTATGAAGTAACCTCAAAATGCATAAAAAACATTAAAGTTTTTTCAATAAAATGCCAGCACTTCTGGAAGTATAAAACACCTCAAATGATATAAGAATAGTCTCATTCCACTAAGCACAAAAGCAATCAACCTCACTTCACACAACAGCCAGTCTGACAGAGCTCACAGTGACCTGTGCAACAGCAGGACAGCAGAGAAAGGTGCCTCATAACAAACATGGCCTCTTCCCCATCTGACAGCACTGGTCACAAGAGTTCCAAACTGTGGTACTGAAATGGATAATCACAACAGGTTGCACTCCCAAACATTACAGTGCCTGCTGTATCACACTACTACAAACTGACTGCTGTTCACAGTGTCTACAAACAGTAAGGCATATTGTGTGTGCTATCAACGAGTCGGTTGTCAGCACATCACCTTCATGTTAATTACTTTGTTTGACATGTTAGAAAAGTATTAAACCAGTTAATAAATTACCAGTCTGTAATGGTTTTCCATTATGAAACCACTCCACCTTCAGATTTGGATCTGGGTATGGCTCTATACGGCACTCATAGTGGGCGCTCTGTGCTTCCATTAGGTTCGTAGGACCATTGAGCTGGGCTGTGAAGTGAGGTGCTTGAGTAACAATAATCTCTTCCTCCTGACGACGATGGTAGCGACTAGAGTCTTCCAGCATGTGCAACTTCTCCAGCGCACCCTCATGCTGGGACTCGAGCAAAAGTGAAGCCTTGGCTGTATACAATCAAAGCATAACACTGGTTACAGCAGCAACACACCACAACTGAAACTGTGAAATTTCACAGTGATAAGGTGGCACATTCACAATAATACACTTCAGGTGTTATCAGGTTAACAATATGTTTTGCTCTAAACATCAGACCATCATCAGGCCCATCAATATACAATAAACATATAGAGGGAGTCAATACAGTAATACTCATCCAGAGCCAGGATCCTGTTACTTTCTCACAGTATTATACCTTTCTGTTCTAGCTTGTACTAATCTCATACTTTATGAACATTCTGCTTACAGTTACAAAATATAATGATGCAAGTAATCACTGTGTACAGCTGTGCTGTCTTACAGAAATTCTTCCTTTACAGAGTGTAACAAACACAACAGGACATTTCATAATAACATTACATCACTGAACTCGGAACTCGGATACATTCTTAAACACAGAGCCATAATACGCTATTAAAACAAAACCTCTTCACATTTTCAACCAAATTCCTGAAGCTGTATTCTGTGAAAATAACATAATAAAGAAGGCATCTACTTACAGTGAACAACAAGAGTGGATGAAGTAACGGCCTGTCCCAGCTCATTCGTAGCTCTGCATGTGTAAGTGCCAGAGTCCTCAGGATACACATATTTCATGTTTAGTGCAACATAACCAAAGTCATGCATAGTCGTTACTCGGTTGGCTGAAAGAATAACAATATAAATTGTAAATAATAAAAACTGTGTCTCACATGATGACACACACACACACACACACACACACACACGTGATATTACGTTACTCACTACTGCACATCACACTAGCACTACACATTAATATGACCCACTAACTAACCAACTACGTAACCCCATGGAGCACAGTCCTCCCTGAAAAGCCAGAAGCTTCTCAGCTAATCAAGAAATTTCTGGCATTTTATCGAACATCAAGGTTCATTACAGCATTCAGAAAGAGATAACCATTTGTCCCCGTCCTCAGCCACGTTAATCCAGTCCATGCCCCCACAACTGACAACTTTAAGATCTATTTTAACATTATTTTTCCATCTACATCGAGGTTTTCCGAGAGGTCACTCTCCTTCAGGCTTCCCCACCATCTCTCCTCCCCCTTACATGCCACATGCCCCACCCATCTTATCTTCCTTGCTTGTCGAACCAAATAATATTTGGTGAGGAGTTCAACTTATGAAGCAATAATTAACCCTCTTATGCTGGAATGAAATGCCCAGCATACTCTGCTAAAACAGGAAAATACATAGCGACCATTACTTAGCCATATACTGCAACTGTGATTGACTTTCAGTACCAAATGTTTAATATACATCATTAAATAATTTGTCTGAACTTTCTCAAAAGGTCTGTAATTTAATGAGTAACCAACATGGAAAAATGAAATTAAAATTCACAAAAAATTATACGGCTACATTAATAATAATAATAATAATAATGATGATGATGATGATTACGACGATGACGACAACGATGACGATGATGATAATAATGATAATAATAATAATAATAATAATAATAATACACAGTTGGCCCAATATTCAAACAACTTGCCACTCACATGCTTGGATAGGCACACCATTGCGTAACCACTCCACTTTCAGTTTGGGATCTCCAACAGGAATAAGGCGAGCCTCAAAGTGAACTGCTTGGTTCTCAGCAACTCTTATGTCTTTCATTGGCTGGGTGAACACTGGAGCTTGAGTGATAATCTCTTCTTGCACAGCCTGTCGCTGATAGCGCGAAGTATCTTCCAAGTAACTGATACGGTTCAATGCACTCTCATGCTGTGACTCAAGGTAGATAGACTTCTTGGCTGTATGAAACATGCATCACAAATACACATTGCTGACACAGACTTACAGGCAAATACAAATATATATCATAAAATTGAATACCTTTTTATTTTTTATCTCAGGAATACAGAAACAAACTGGTATAAATATTGTACACAGCGTCCCTTTTATCATGTCCCTGAGCAGGGCAGCTTTATCACAAAGACAGCAATGTTCAGGTACAACATAAAAGGGACATCCTCTATTATCACATTTATAGCACTGATCTCCACTGAACAAATAACAGTTTATCTTCCACCTACCTACAGCAATTTATAAAATGTACACACGGTGCATTCCAATAGCTTTTTGGACTGACTATGTGATGTAAAAGCAGCAGAATCAACAATGTGAAGTTCATAACTGCTGGGAATTTCATCTGAGTCAGTTCTGGGCATTTTGAATAATAATAATAATAATAATGATGATGATGATGATGATGATGATGATGATGATAATAATAATAATGGAACTAGTTTTTTTTCTGCCATGATAATGCACCCGCTCACTTTGTCTTGCCTGAATTTCTGCCTGCACACAAAATGACTGTCACTCCATGCCCTCCCTACCCATAAGATTCAGAACTGTGTGACTCCCCCTCCCCCAAGGTTCAAGTTTGCATTAAAGCCAAGGCAATTCAATGACATCACCATCAAGCAAAACCACAAGGTGCACTTGGCCACTTTCAAACACAGCACATTACAAAATGCTTCAGTGGCACAACTGCATAAGTCTCAAAGAGATGATTTTGAAGGGGACAACAACCAATACAAAGCGTTATTTTGGAGAAACAAATTGAGTCTAGAAATTATGTGATCCCACCATATATGTATTTTATAACATGTGATAAAGAGAAGACTCTTAAAGTCTTTAAGTTAAAAGGCTGTGAAACAAAGACTTTAAGTTACAATAGCAAATGATCATTGTGAACAACTCACAGTGAACTGATAGATTTGCTGATGTTACTGCCTCTCCGACAATATTTTTTGCTCTGCAAGTGTAAGTGCCAGAGTCCTCTGGATAGCAGTACAAGATATCCAATGCAACAAACCCAAAGTTGTTTGTTTCTGTAAAGCGGGAACCTAGAAGGGAAACGAAAAAAATGCGAAATTACTAAACTCACATACATGCATCCTATATAAGAGTAAGAACAGGTACATAAATCAGAATCATGCACACTGCTGGTCTACTGAGCCCAAATAAGATTTAGAGGGCATACTAAAAACTCAAGTTATAAAAATGCATGCTGGCACTGGGAAGAAGAGCACCTTTGAGTATTTCATCTTTGGCCACAACACTAATAAATTATGCACAACAGATAAAACAGAACATATATATATATACTGATCAGTTAGTAATTAACAGCACATGTCACCGACACAGAATGGTATTACTGTGAGGGAGAAAACAACTGAATATATATAAAGAAGAAAACAGCAGGACTTTGCAAAAGATACTGCAAAAAGGGTAGAACAAGATGATGAGATCCGGACAAAAACAAAATGGATGATATGCCTACTAGAACTCAGTAAGTGATTAAATGCCTATTTTCCTGTCTACTTTAAGGAGTTACTTGAATACCGTTACTCTGCTTCACATAAATATCTAATATCTAGTGCTTAGGTTAATACATTTCTTCCCTGACTTTGAAATATATTTAAAACAAAATATGAACATATTAAAACCAGCAGACACAAATTGTATTATGCACCACAGTTTTTTCATGGCCTACTGCATATAGCTTAGGTAGTCATCAGTTTTAAAACTGGACTAATGCGAGTCTTCATGCACTAGTACAAAGTATGATAATAAAAAATATTATTTTCTTCATTTAAAACCAGCCACACATGCCAAGGGAACTTTTTAAACCCCAATTCAAAGTCTGTCCCTCCATATTTTCAACAGATCACTCCCAAAATTTCTTTAACATAAAATATAAATTTTCTGAAGGCAAAATATTTTCATAGCTACGTAGAGGCCATATATTGCAGTGTAAACTGTACATTGTGATGATAATAGTAACAGACAGAGATAATGTAACATACACAACTCCTCACTATGGGGATTTGGGGGGAAAACCTGAGAGAAAGAGACCATTTGGAAGGCCCAGGCAGAGATGGGAGAACAATATCAACATTCTTCTTCAAGGAACAGGATGGGAGGATATGGACTGGATTGAGCTGGCTCAGGAGAGGGACAAATGGCAGGATTTTGTAAACACAGTAATAAATTTTCAGGCTGCGTAAAAAGCAGAGAAATACTCGACTACCTGAGGCACCAGCAGCTCTTCAAGAAAGGATGTGCTACATGCAGGCAGTTAGCCAACACATGTAATTCCATTTTATGTCATTCCATTCATTTTAAGAAAACTTCCTGCAGTAAACATAAACACTGAAAATTTTCTTATCTGCTGTAGTTTCAGTAGCCTAACCTGATTTGACAGGTACATTGTTATGGAACCATTCTACTTTCATCGTAGGGTCAGACACTGGGATGAGACGACATTCAAAATGTGCCCTCTGCCCTTCTTTGATGTCAATATGCTTCAGTGAAGTCGTGAAGATCGGTGCTTGTTTTGTTGTCTCTTCAACAAACTCGGAACGCTGATAGCGCGAGCGATCTTCCAAGTACTGGATCTGTTCCAGACCAGACTCATTCTGAGTGCCAGTCACAATCTGAGCGCCACCTGCAG
>Ga0209629_10003392_pt1 | contig 11401 bp, 10 predicted proteins | sample TergutCu122P5_FD_187286 | JGI IMG/M metagenome (GOLD analysis project Ga0209629, IMG submission 187286) | Cubitermes ugandensis P5 segment gut microbial communities from Kakamega Forest, Kenya - Cu122 P5 (SPAdes) (version 2) | ecosystem: Host-associated > Arthropoda: Insects > Digestive system...
GGTTGGTGAGGGGATGGTGCATGAGGTGTAGTAAAATAATTTAACAGACAAAATATTTTGCTTGCATGCACACACATTTAGTCAGTATTCCATAATGTGGCCTTCGAAGTTATTTGGTTCTGACTTGATAACTACCAGTCAATGATTCTGCTATTGTACACTTTCCAGAAAGTCTGAGCTGTCTGATCTCTTCTGTTGTGGAGACCTTGAGTGGTCAACATTGCTGGTTTGCAGTTGTTTCTTTATTTTGAGACATGATTTGGCAACATGGGAAAAGTTGATAGGCCTGTATCAAAGAAGGAATGTGGTAGTGATCTGGCACTTTTTTAAAGATTGCATACTGCAGTTATAATTCATATTAATTATCTTTCTTGTTACTTATTCATGTATTTGTTGTAGGGGCCACTGCTTGATCACAGGATGCCAGTTCCAGGGCATTTCTCACTACGACCTGACCATATTATGGGTTCCCATTATGTTAATAATCGTTCTGCAAGTGCCAACTTCGGTCAGCACCATGGCCACCGAGGCAGTTATAACTCCCACTATAACAGTTACAACAGCCACAGACAGCTTCAACACCACACAGAAAATGGATCAGGGGAATATGATGAATATGCCGGCCTCATGACAACGAAAGAGAAACAGTGGCTGCTAAATATCCAGTTGTTGCAACTTAATACCTCTCAGCCTTACATTGATGACTACTACTACACGGTATGGATGTTATTTACTGGGTGTTCAAGAATTATGCTAATTTTGGGGCCTGCATTTTATATTTGTAGCACAGTACTGTAGCAAGCTAAAGTGGTTGTTAAGAAATGCCATCAAGCTCTTCTGCCTGCACATGTTCTGAATGTCGGGAATTAGCTTCTGTGTGGTATAATGGAAGCGCAGTGTGTTAACATTATGCTGGGGTGTTCTGTGTGTTCATGAGCATATGCAGCAGGTTACTGTTATACCAGTAGTGACAGTATTGTCTCTGTTGTTACACAAAACTTTGTGGACCAATTCCGCTGTGTAACTACATTCTTTTTGGAGGTCCATGGAGAAAAGACTGTTGTCACATGTTACAGTCATGCCAAGAGAGATGGTAATTAGAGTAAAACCTCATTTTACATTTTTGTGGGGGCTACCTACAAATGGTATGAAATCCAGGAAAAGTGTAAGAGTATGGAAAACATTGTTCTAATGGGCATTTGGCTGGGATCATACTAATAGTGCATAAAAGCTCTGGAAACACCATGCGCAGAACATAAAGTCCAGGCTTTACTGCATACATTTTCTGTATGAGAGTATACTTGTGTGATGGTATGTATGCTGGTTTATGGTGCAGTGTTGGTGAGACTGATTGTAACTGACACTGATGTGCAGGTATTTTCATCAAGGCAGCCAAGGAAGAACACCAGTCACAAAGGAAGTGGAGAAATTGGTGATTCCTTTGGACATAGGGAGCGGAGGGACAGCCAAAGGGACAGGGATCATAGGTCTGATCAACAGCAGGGGACATCACGAGTGTATACTCCTGCACAATTTGAAAACTCTCTGGGAAAACTGCAGGTATTACATATGCGGGTGATGTGTTGATACTGAATTCCTTTTTGGGGAGAATAAACAGAAAAGATGGTTGTGGTTGAGTGAGTTAGTAATGGTGGGTTTGTAAATGAATTTGTAGGAATTTTTATTTCCAAGATACTTTAGTTTCAAAATAATAGGTTGATAATGGTAATAGACACCAGAGGGAAGCCATGGAATGGATGCCTAAGGCATTGTACTGCATAATTTATAGGTTTATTAATTCCCAAGGTTATTTATTCTCCCACTAATGACAGATGAGGAGGCCTTCCAAGATGGATGCCCTGGACATTATCCATAGATATCCAGGCACCTAAAATGTCTTACAGTGGCCAAGATAATGGGAGGATAATATTAATCTTGATCTTAGAGAGGTGGGTTGTGGTGTTGTAGACTTGATTCATCTGGCTCAGGAAGGGGTCCAGTGGCATTCTGTTTTTTACAGGCATAGGTTTTTTTAAAACGTGGAAAGTTTCTTGACTGCCTGAGTGAGTGTTACATGTTAAAGACAGACTCTTAGTCCATGGAGTTACTCATTCATCATTAACAGACATAATGCACATTTGATTCTGAATGTTATTTCTGATGTTCTGTAGGTTGGGAGTGTTACAGCACCAAGAAAAATAATAGACATGGATGTTGTCTCTCATGAAGGTCTCGACTCAACAATACAGTCGTCGCAAAGGGACTCACGCAAAGCCAAACAACTTCTGTTGGAAATAGAGAGGGTATGTTCTAAACTGTATCAGAGATCAGAACAGGCTTGCTAGAGTGACTTGTTTAGTGCCTGGCTGCTGACATGAACAATTTTCTGTGTATTTAGCAGGGACAAGGTGACAGTTGGCTTAGATATATGCCCATTTGTCTGTCTTCCCACATATATATAAACTTGTAATTTATAAGGAAAAGGTGAAGAAAACAGGTCTTAGATTCGTTCAAAAGTTGTAGGAGACTATCTCAAGATGCAGACACAATAAATAATTGATGCAGAATGTTTAGCTTCTAATAAGGAAAACCTCCACAGTTCAGTTAGTACCATGTACCAAACATGTTTTCTGCTTTTGTATCCATTTTTGTTGTGTGCATATTCTGATGAAATCAGAAAATTGACAAAAACGTGTGGTTGAAATTTGATGCTTATGGTACTGCCTCCAGGGGTTACTGTCTCTTTTCATATGGAATGTGACACCATATAGCCTGATAGATACTGGCAAGCATTTCAGAGGTTTGTTCTTCCAAAATGCTGGTACTGTATGATGTAGTGTAACATACTGGCAGACAGGAATGTCAGTACTGGACACATGTATATTTTACAGACGTATTTTGTCTTTGTATTGCCACAGTTATATCTGTTACTCCTACAAGTTGAAGATCTGACAAGTTCGGTGCCTGAAGTAAAACAATTGGTGACGGAAGAAAAGGCGGATCTGCTGCATAAAATTGTCTCCTCATTGCTTGTTGAAGACCGATTGACTAGTTTAATGTGTGTCCACAAGGGCAAGGTAAGTGACTCTAATATAACAGCCACTGTTACTTACCCCTTTACAGAGCTATGGCACTGACTGTAGGATAGTATGTATGAAGGACTTTGGTTTGGACATACCTTCTTTGGTAACAGGTTTTCTTGGCTGTCATCTCATTGTTACCAATGCTGAATTTTGAGTTCTACCATCAGGCAGCTTTTTATTACATATACAATATTTACTTTGGAAGAATGAAATTGTAGTCTGAAGATCCTGATTTAAATACGGACTGATGATATATTAAGGATACAGCTGCTTTGTCACAAAGTAGAGTTTCTGCTGACCATGTGTTGGTTCTAGTGAGTATTGTGGAATTTTAAGTCATATGTATGTTTTGTGGTCAGTATTATTGATGTTTTAACATGAAATCTGTTTGGAGTGACTGTAATATAAAATTTGCTTTTTACATGCAAAGCTTCTGCTGTTACGAGTGTTGCCACATCTTACGGCAGATGGCGAAGAAGAGGGTTCCCACTTGGTACAGGTGTGGAGTATGATATTCCGTGGATTGGCAATGATTGGAAAACGGGACCAAGCCAGTGATGAATCCCTGCTTCCTCGTTTCTATCCGCACTTCAAGACTTGGCTTACTAAAAGTCAGTTTCCTGCTCTTATGGAGGTAGCATATAGCCTGATGCCAGGGTCAAGGGATTCATCTAGAACCACATCCCCGGTAACGCTTGTATCGCCTGCCAAAAATGTACTTGTGTATGCATTGCGGAACAAGGTAATAATATCCCTTGCATAAGTACTCATGTAAATAATAATTTAGTTCTTTCTCCATGTTCGCCATTGTCTCATCCTGTTTCCCTTTCCTTTTCTCTATTTCTGTTTCTACTTCTTGTTCCTCATTTCCTGTAACATTATTTTCCACTTCCTCTCATATCTCTTCTCTCTTTGCAGTCACTTTACCAAAATGAAGTAGTAGTAATCTGTGATTATTCTCACTTGCATTCGTGTTTACCTTTGCAACAGTTGGTAGCGCTGCGGTTACACTAGCTCTTGTTTGTATCAGCTGTTGCATCAGTGGTGTATGTGTGTGTTTGCTCATTTTGCGTCTTCATATCACTAAAATAATATTTCCCTGGAATATGAGTATAATCTCAGACAAGCAATGTCTGTATTTAAAAATTATGGTTGTATGTACAGCAGTTGGGTCATAAGTACATTGTATATCAGTTTTATGTCTCAACTTCAGTCTGGTTTGCTAAGAAACACTATTTTATGCATATGTGGCCATGCCACACATAGCAAACATTCTGATGGACTTCCACACTGACACCTTTGTTTCACAAGTGTTGTCTGGCCAGTATTCTGGTGGCCATGACCATGAATGTGGATGCTACACATTAGAAACTACTACTACTACTAGTATTTCTTCTTCTGCCTATTCCCACTCCTTTCTCTCTCTCTTTTTTTGGGCGGGGGGGAGAGGGGTGTGGAGGGTTCATTAAAGAGAAACTCTAATCATCAGACTGTACCGAGAGTTCACAGAGGACATGTTCACGTGTATCCACATTTCTTCTACAGAAGTTGTACTACAGAGTGGAGGTAATATTTTTCTTGCACTCTGTGGAGGATGTATTTCAGTGTGTTTTTGCTCATGTATACAGGGTGATTAATTGAACATTTTCAAAACTTTAGTTCCCAGTATCTGCCCCTGGTGACAGAAGTGACTGCAGATTTCAAATGCCAAAACTTGGGGGAAAACAATGGAAGTTCTAAAATTTGGTGCATATTAATGTTCATGTGATACTGAGTTATTGAGTAATAACTTTCTAAATGTGTCCAATTCTTTTTGATTATCCCTGTATATGTAGATTTGTATAAAAAATTTTAGTATTGTTACAGTGCATTCTCATAAAGAGTCAGCTACAAAATGTTGATGTTCTTACATTCCTTAATATGTGAAGTAAATTGAATTCTTGCCATGTGATGCTGTTTGAAGTTAATTAAAACTAGAATAATAGGTGTTAAAGTAATGTAAACATCACTATACCTTTCTAATATATTTGCTTCTTTTAGTTTTAAAATTTGAGTATCGTAACGTGTGTTCTGTACATACTATTTTCATTGTCACAACTAGTTTGGTGTTTCATCTCTGGCTGCAATGCTGGAACATGGAGAAATGTTGTACCCCACACTGGAAGAGAAGCAGTGGCATGAGTGGACATCATTCATTCAAACCATGATAGAAGCAGTGGGATCAGTTCCATCACCCAATTCTCTTCCCACACCTATTGATCCAATGGACACTACGTTATTGAATCAGCACTTGGGACGTTGCAGTAGCTTGCATATTGAAAAGTACGCAGTGTTAGAATGTGTTTTCACAGGACGTCGGGAAGTCGAAGTAGAAAACAAAGAAAGTAAAACAAACTCATAAGGGTGATTTAATTTTGTGGTAATCTTACATGGTAAGTGCTGTTACCAAACATGGCTGAATGAATGGGTAATGTGGTTGTTGCTGTTAATGATTGTTACGAAACTTCATCTTAGAGAGAAAACTGGTAATTCTAAAAGAATTTAGTTATGTTCAAGGAGTTGGAAGTCCTCACAGAATATAGAGAGGTTCCGTCTTAAAATCTGAGACCTGTCTTGCAATAAAGGAGTACATGAACATCAGTGTTAAGGTCTGAACATTCTGTTGGCTTAGTTTGTTTATGTGGAATATGCAAAATGTTTGAACATACAGGTTGCATATGTAAGAATGCATTTCATTAACAAACATTGCATTATACCAAAGTTCAAGATATCTGTAAGGATAGGATCTAGTTTTGTGATCCACCGATTTGAACAGAATGTGTTACAGTTCAAAAAAGAACTTGAAATTACAATGGGAGTTGTATGTCAGGCTGTCTTTTGTTTTCCTTCCCTCCCCCCCATTTGTGGTTCATTAGGATTTGAATGAGACAAAGCATGGAACAAGGCCTTACATACAGTTTCTTAAATAATCTAAAAAAATGAAAAGAGGACTTTTTAAATAAGCAGTGATGACCATTATTTTATTTATTTCATAAACCATATTAATTGAATATTTCAGAAAGATACTGTTTTTAGTTTATGCTATAAGAAGGGGGAAATCTCTCCAAAGTGAAGGCCCTTTTTTTTTAACAATCATGAACTCGGTAATCCCACTGCAGATCCTATTTTTAATTTTCAATGTCAAAAGAAGTTGTGTAATTTGTCTCCATATTTATTGTTATTGTGTCCTTGTTGTTCTATGAGAACCATATTTTTGAGGCAAAATCAAAACTGAATTTCAGTGCATCATTCTTCTGTTAATTGCTAAATATTCCACTTTCCCAAGATACCATGTTATTTGTTTTGATAGTAGTGTCCCAGCCTCAAACTATATAGCATGTAGCAAATACATCGCCTCAGAAACCTACCATTGCAGGAAATTTTAAGTACTCAAATAGGTTATATAACAGCATAGGCAGATCTGTATTGCACAGCAGAGACACATCCTTCAAATATTTGCAGTTATGTTTAAGCTGTGATATTTCATAAACAGCGAAATCATAAATCTCATATTCAAATCTTATTTTTAACAAAGATATCTTTATTATATAAAACTTGGAATACTAAGTATATTTTAATTGGCATATAAATCTGGAGCCAAATGTTTGATGTGTAGTAGTCTTCTTGGGATGTTTCATACATCACCCAGGAATGTAATCTGGTGTTACATCCGCAGGTACAGAAATTGAGGTGTTTGACTCTTATTATGGTGTAGTTGATTTAAATGACTGTTTTTCTAATATGTCAGAATTGTTACACAAGTGCATACCTTTTGTTTCAGTGTTGTTTGCAGAAAAGTACTTGTAACTTTTTGTTCTGCATTAACTGTTTCATCAACATGGAGTGCACGGTACGGAATTACAGTTTTTCCAGTGTTTTTTTTTTCTTTCTTTGATTTGTAACATTTCACATAGGAAGCCATGTTTTCAGTTGCATGAAGTTTCCTTAACCAGTTTTGTTTCTGTGAAGGAACAGAGCCAGTTTTGTCAGCATTACATATATGCATTAGTTTTGTGATTTACTGTGATCTTACAGAAACAGAAGATATTGTGTACAAAATTTGTAAGACTTGTTTTCATAGATGTTCCATTATTATAATGAGCTGTACATAAAAATGTTACAAGGAACTTTGTCAGATCATTAGAAAGGTTTTGGACTGAGGCATTGTGAATAAAATATTTCATTAATTTTCTCTTTAACCGTTTAGCTGTGTTGTTTACCCTTCCTTGTGCTTGTTTTTCAGGTCTCAGTGCATTTGATGGCACCTTTTCAGTTTGTATTTGATTTGCATGCAAGAGTCACACTTTTCACATTCTAAACAGTTGGTTTATATTATGGTGATGTTGCTTGCTGATGTTCCATAGCATTGGATGGTAATGTAATTGTAACAATTTAAAATGCTGAACTAGAAGGTTGTTGGAGGAAACAGCCCTTCCCCTCTTCTGGTATTGTCCAGACATGGGCTTGAAGAGCTATAAAGACTTTGAGGACAACTGGTGGTGGCCAGGATTCATTAAACTGAATGTAACATGTATTGATGTATTGCCACAGTTGTGTTAAATGAGTGAGAATACTACATATGCTGAAAAGTGATGAGAATTTTGGTCCTTGTAAACCATACCTGAGGAAGCATACCAAGAGTTCCAACTTCATGCTGTTGGGTGTTGAATGGTGGAGGCACAGAAACAGTTTCTGTGGCCCTAATTAGATCCAGATGAATGTTAAATAATACATCCATTGGATCTGGGCTACTCTGCATTTTAGAGTTTCTCTTACTTCATTGACACCATAAGTTATGGATAATTTGGGTCCATATTATTAGGATTATCCAAATGAATAATGGTGGTCATCATTTTACAATATTTCTACCAGTTTTACAGCAGCTTGTTGTTGGGAAAGTATTCATTGTGACGCTGTGTTGTGCAATTTTAAATTGGTATTTTACTGTAATATCAAAGTTGCCTTCATACACTACATTAATATATGAAATGTTTTTGGGTACTGGTGAAAGGGAAAATAAGGCCAGCTTGACTGTACATGAGCTGTGACAAGGAGGAAAGACCTGACAGTGGTTTTAGGTTAAGTATATATTACTTCGATTGTGGAAATTTTCAGACAATTTGTCATAATTTGTTTATATTATTTCTCTTATTAAAACATATTGTTTTCCTAAATCTTGTGTAAACCTAGTACCTTTGAATTCTTAAACGTTCATGGCCATCTTACTTTACACTTTCCACATTCACTGCCATTTCATAATTATCCTGATGTGACAACCATATTTGAATATACTGTGGCTAATTATATTCCATAATAGATTAGCCTGTTCAAGAGAAACATTTATAACAGTTTTACAGAACTTGCAGTACTGAATGTGAGGCAAAGACATATGTTTACATGGTGGCAGATGTTGCATGCTACTTTGATCCTTACAAGAATATTCTGTGGTATTCCTAAAATTAAAGGTATATGAGGCCGGCCCTACCAGCTTAAATGTAATAATTAGGACTCCATAATAGCAAAATACCAACTTGGGGGCTTTGAAAGAGTTTTGCTTCTCAGAACTGCTATTTCTGCCTTTGTAGTAGCAGGTGCACATCTTAATGAGCGAATTTCAAACCTCATTATCAAGTCTGTGAAAGATACCTCCATCTTGAGGAGGAAAGCGGTGTAGACTTAATGTGAATATTTTGTTTACTACTGACACTAGACGCAATATTTTGATGTCTCTTGGTGTTCAACAATCGCTCCATTATATCTGAATAAAACTGTTAAACCATTTCCAGGGAGACATATATGCAAATACATTGTTATGGGAGTACTTTTTCTTGGGGTGCGGGAGAAATATATTAAGGAAACTACTTGATCTGCAATCAACGCGACTGTACTGCCTTGCACACCGCCGCAACAAGAAGACGCATTAAACACCCATTATTCCCACAAGACGACTCGTCACGTCGTAGCGAACTGTAATCCGTGATAGCTTATATGTCGATGAGTGCGGGTGGTGCGATCTGGTGCACAGATAACAGGTAAGGTCTGGTGCTTCTTTGAATTATTCGTTGAAGGTTTGTTTTATGAATTTGTGTTTAAGAGTAAACTTCTGTGTTGTTAAAGTGTAAGTGTACAACAGTAAAGCAACTGACTGGTTATACTCATACTGAATGACGTAAGTCAACTTCCATGGTGCTGGAAACTTAAAATGCGAACTATTATCCCAAATCTGACCCATTTCAAATCCGTAGACACCCACCTTGCGTTACGAAGCGTGTTGTTTTGCGTTAGCTGTCATAAGTGTGGATAATAGTATTTTTGTTACTGCAAGGAATTGAAGAATGGTCTACGAAGTGCATACGAACAAGATTCGTGATATACAAGTTGAATGGAACTGTACATAACCTTACTTTCATGTAACTTTTTTTTAATGTTGCCACTCTTTAGTTGTTTAAGGTTAAGTATATATTACTTCGATTGTGGAAATTTTCAGACAATTTGTCATAATTTGTTTATATTATTTCTCTTATTAAAACATATTTTGTAACTCGGCTTTTAGGTTTACTTCAGGATCCTGCTGATCCTGACAATGTATGAGGAAGTTAAGAAGAAGAAGAAAAAGAAACGGTAGTGAGCTACGAGTATTCAGCTTGTGGGAATGTCACGTCAGGAGAGAAGCAAGTCAGGTGGATTTGTGAGTACTGAGATTTGTTTTACATGCATTCTGTATACACATCATTTTAAATCAAAACTGAATTTGGTGGCTGGCCTAAGAGTTCTGGTATGGTAGATTGGTTGTAGCTGCAAGACATCCCAAAATCTGAACCAGATATACATGGTGACTGTTCTGGACCAATGTTCTGTTGTATGTGTTAAGAACATTTAAAGGTTATCTCTGTTAATGTTACATATTTATTCTCGCTTGTCTTACAAGGTAACAGTTATCCCTTCCAGTGTTAAATAAGATGACTGAAATTCATGACTTCTTGTCATATGTTCAGCCTGAATTTCAAATTTTGTTGTATGTATTTGTACTTTTATTTGTGCTAATATCAGTGGAGTACAAGACACACTTCTGTCTCATATCACTCATGAGAAACTATAATGAGAGTGATGTAAGGGAATGGTAGTGGAAAGCCTGGAAGTTGCTTGCAGAATACATCAAAAGTGACAGACATGGAAAAATGTCAAGTAGGATTATTGTATATGACATTGGAAGGGTTAAGATAGATATTGTATACACACATATCGTGATGACTGTAGTCACTTACATGATGTTTTTTGTCAAAACATTTTTAACCAGCAGATGTGTGTAGCTAGTCGTTGAAGTTCAAGTATAGCTTTTGTCTTTTCACCCTTGTATGTAACATTAATTTCTCAAATAATTGACTTAGTGTTGGATGCATGAAGTTACCTCTGTTTAATTTCAACTTGTGTGTGGGAGTTATGTTGTGGCTGTGTTCGTATATGTAAGTGCAACACAAATTTGGGTATAAGTTTACCTTTGGAACTGAGCAATGGTTTTAAATGAGTATTACAACATAGTGAGGGTGATGTATTTACCTTCTAATTCTAGTATGATTCTGCACATTTTAATGAGTCACAATGCTGATGACACAGGTGATGTTAAAGGCTCCATGTTCATTATCCAAATTAAATGTGCATAATGATTCAGTGTTGCTACAATTGCACACAGTCCAGTGGTTTGATTTCAGTATTTGAAATGTCAGTTGGAAACTTCTGATGGTGTTGACTTGCGTAAATTGCTGTGTATTCAGAGTGTGTCACTTTATGTGTGGCCAACTTCCTTGTAAATTCTGCGCTGAATGGTTTATTTTCACCATCAAACCACATTTGAAGTCTTAACTTAGAGATTTTAGTACATGCTTGATCACAGAGACAAATATATTTTTTCACAAACACATCTAGTCTGTCTTTCCCATAACTATTCCATAAATACTGGTTTGACCTTAATATATTTTGCAGTTTTTACCTTTTTCTGGCTTAACTGTTCACTTACAGACTGAGTACTTTGTCTATATATTAATTACCAACTTTTGTGCACTGATTATTATTTATCATAAAATATTAATCTCCTCTACATGTTTCGAGCCACAGATGCTCATCTTCAGGAGGATAGAGTTGTACACATGCAGCACATTGTACTGTCACTCTCTATGAGAGTTCCCGGTGGCTTGTAGGTACACAACTTGAGTGAGAACTGACTGTAGGGGGAAGGTTGTTGGTGGGTGTCTTAAGACACCCACCAACAACCTTCCCCCTAC
>Ga0209629_10003393_pt1 | contig 11401 bp, 5 predicted proteins | sample TergutCu122P5_FD_187286 | JGI IMG/M metagenome (GOLD analysis project Ga0209629, IMG submission 187286) | Cubitermes ugandensis P5 segment gut microbial communities from Kakamega Forest, Kenya - Cu122 P5 (SPAdes) (version 2) | ecosystem: Host-associated > Arthropoda: Insects > Digestive system >...
TCTGCATTGATTCAGTGTTGAAACATTGTGCAGCAAATAGAAAGAGACTGTTTCAGCGTTGCCAAACGTAGGTCCATATATATACGACGTTAGCATTTCTGGCTTTACTAGGAGCTCCATATATATACGAAATTAGTAGCCTAAGGGTTAATATTATTAAATGGCAAGTGAAATTTAATCCGGTAGCCTAAGGGTTAAATGACAGGGTTATGTACTGTACCTATTGCCTATCTGACCACCTGTCTCTGCACTCTGAACTGTAAGTTTGCACAAGATAGCACACTTTTCCATATTTGTAGGCTCAGGTGGTTGTTACTGTGAGGTATTTAAAAACATGTGAATATGTAACATGGGCTCAAGCGGAAAAGGTTTAACGCGTCGAATATATTGAAAAAAAAAAAGTGCTAGACTAACCGATAAAGGTGTTAGTCCACGAACCAATTGCCGTGCAGTTGCGAAATCCACTGTTGGGGACATAAACAAAATAGGGGTGCAATACTGAAGGTTTTTGAAGAAAATTATAGTAATTGAAAGGAAACGAAAACTACGAAAAACAGATGACGAGAATGGTGATGCTGCCATGTTATAAATTTTTTTCTACTAAGTCGTGGAATGAATATCCCAGTTACCGGACCAATGCGTAAAACACAAGTCAGGATAACGGTACAGACATTTCATGTAGAAAATTTTCGGGCAAGTAATCGGTGGCTTAAATCGTTGAAGACACTATCCAACATTAACTTTATTCCTGTCTGGTGAATTGGCAGGAGTAGACATGGAAGCCGTGAAAGAACGGAAATCAAAACTGCACCAGATAATAAATGAACACGTACTGTCAAATAAGTTTAAAACAGATGAGACGGGATTGGTTTATCCACGTATGCCCAGAAAGAGCTTCATTCTTTATGAAATATCCGTGGAAAGATTGTGTGTTCTTTTCTTGGTAAGGCCTCTGGTGAAAAGTCATTGTTAATGCTGTATGTCCTCGTGAATTAAAAAAAAATGGATATACCTACACCAAGCAACTTACAATTGACTCGTTTTACAATAAAAATACGTGGATGACCCAGGCAGTTTTTGACGAATGGCTTAAAGGTCTGATCGTATGATAAAAACCCGGAAAACCTTGTTGCTTGTTGACAACGCAACTAGTCACTTTGTGCCAAAAGTGATAAGCAATGTAACGGTGAAATTCCTTCCACCAAATCTAACATCTAAAGTTTACCTTTGGAAAAGGGTATCATAGGTGTTGTAAAATGGTGTTATCGCCAGACAACATTGCAGAACATTGACAAAATCGCAGAAACTAATAACACAAAGTCTTGTTTTAACACATCAGTCAGTGTTACGCGCAATTCGATGTTTAAGTGGTGCTTGGGGACAAATTTGAAGAGAAACAATTGTGAAGTGCTTCGAAAGAGCAAGATTTAATAATCACCAGGGACAACTGAAGAGTGTAAGGTAAATATGGGACTGAACCAAGTGATATGCTGTCTTCCACTGGATGTTCGCAAGGGCTTAGCGTCGGTCTATGAGATTGAAGGTGGTGATACTGAAATCATTGTGCAGGAATAAGTGCCTTCTGCCCTACATGAAGATCTGGAAAAAAATTTCAAAGAAAGAGAAGAACAACACCAAGACTTATATTGTGAAAATAGTGATAGTGACATGAAGAGTAACGCAGGGAACACAAGTCAGAGTAGGACTTTCCTGCACCTAACCATAAGGAAGCTCCGCAGTGTGTCTCAATTCAATATTCCTCGGCCCACCAACCTCAGTTTACCTTCGATCTTTTTGTCTGTACAACAGAACAGAGCATTGGCACACCAAGGAGGGGGACTGCCAGGCAGCAGCCCCTCCCCAAAGTGAAATTTAAAGAATACAGATTTTTTAGACACGATGATATAAAGGTTTTTCGTGATTTAAGCTTCGACCTACATCACCCACTGAACTCGTCTGGTACCTAGTACACTGGAATATTGAAAAATATTTTAAAAACTTAGAAATATAAATTTTTTCTTGTTTAGTAATTTTTAATTTTCCCTGTACCCTAACTAGATGTCGTCTTGGAAATTTTACATGATTTTCATAACATAGTTTTATAACCGTCCGGTTCACCTTTCTCACTCAGTCGTTTTGCATGAGACCTAGTTTACAGGGACTAACGTGGTTTGAGTTTTGTGAAATCAGTAAAGAAGAAATGTTAAGACAATTGATGTTTAATTGGTAATCTGGAGTATCTTTCGTGTTATTTATAAATGAGTCAAAGGGCCCTAATTTGTTTGCATGTTCCGATGACATGCGGTAAACGTAGCACGGATCACTTTGTCAATTGGCCTCTTCACTGTACATCAACATTTGTGTCATAATAGACATTTACACGGTCCGAAATTTGGTAAAAACACATATCCGATTTGATAACTAATTTTAACATTGTATCCCCCCCTCGTAGGATCACTTATTAATTTCTAGTTAGAAAATTTGGATTGTAAGTCTGGCCTAAATTATGAGCGAAGCACTCACGCGTCCTACCTCTAGGACAACAGAAAAACTTGTGCGTCTTTCGCTACAATAAGGGAAGTTGGTTTTCTTGTTCAAAATCCCCCTACTCTAATTTTTCTAACCAGTCTGATTGGTCCCATGTAAATTTAGCAGTCTCCCAATAGGTCCAGAACTTTAAAATGTCGTATCCTATATCCCCATTGGTTCATAATGACTGACGCTGTATCCCGTGAAGTAATACTTGTAAACCCCATATAAGCGTATTCTACCGGTCACATGTAATGTGCTACCGTAATTAATACGGTATCCACCCTCTCTTTATTTACATCTCGAAAAAGTGTCAAACCCTCGAATTTTGACTGTCCCTGGAAACTTAAAAAAAGCATTACATTTGCAATTGACAAATGCCTAATAATCTAAAATCACGTCTGCAATTACATTCAGCATCTTATATCTTATGCTAACCTCTGATTTCTCACTCTCCAACTATCTGTCTATCCTACTTCACACATGACTCCATCTCACCCTCTGCTCTTGTATCCTATCCTTCCCTTTGGTACCACACTGACCTTTTATGTAAACTGCCAGATGCTACTGACCTCCTTCATACGTAAACATTATGTATCACTACATTTCAGAAATTAATTTTGATCATCCTAATTAAAGTAATTCTCTCCAACGGGTATAGTTTGTAAAATCAAAATTAAATTATATATAGCCTCAGGGTCAGCACCCTCCCCCCCCCTTAAAATAAAAATTCTGGATGCGTCTGTGGTACTGAGACACTGCTGCTAAGGTGTGAAAAAAACAGTCAAAAATCGATGAATATTTTTCACCCAACGAATGACATTATTGTTGTTGAGTTTCAAATAATATAATCTTATACAACAATGTGTTTAATATACAGATTAATGGTTCTGTGTCATGCATTTGTACCATATGTGTGTGTGTGTGTTTGTGTGTGTACCATATCAACAGTGACGTACTCTGAATCCATAAGTTTACAAAGTCTGGCCACCTGTGTAAGTTGGGTGGCTTTTAACATTTAGAAGCCTAACGACATATATATATGTCGTACCGCAGCGCTAACCTCCAGACGCTACATTTTAAATATTTATTCAACAAATATACATACTAAATATTTTAAACATGCTGCATAATCTCCGTTTTTTTCTCTTCAAAATGCCGCTAATTTCATAATGCTACCTTGTTTGGTTCCTGTATTATTCGCATTTTACCTACAAGGTGTGCTAAAATTTAAATGTAAAATTCCGGCTCCAAAAGGTTAATGTAACCAAAGATGGCTAACAGGTCTCACGGTATATGGTATATAGATAGGTACGAATGTGTATTCTGTAGAAAACGAGGGGCGGGAGAAGGAGCGAATGCGTGTGTTGGGAAATATGTGTGAGGAAACATTGCAACCTGTGGATATGCCTTTACGAGCGATTGTGTTTAGGTGGCAAGTACGCAGTTCTTACAAGTGGTGACCTCTACATCTACAACGCAGGACCAAGTGACGGTTACAAGACATACGCCTGTAGGACAGTACACCGCCTGACTGGGGAAGTCCACGCCAGCGCGTATCCAGGCCGCATCATCATCACAGGTAAAAAAAATTGGAATTGTGTTTTTTTTTAATTTCCAAAAACACTTTATTTCCATTAAACATAGAATAAATAATGAGTAGAAACAATGACGAGAATCAGTTGGCAGTGGCAAAGAATAAATAATTAATTTATTTCGGTAATGTATATGAAAGTTAAATCTCTTGAAAGTGGGTAAACAGTTAATCCTAAGAGTGCATTTACATAACGTGCATCATGTTCACTGATTTTTCTTCATCAAACCAAAATATAATACACCACTTCTCATAAACCAAGTTACATTGTTTAACTAATATTCCGACGCGTTTCGGCGCTTGTCGGCCCCATCCTCAGGGAGTGCCGTCTTAACTGTAAAATTTTCCGACACATAAAATTGTTATCAACACTTATGTGTTAACACCCGTAGTCATACGACAAGGCAGTACCGCCAGAATGTTCATCAAATGGAGTTCGAAGGTAAATGTAACCCTGACGCCTGACATTTGCACATTATGCCAGTTTTACCTTTTAAAAACAATGATAAAAGGAAAGTAGCGTCATTTGTCAGACAAATGTTGCTATGTGGCCTAAAACATTAGGTCTTGTATTGTTTCATATTCCGTACCAAACCCGTTTATGAAAAACGTATAAGCATTAAATTGTCAGTATTTTTAATCATTAATGTGTAATGTAGAAAAAATTAGGAGTATATGGGGAGATTGTTTTATCTGATAAACATCATTTTTCATTTTCCATTGATTCGCTTCGCTTACAAAACTTTGCCCATTCACCGACCCGCCAACAAGCGCTATATGGGAGACAGCTTGTGTGATCTGTACGCGTCCTTGCTTTTCATTCGAGAATCGCGTTCCGTTACAATATTTTTCGAAAATATAGTTCCTGCAAGAAGTGAAGTTTATGTAATAGTATTGTCAGGGAATGTACGATAATTATAAAGACCTCACACTTGTTGGTTTTATCTCAATAGACACTTATATTCTCAGAGTAATAGACACTGTCCCGTACAAAATCCTTGTTCATCCAAGAAGTTCATTACATGATCTTCATTGTGGTGGGTGGTGATGTGTGAGTGCTACTAGGAATATGGGTTCATATTGTCTGAGAACATAAAACCAGAAGACATAATGAACAAATTTTGACACTTTCAGCACTAACAAAGGCACTATTCTATATATTATGTATTTTAATATTAATTTGCTCCTACATGTTTCGCGTAATCACCATCCTCAGGAAGCTTCCACCAATTTTGTTAAAACTACAGCAATAAAAGGGTTTTACTATAATCATATATACGAAATGTGCAGGTTTTAGTTAAATATGCACTATTTGATATATTATTACAAAAGTATGGTATGGTGTGTTGTTGATTACAGTCTTCTAACACACTCCAAACAAGCTAGACACAACATGCTGGGACAGGACCCAATTCGAATAAGAAATGTTGAACATTTTTCAAGGAGACAACTTTTATTCAACAACAAACTATACTGTCATTTTATAATAACATTTTAAGTACTGTATATTTTAAATAACACCTGGACATTTGAATTGTATGATTATTGTAAAAATATTTTATTTCTGTAGGTTTTCATAACATTGGTGTTAGATCCCTGAAAATGGCAATTGCGCAGAAACATGTAGAAGCAAATTAATAGTAAAATACACAAGATATAGAATAGTACTTTTGTTGGTGCTGATAGGATTGGACACCGTTGTTTTGAAAGCCTCTCCTATTACAATAGACCCCACGCACTTTTCAACAAGACAGTGCAAGATCTCACAAAGTAAATCATTCTAGGAGTTTCAGGTTCATGTGACCGTGCATCATTAACGTAGGAGAAGAAAGAACCAACGGATGACACAAGTAAAGATGTTTATTCACTTTTCTGTCTCCTGACGATGGGCATAATGATGCCCGAAACATGTTGAGCTAAAAGTGAATAAACATCTTTACTTGTGTCATCCGTTGGTTCTTTCTTCTCCTACATTCTAGGAGTTGTTTGCAAAGGGGGGTTGGTCACGGAATTATAAATAGAGGCTTGTGGCCTCCTCTTTAAGACGTTATGACTAATGTTCATGACGACTGCACATGTAGCAACAAATTCCCGAACCAACACTGCAATATTTTAATTCATGATAACCTTCTATCACTTCCCTCGGGCTTTTCTATGTTCGAAAGATGCGATCTAGACCCTAACAGGTTACCTGCAATACTCATTAGGCTTTAAACTAAATAGGGGAAAACGGCGCATCTTCAGGATTCCCGCAAGAGGCACCAGGGGCATTATTTCGCTGAACATACATACAGGTGTCCTCTTTAAACGCTAAGTAGTTGAAATAATATGGCTGCTGACAGAATGTAATGGGAGCGTGCTGTCGTCCTGTGTTTGCATTGTTAACGAGCAGTTCTTTCTGTTTAGTGTATTCGTTCTAATAATTTGGGTGCGTGATGCATTTTACGTCGTAGATTTCCGCAGAGAAACAGTTATAATACGAGTATTAGATCGGATTGTCATTGAACAGAGGGTCTAAAATATGTCCAACCAATATGTTTGGTCTGCCCAATTTTTTGGTAAGCCTACCTGCTAAGAGTGGCACTTAGTTATTATATCATGCCATTTGGGAGAAGTTCTTCAATGTTGCCGAAATTGCCTCAGAGAAATAATTTTGTACTTGGATGGAATAAATGTTATTTGTTCTCTCTCTTGTTATACTGTTTAGTGTAACACAGTGTTTCGTGATAAAAATTGAAGTAATAACTGAAATATAGTTTCACTGAAATTTAAAGAATTCGCTTGTGTTTTTAAAACCTTTACAAAGTTCCGCTGCTTTTAGCGCCAAGAAAAATATTTCGTGTGCACAACGAAAAACAGTTGAACAATACGATCAAGAGATACTGATAAATGCTCTTCCCGTTCATAGAAAACGAGAAGCCTTAGTTCAGTGTCAAAACAAGATAAGGAATATACATGTAACGTAACATCGAGGCGCTTTCGTGCGACCAGTGTTTCAGTGGAACAGCAATAAGTGTTGCACAACATGTGTGTGTATTTGTAGCCTTGGGTTTCCAGCATGCAATGCGCATGCGCCATACTGTCATCTGTTTGACCTTCCTCGCTCTACGATATTTTTCCACACTATCTCATAAACGGCACGAATTTCGAAAAAAAAAAAGTTATTGAATATCAAATGTGTGTTTGGAGTTTCTCTACAACTTAAGTACGCCGGAAACATCTTTTATTCTAAGAAGAACTGAATGACATGTTATCAAAAACGTATATTGGTCTTCATGTAAAGTACCCTTTATTTTTGTCTGGTTGCGATTGAAATGGAACTTTCTCGACAGATTTCCGAAAATACTCAAATAATAAATTTCATGAAAATCTATCCAGTGGGAGCCGAGTTGTTCCATGGGGACGGACAGACATGACGAAGCTTTTCACAATATTGCGAAAGCGCCTGAAAGTTATGGAGTTCCAAGGATCACAGGAAAATATTCGTTCGACTAGGATTATCTCGTTGGACGGTTCGGGGTTCATACTCCAGTGGTGGCAATAGATTTTCTCTTTTCCACACCCGTCCGGACGGACCCTAAATCTCACCCAGCCTACTGTACAATCGGTACACGGGCTTTCTCCGGCGGGTAAAGCGGTCGGGGAGCGATATTTCATCACTCACACCCATCTAGAACCGAGGTTAATGATTACAGGTATATCCCTGCTCCCTCTCTGTGCCATGGCATGTTGCAGGGTAAAATTACTAAACATCTTCCAAGATCGCGTGTCCAAACTAAGAATTGGTTTAAGCGTGTATTCGCTCCAGACTTGGAGAAAGATTTGAATTAATCTGCAGATAATGTTCAGTGAGACTTGAAGGAAAATGTAGAGTTTGCAGACGATAGTGATCTGCAATATCTTTTCAGAAGGAGGTGGGTGGTCAGAACCATGATCCGGCCGCTTGACACGGGGAAAGAAACGGTACCCATTGTACGTGGGGCTGGGTGGACACGAGACCGGTCTGGGCGGCACTGAAAATCTCACCTCCACCGGGATCGAACCCAGGACCATCCAGGCCGTAACAAGTCGCTATACCGACTACGCTATCCCAGCCGCCATGTGGCGCCATAAGTTCATAAAATCTAACATGATACGCAATGTAGTGCAACGTAACACTGTGGCGCTTTCGGATATTTTGCTCTCCGTAACGCACGTATGAGTTCAGCTGTTTTGCTTGAATAACTTCTGTAATGAAATGAGAGAAGATAGAAATTTCCCCATGGAAAGCAAAAATGAATTCTCTTTTTTTCACAGTCAACAGCAAAATTATGCATGGGTCTTCATATATTTTCCCCGATTTTATCCAAACGAATATTCTCGACAGATTTTAATGAAGGTCTCCCTTATAAAACTTCACGAAAATCCATCCAGTAGTAACCAAGTCGTTCCATGCCGACAGATGGATTTGATGAAGCCAATAGTCACTTTTCGCAACCATGCGAAAGCGCCTGAAAAGTCTTTCACTTCACACTCAAGAAGCAACCTGTACGGTTCAAGTCGCAGGATTCACAAAGTCAGAATTTATGTGACCTTGAAGTATACAGACAGATAAGCTAGAAACAAATAATTTCAGAAGGTCTGATATTTAATATCGACAAAATCGGTGTTTATACTATTCTTACATCCAGTAAGGTACTGGAAAAGAGGTATGAGAAGGTCGATAGAATAACTCCTGCCCGGAGGGTTAAAATATGACTGATAGGGATAGAACATGAATATCTTTTGATATTTTAATACTTCAGCTGTTTATAAATGTTGTCAGTTCAATGTTAGATAGAATAGTTACCTTTGACTTCTTTTTCTGAACCTGACCCATTTTGTAGACAAACTTACCCCGAAGTATGGGGCATATTCAGCAGAGGTAACACTTTTATAAACCCAAATTCTAACCTTTTGCAGGAGTTAATATTTATGCTTAGTTTTTGCGAGTAGAAAAGAATCAGATCATTACAATTCAAACACGTAGTTAGCTGAATAAGTGGAAACAAAAGATTTGTGCGTTATTTTAACACCTGTACCTTGCATCTTTTACTATTTTGTACAATGACCAACCACTGCATAATTAATTGACAAATTATTATACTATTTCTACATGTTTCGACACTATTGTGTCATCCTCAGGGAGCTCGTAGTTAGTACTGGCCCGGTGTCCACATAACCGGGTCAGTACGAAGTCAGCATCAATTTGAACTCACATTGTCTACAAATAATATTAGATATGATGTGAAAGTTCTATAACAAACTCAACTTCAAACTAAGAAGACGTATCTGGTGGCCTCCAACGTTTAACCATTTCGAGGGCTTCGTAACAGAATGGCGTATCAAGCAGATCTCGAATTTTACTGGACAGAAAAATGTCTGAAAACTTATTTCTTCACGTTTTTAATCGTTTATGTTTCCAGTTCTCTGCGAGCTCATTCTTACGAATACGGCACAACTCATATCTTCATGTGATTTAGCTGAGTATCATTTTGTGTAAACACACTCCCCGTCATTTGTAAGGGTTCCGTTCTTCAGTAAAGTCCTCTGAGACCTTAAACCATGCTGCAGCGCATCACATCCAAGAGAACGGTATTCTTTTTAAATATTCCCACTTCCATAATTTCCCATGGCATTGTGCTTAAATAAACAGGAGCAAATATGCCCTTACCTTTATTTTTAAGTGCTTTCGGAACAGAGACATATTTGGGAAAACTATTTCCCTCTTGTGCCTATGTTGTTGTATTGCCAGACTGCTGTAACCTTACAATTAAACCTTGACATATATTGACATAGGATGTCAACACCGTGCATTTTAACACCCTTATCACTCATGAGTTTTAAATCTTACCTGTGTGCATTCCACAGAGCCGAAAGGGAGTGTTCAGCCGAGGATAACGGTGGAAAAACATGCTACACGACAAGTTAAGGTTGGCGATGACATCACATTACCATGTGTTGCACAGGGCTTTCCGGTGCCCACCTACAGGTGAGACGAGCCACCATAACCTCACTCCTTTCGAAGTGACACGTGAAGTTCTAATAACTAGTCATCAGCATAAAGCGACATGTTTCCTTCTCCCCTGTATTCTCAACACGCAAGTCTACAAGACTTTATATTTTGTATTTTAGATAATTTGATTTGAGTATAGATTCTGTTTGGTTAATCGGTACAATTATTGTACGAGTATTTATGTCAAAAGTCAAGAGGGTAGTATGTGGGAATTCTAATATGAATATTCCCTCTTTCAGAGAAAGTAAGTCATAGTTTCACCTGTCACTGTATTCTGAATGTGTTACATTATTATGGTTAAGCTTAATGTGATTGAAAATTACGACTTCGCTTGTAATATATGAGTTTTCAGCAAGGTTTTTTAAATGTACAACAGATCGAACATTGGTTGTTAAGTAGTCTGTGTTTTTGTATATGAACTCATGGAGCAAGCAAGGTTCATTTAGAAAACACAACGGCACATACGTGTAATTTATTACTGCCGGAATTCCACCTAACCAATTTTCTGACCGGGGGGACTTTTAAGTACTACTAGTACCCGGGAAAACCTTTCAAAGAAAAGGTAAAAATTTGAGGTAGTATAATTTTATTTATTTTGCAACAATGCAGTCTACATGTGTAACAGATTTTGAAAGGAGATATTAGAATATATGACTGGAGTGATATTAAATTTTTGTACAACTCTTGGGTTTTTGGTGTACTATTTGCCGAAACATGAAGGTTTTCTAACTGCAAAATTGCTTCCTTCTCATCGTTTATTTCCTGAGCAAACTATATTTTCATAAGACAGTTCATCCCCGTAGTGTTATGGATAATAGAATCACAGTAAATCCAAACAAAAGAATTGTTTATTCCAGTGTTAATTCAACAACATGTTTCGGCCTCATAGGCCAATATCAGGTCGACCAAGAATATAAAACTACGTACAGAGTTATATGGAAATTGAGATTTCATCTTCTTACAACTCACATTGTTGAGTATGTCACATAAAAGAGGAACCTTCAGAATGGGAATTGAAAGTGTTTTAGGAATGAATCTGGAAAATGCAAAATATTGAAATAGTTAAAAGATTAAAAGCAAGGCGTTTCTTTAGACGTTCTATACGATGATGTTTTTGTGTAGGGGGTCTCTTGTGACGGAGTCGGATACAGTCAAACCTCGGTTCACGAACGCCTCGTATCATGAACAATTCGGTTTACGAACAAATTTTCCGAACACAGAGCGTCTCGGATGACTACTGTGTC
>Ga0209629_10003394_pt1 | contig 11400 bp, 6 predicted proteins | sample TergutCu122P5_FD_187286 | JGI IMG/M metagenome (GOLD analysis project Ga0209629, IMG submission 187286) | Cubitermes ugandensis P5 segment gut microbial communities from Kakamega Forest, Kenya - Cu122 P5 (SPAdes) (version 2) | ecosystem: Host-associated > Arthropoda: Insects > Digestive system >...
GGGTTGTACACATTGCTGGTGACTACATTGAAGGACAGTAAAACTTCGAAACATGTATCTATTTTGTATCAGTTGTAAATAAATAGTTGCCACTATTAAAGTTCCAACCCTCGTATAAAACGGAGTTCCCGTCTCACGAAAAACTGCTCGATGCAGTTGGCCGATGTGTGTGTGTGTGTGTGTGTGTCGGTGGGTGGGGTTTGACGTACGTCATCATTAACGACTAAATAAAATTCAAATTAAAAGGACGTAATTGATTACATTTGAAAGGCTACTCTGCGTACCCTGCATGGGATATCGACTTGTAAACTGCGGCAAATGTAACTATAAGGACACTTGGCACAAGGATAGAAGTTTTCGCTGATAACTCGAACCGAAGGTCGATGCCGGTGCTGTACGGCCTACGGGGAATGTCTTCCGTCGCTTGATTCATGGGATCGCGGGTTTGAATCCCGCTGACGGCATGAATGTTTATCTTTTGTGTTTGTTGTGTGTTGTGTAGGTAGCGGTCTCTGCGACGAGCTCATCACCCATTCAGAGGGGTCCTACCGCATGTGTGTGTAATTGTGGGTGATCTAGGAACCTCATAAATGAGGCGTTCTAGGCCTGACTTGGGCTGCTGCGAACAAAAAGAAAACCTAAAAGGAAGAAAATATTTTCTAGGCCCAGGCGTTGAAGGGATGTTGCACCAGGGGCTAAAGTGGAAATATAAGACGCAGGATATGAGGATTTAAATGCAGCTTATTACGCTTTGTTCGCAACGAGGGGTTAAAGGACGGAGCTCTTCGCTTTGTAGGCGCGTTCGTAGAAATGCGAAAAGCGACTCTTAGCTTTGCCGTAAACTTAAGAATACAAACACAGACTCAGAATATTTAAACTTATTGCTTTTCCACTGCGTCAGTGGTTGCACGAACGCGCCTCAGTGTTCCGTTATGCGAACATTGTCTGCCTTGTTCATATCTTTTCGAAACTTTTTCTCGTTTCGGTTGCATGTAACTGACGAAAAGCAAATTCATTTTTTAATAAACTTTATGCTAAGAATAGTTACTCAAATTTATCAGCACGTTACTAAATTGGTAAAAACCAGATAAAAATAAGTCGCTCTCCGCGAATCTCTACATTGGCCTCCGCTTACGCCTCCTGCATAACTCGCTTATTATACTGTACTTCATAGTGATGAAATACTTCAAACAGCACTGCTAGAGGAACAAGCAGTACACATTTTATTTCGATACAGAATGCCGTAACTCTAACGGCTTTCGATATAATTAAATTCAAGACGGCTGGGTCACAACTAGCCAAACTTTCGACTCTTTTTAACCAAATATCATACTGGCGGTCTGTGCTCGTTACAACCAACTCCCCTTTCGTATCTGCCGTTTTCCGAGAACATCACAAGTTACAATAAATCCTCAACCAATAACTGAGGGAAGGCCCCAGAATTTTCAACGTACGCGTGCGTGTCGTAATTTTTTATATCTAATATCATTTTATGTTTAAAGCTGATTACAGTGTCTTATTTTGGGGCACGCGGTGGCGCAGTTGGTTGAGGCACTGCGCTACAAGTCGGAAGGTCGCGGGTTCGATTCCCGATTACGTAATTGGAATTTTTCATTGACATAATCCTTCCGGCCACACTGTGGTCCTGGAGTTGACTCAGTCTCTAACAGAAAAGAGTACCAGGAATATTTCCTGGGGCATAAAGGCGGCTGGTGCGTAGGGCTGACAACCTTGCCACCTCCATGTGCCAATTATCTTGAAATCTGGGAACCTCAACCTCCTGGAACCCTCAGGGCCTCTCCAGGTCTGTAATGAGATTGCTTTACCTTTTAAAGTGTCTTATATAGCAGCTAGGCTTGTTCTGAAACGTAGAATTTTTATTCGAGCACACTCTTAACGCATCAAGCATGAAGATTCACGATTAATTCCATGTTTGAAACTGCTATTGTTTAGTTGGTGGGAAGAAGAAGTTGCGCTCATTCAACAAATGGGGCAGAAGAATTTGCTTGGAATTCATCTATGTAATGTTTAAACGTTAGGTTTTACATGGCTGGACAACCCAGGTAGTCTTGGGCTTTCTTATTGTCAAGGTATCGAAATCACCCTCAGATGCACCACACTTGTTAGGACTCCTCTGGAAGAGTGATCGGTCCGTCGCAAATACAACTCATAACACTCACATGAAAGAAATATCCGTGGCATCGGCGGGATTCAAACCCGCAACTCTACTAAGTGAGTGGTCTCAGACCCACCCCTTAGACCGCGCGGCCACCGGGATCGGCGTTTAAACTTTAGTACCATCAGAAAAAGGCTGTGTTTGCTTCAATAAGACCAGTCAGTTAATTATTGCTAGGAAAATAATAGTTTGTTATGCGAATCTTATGTCACCCGTCAATACATTTCCTTTGTAAAGTGAAGGAATGTTTAAAGTTTGTATGTATAGTGACCACTCTTCTTGTAAGGCTAAGGCCGTTTGCAAAAGAACTGCACTGTCGCCTGTGTACGTGGCCATTCCCAATCGGTGTTCCGAGTTCAGTTTGTTCGAGAGCTTTGCATGCCGGGTGAGCTCGCAGGCTGCTGCTCTGTTACCATGGAAACTAGCCCCCTGGGCTTGGACTTCATCCCTTGACACCTCAGCCCTGAGCTGTGTTGCTGTCCTCTTACCTATTCTGGCCGTCCCTCTATCCCTTCTTTCATCCTGCACGCACTCATTCCGATAGTTGCACGTCCGTGCTGCCATCTGTCGGGAATGTCACACACCTCCAAAATGTGACTCATGACGTTAACATGAAAGCCCACAAGGAAAAGTTGTAATGTTTCTGTTTTAGACCTCTTTTATTTTAAATATTCAAAACGTGCTGGAAGTTACTTTATGTGCTTTTTAGTCTCAAGTTAAGTTGGAAAGGGACCATTAAAATGAAGGATGTTCTTGTGATACGTGAGCACAACTGAACCCATTCCGAAAACAAAGGAAAATGGAAATATACGTGCCATGTCTGGCGTGTCATATTTAGCTAATTTCAGTGCGTAATTATAAAAGTTTTGGTTCTTTTACTGTAAAGAACGGTTGTTACTGTAGCAATCGTGCTTAATATTCTGGGGCTGTTGGTTCAAATGTCGGCTTTATGAGAGGCTTCAACTACAGGTTTCATATGTCCCATAATTACCTCTAGGATAGTACCTTAAACGCAGAACGACATTTACCAATAAATTATTAGCTAGTTTTCCTAATCACTAAACGCTATAATACACGATATTAGTACTGACAGATATCCTCATATAAGCAAATAACAAATCAAAATATTTTCACATAAGTATAAGTTAGGATGTGTGGTGCTGGCGAAGAAGGAGAAAATCAGCTGGACAGATCATATCAGAAATTAAGAAGCATTACTTAGGGTAACGGGCGAAGAGAATTTTTTGCTTACAATAAAACGCCGGGAATATAAATGTATCGGTCTTATCTTGTGTGAGCCTTATTGTGGCAAAGATAGAGGGGCGAGAAGGCGAGCAAGAAGTCGTAAGCAGCTACAGGATAACCCTAAGGAAACGTGAAGATACTGGGATTTTAAAGGGGAAGCACTAAATGGCACAGTCTGCGGGACTGGTGTGGGAGAGGTTATGGACCTGGCATAGGAGAAAAAACGATATAAAGAATAGAAATAGTATTCTTTTTCTTTCTAATTCTGATATTTTCTACCTACTCATTGTAGGTGTGCACCTGATCACACTCAATAAAACACATATACTCGGTAAGGCTTCTCTGGACAAGGGATCAGTAATCGCAGAGACTATTTGTGAATAAAATTTTCACAAGAGACAGACCTTCATGCCCCGGCGGGATTCTCACCCGAAATCCCAGTAAGCGAGCGGCCCCAGACCCACGTCTTAGACTTCGTGTCCACCGGGATCGGCTAGTTGATATTCGGACACGAAATAACAAGGGCCTTCCTTACTAAACAGGCTGCACCATGTTACACTCCTGGTGTCACTGGCTGTTTTAAAATGTGTAATCTTTGAATGACTGTGAATGTTTGGATGTCATCTAAAAGAAGATGGAGTGTTGTGTGTTTCAGTTACATGACTACAGTCTCCTGCACATCTCTTCTACAATTGCAACTACATATTTCCACCTCAGAAGACATTTTAAGTTTGGCTCTTGTGCTGAATGTACGAAAATTTGTGCCTGTCAACTGCATCGCGCGATGCATCTGTGAGGATCTTTCAATAAATTCGGGAAGGACGCTGAAAGTTGAATGCGAGATATCCCAAAGCTAATGTGGCCAAGTTGCTGCAATTTCTGGAGGTTCACCTTTTACCGACGCGGTTTACTGCCGGAACATAATACCAAGTACACAGCTGTGTGTACATTCAACAGGTGTCATATTATTAGACAATAACAATGCAGTTACGGAACATATGTCTGAGGAAAAAGGCTGCACGTTTCGGCTGAGTTCTGCACTGTCCCGGGTATTTAATTTGGATTGAGAAATAAAGTAGCCTTAACAAATACACACAACCGTGTGTTAGAATTGAAGGTTCGATATTTATTAATCAAGACAATGGACAGTTTCAAAATAAAATACGCTTATATTGATATTAAATATTAAGGAAGTTATTTGGACCTTTTAATTCTGAGGAAGGATGGAGACCAAGACATAATAATGACAAGAACAAGCTAAATGGTACGTATGTATATCGTCACAAACACAACTATATTCTTTGTAGTATGTTTACTATTACTAAGGCACAACTACATGTTTCGGCCATCAGTGTTGGCCATCTTCAGATTGTACATGAGGAACTTATCAAAAAGCCATACCAACGTGTGTGGGGAGTTTACAGTTTGTGGGCTGGGGTGGGTGCGAGATTTCGTTTTGTGTTGGAGAAACAAACTGTAAACTCCCCACACACGGTGGTAGATCTCGCAACCACCTCACCCCACAAACTGCAAACTCCCCACACACGTTGGTATAGCTTATTGATCATTTCCTCATGTACAACCTGAAGATGGCCAACATTGATGGCCGAAACATGTAGTAATAGTAAACATACTACAAAGAATATAGTTGTGTTTGTGACGATATACATGTATACCATTTAGCTTGTTCTTGTTATGTGACAACACAACGGGGATGACACACCTAAAAAAACATAATAATGAGTTTTATAAGATATTGTTAAATATGTGAAAGTACAAAGAAGATTATTTTGGGGAAATGTTAACAGAATTGAAGATATAAAACTAGTTAAGAAGATTATTTATTGGAACCCTATAGGAGTAAGAACCGAAAGACCGCCAAAGAATAGATGGAGAGACGAAGTGATGAACAATAGAAAAAAAACTATAACTGTGAAATTGGATCTAAATCCTCAAAGACAGAAGAGCTTGGAATGATCTGGTGCAGAGACCAAAACCCATGTAGAGTTGTAGTGTCAGAGGAAGAAGGTATTGGCGCTAAAGCGTCTTTTCAACATTTCAAAAGAAAAACTTTGAGTAAATAAGGCTTGATTTATGTCATACTTCTTACTTAAGTGTATTCTACAACCTTAACCCATTCACTTAAGAGCAGTACCGGCAGCTACAACAGAAAGGTTAACCCTGTTACTTTATGTTCTTGTCTTCTAAGGCTCGAGTTAACGGGAAGATCAGATATTCTGGCTGGGAATTAATATGATTTCCTTAAGTATCCCCAGGAAATTTCTGGAATATCAAAGAAATACTGACAATGATTTCTTCCTTCCACATACTTTTCAACTGATCATTCAATACAGTTTACAGCTGCGTATCTGCTGCTGATAAAAATTTCCTGTTCTGGAAAAAGTATGATAGTTACATTAAAGCATATGTGATTACTAAGTGTCCATTCATATAATAAAGAGTTTAAATTGATATACATGTGAAATCAGAGTCAGTTGAAGTCTCTGGCCCACTTTTACGGCTTAGAGGTTTGTTTGCATTCGGGTGATACCAGATATTTGACGTCTCTGAAAAGCAACCAGTTTAAAATTAAAATATATTTTTTTGCTGGGAAATTTACGAGGAAAGCCGATGTATAAACATATGTTTTGTGATAAAATTGTGTTATATTTGTAAGGAAATCCTTGGGTTTAATTTACACAGAAATTGTGTTACGTTTATGAAAGAAATGTGTGCTCTTTTGGTATTTTACGTACCGTAGAAAGGCAATTGCGCCACGAGGTTGCGGGACAGTGCTTGGCCCTTGAAGATAGATGTCTCGCAACGTCGGCGCGGAATGACTATTCTACGCTTTTAAGACCCCAAAAGAGCGCAGATCTCACTTACGTCGCGACGAAAGCCTGAAATCTCGCGATTATCGATATTGTTACCAAACAGGAAATGTCTCTCTGTTTGCTGTGCCTTACCGAAGAGCATAGGTCTGTCTTCTGTTAGAATATGGTCGATACCTTGTGAATTAATACGTTTATGAATACGAATCCTTATAATGAAATGCAGTATTTTAAACTTTTGTTATATAAAGGAAATATCGACTTCCCCTTTATTTTTCAAACTCTGCTGACTGAAGACAAGAAAGTTCGCCGGTAAAGTCTCTATAATTATCGACGGAAGTTACAACATTAGATTCTGGCTGTTGTTAAAAGACGTAAAGGACTGTATTCTGTAATGCAGTAAACAGAAATACTGTGGCGTTATTTGATATTTATTAAACTTACTTGAAAGCAAGAATAATAATTTGCAAATTTGTAAAGCTTTAGAAGTAATAATTCTACCTGAAATTGATGTAAGACTCACTGGATACCTGAAGTACTGAAGATAAAACGTTATACACAGCAGGCTTTACTTGAATAAGTGTGGCTAAAAATCGAAATGGCCCCGACGTTTTATGGTGGAATCCCCTCGTAATGGATGTCAGTAATGTCTTTGTAATATTGTGTGATGTAAAATATGGCCTGACATAAAGGATGACATATTTTTGTTCTAAATTTTATGACTGAAAAAAATTAAATTGCTTAAGAGTCTTCACTTTTAACATACTACGTGAGAAGGTGTATGACAGTAGTGCACAAATCCCGAGCGCCTTCTCGCCGTGGCTGTGGGTTTTGTGTGATAGCGCCTAATATTTTTGGGTCCTAAGCATTGAACTTGCTTCATGTCACACTTGTGGTGCCTAGAACTTTGAGATAACCCCTAGATTTCCCCAAAATTTGTGTACCCTGAAGTACGGAACACATATCTGTGGTCTTACGCAAACTACGTTTTATCGTTGGTTGATAATTTTTTAATATCTGAATTTCCTAATAAGTATTTGTTGGGGTCACATAAATCAAATTTCAACAAATCCATGGAACTTTTATGTAATGGATAGGAGTGTCCATTTATGGCTTTTAGTTGAATAGTATTTATTATGGATTAACTTAGCTGGAAATCGTGATTGACGAAAAAAAAATCAGTTAGAAGTCACCTGCGTAACGTTTCCGCAAATTATGCGGAACTGCATGTAACACATAAAACACATAAAATTCATGACTGTATAAAGCTGAACTAGAGTATGTTGTGAAACATTATGTATGAAAATGGGTATTTCCGGGAAACCTTTTAGTAAAAATCTCCGATATCGAGTTTTAGAATATGTCCAAAAGTTCACGCGCTGAAATTTGTGCCAGACAGACAGCAGATGTGATGCCCGTCTACAGCTTTCTCTTCTAAATTTGTAAATAACGCCAGAAATTGTCATTATAACTGAGCTGTGTAAAAACACTGTTTCGTCTGGTCTACACCTGAGGTCACTACTTACGTATAAACATTTAGATCAAATTCTTGAAGAAGAAAAAGAACTGAAAACAGTTTTTTTCAGTGCTTTTTGATTTTGTAAAAGAACATTTTTTTAGAATTCCCGCAGGGTTTACCTTTGTATCGTGTATATGAACATGTGTATGGGGCAGTGATTTAAACAACCGTTCGGAGAGATCCCGCGACTCTAAAATTTGGAATGCCCTAATATTATCTGAGAAATACTCCCATACGCCTCAGAATACCGCTTTCTATGACTAGAATTGCATTCAGTCCAAAATAATCCACAACATCTTTTGGTATCCTGTACGTTTGGGGCGCTGTCTGACCTACTGGACCCTTCCGCGCCGTGTGTTTTGCGGAGACCTCAAATACGCCACTGGTAGGAGCACCGAAAGGCTAGTACTGACTGGATAAACAGAACACTTGTACACAAACCTGTACCAGTTATACTTTGACCAAATTAAACCCCACATACACAAGCCTGACAACGAACCTGAGCTACTCTTCATTGTACTGAGGTTCATTTTGGACCCGAAACAAAAAAACAAAACAAAAAAAAATTATTATACAAACCGATCATTTAATGCTACACAGTCAAATAATTACTTTATTTTCTGAGCAAATACATAACACATAAACTACCCTATAATATGTGGGTTGAACGTTACTGAATGTTAAATCCCATGGTACACAAATTAACCATTAGGATGTAAGTGGTAAAATCTCAGTTCCTTTGTATTCTGTTGTAGTAGACCTATTTGTATCCGACAGTGGGAAGTAACTGGAAACTGAAAAAAATACACAATGAAGATCTTCGTAATTTTTACTCTTCACCTAGTACTAGCATAGCAGCGAAGTTAATTATAATTAATGAGTAAGTTGTGTAGAGAGAAGAAATGCACACGAAATTTTAGTCAGAAATTCGTGATAAAAGCAGACCTCTTTGCAAATCGAAGAGCTGGTGGGAAAATTTGAGGATTTATTTTAGGAAATAGGGTGCGGTTTGGAGTAATCTGACTCGGGACTTGGAACACTAGCCAACTTTTTTGAATCTGCTGAAGACCTTAAAAAGACAAGGATTTTCTTGACTGGTTGTGCGACCTTAAGATTCTCGAGAAAGGCTGCCCCTTGGACTTCGTAAGTTCCTTTGGTGTTCTCAAACGTGGTTGTACATGAAATGGTGACTTGCAGGTGCAGCTGTTCCTGACTTCTTTCCTGATCATGGTAAGAAGAGTAAAAATTAATGTTGGTCTACATACAGTAATTGCTTTTTCTACCATGTCGAGTAACACATCAATTTCCGACAAAACTTGCCCTGTTTCTTGTGAAGGTACACAAATTTGCGACACGAAAGAAACTTGAATTCTTAAATTAATTTTTAAGTACTCTGGTCTCCGCAAGAACCGATGCTTCACAGGCGCCATGTGACAGAGCACCACTACTGTATCTCAGTGCAGCAGATCCGTACTGGAAAAGCCAGTAGTTTCTCAGCTGCTCAAAACTTTTCACGTGTTTTTTGGGCTCGAATGTTTATTACTGTGTTCACCAGGAGCCCACCGCTTGACCCTGTCTTGAACTAGACCAGTTTACTCCACGCTCTTTCCCCCTCTCAAGTGCATAAGGAAACAATTGTTAAAGAAAAAAAGTCTAAATCCGGATGCAAACGGTGCAGCATATTTTTAAGAACAATCTAATGACAGTCTTTCTTGTCTGAATAAAAGTATCGTTGAGTAAAGAAGATACGTGCCATATGATAGTGTCTGAATGTTATATTCTGTAAGAGAATACGTACTTGTTTCCAATGAAATAACGCCGTTTAAAACTGGATAGTATATTGCGTGTGCGTTTTTATACCCTACGTGCAAATAATAATGACCGATAAGAAAAACTTTCATGTTGTCACTTCATCAATGTCATGCTGTGATTCGTGTATGTGATGTGGCCAAGACCAGATTATTTAGTGCAAGCTATGGGAAAAATTGAAAATTTGTTGTGTCCCTGCCTCTTGTAACACCAGATGTTGTCATTAAGTATTCCCCCAATAAACTCTACCTTTCCTAGAGTGAAGCATCCCTTTGTGATAAATGAAAACATGGACCGTCAAACATAACTGTATATTCTGAAAATGTCTCTTATTGTCCAAAACTTGCCACATTGACTATTCCAAAATGCTGACATCAGGTACATTTCTTATACTTTTATGCCAGTGTTTAATAATGGGTGTATGGAAAAGCCGAAACATGTAGCACTTTTCGGACAATAATATTTATTGTCTGAAATTATAGTTGTGATTGACTGTCAATTATATAATATAAACCAACAAAATGCAACTTTTCTGAACTAATATTTTTATTTATGATGTCTTCTACATATTTCGAACCCAAGGGTCCATCTTCAGGAAGACGGTTGTACATACACTTATGGTGTGGTATACTTTACGTGCTGAAACTACAATAAAAGACTTTTATGAGATATCTAAGTATAAAATATTTGAGCTTTCACAATATACCGATAATAACATACAACATTGTATTTAAAACTTATGATATAAATAGAAACTTATAAATGTGAGATTATAAAACCTTAAGACGTTACTGTTTTTTTAATTTCAACATGTAAAACATATTACACCATACCTGTATGTATAAGCGTCTTCCTGAAGATGGACCCTCGGGTTCGAAACATGTAGAAGATACCATAAATTAAAATATTAGTTCAGAAAAGTTGCATTTTGTTGGTTCATATTGTATAATTATGTTATAATGTACACTGCAAAAACATGAAATTACTGTCAATTGTTTGGTTTTCTATCTCTAATTTAGTAAATACAAACGAACATGATATCAACTCAGCAAACGTGCTGCTGCTTCGAAAACTGTATTATCTGGCCCCCGATTTCAGCGTTCATATCTCGTCGGCCCACACTTCCCCGCATTTCGTGATTTAATTATCAATACCAGTAATGCAGACAGTAACTGAGAGATTTTCACAAGCAATAAATGAGTATTGAAAACAATTAGAGATGAAAAATCGGAAGAGTCCGTTTTCAAAATTCTGCGGATTTCAAATTGCAGTATAAATTTCTACGCCTTTCAATTAAGCGTTAATAAGAGGGACAAAACAGTGAGTAAAGTATAACTAATTGTACAGGGAACAAAACTAACCTAATCACTCGAGGTATTGCATTTATTTGCTCAACGGTGTTGTGAATATGCATAGCCTATTATATATATATCAGTTAATGGTGTTTGCCATGTAGCACCCTCTTTCCCTCTTCGTCATGTAGAACCCTCTTTACTCTCTTTGTCATGTAGCACCGTGTCTCCTCTTTTTGTCATGTAGCACCCTCTTTCCTCTCTCTGTCATATAGCGCCCTCTTTCCCTCTTTGTCATGTAGAACCCTCTTTCCTCTCTCTGTCATGTAGCACCCTCTCTCTTTTTTTTGTCATGTAGCGCCCTCTTTCCCTCTTTGTCATGTAGAACTCTCTTTCCTCTCTCTGTCATATAGCGCCCTCTTTCCTCTCTCTGTCATATAGCGCCCTCTTTCTCTCTTTGTCATGTAGAACTCTCTTTCCTCTCTCTGCCATGTAGCACCCTCTTTCCTCTCTCTGTCATATAGCGCC
>Ga0209629_10003397_pt1 | contig 11390 bp, 10 predicted proteins | sample TergutCu122P5_FD_187286 | JGI IMG/M metagenome (GOLD analysis project Ga0209629, IMG submission 187286) | Cubitermes ugandensis P5 segment gut microbial communities from Kakamega Forest, Kenya - Cu122 P5 (SPAdes) (version 2) | ecosystem: Host-associated > Arthropoda: Insects > Digestive system...
GTTGGTGGTAGTAGGGGCGAAAAATTTTTCGCCCCTACGAAAATTTTCGCCCCTACGCCGGGCAATGGCACCTCCTTTTTTATCAGCTTCGCCCGCGCTTGCCTACGAATCATTTTATCACGGCGTAGCACTTCCATGGTATGTTTTCTCACATCAAGGTCATGTTATCCATCCATCCGTTTAAAAATAGATATTTCCATGCCGCCGAGCACCCGACTCCGTCCCGATTCGCTGCTGCATATTTATTACCTCGAAGGCCGTTTCGCCCCAGGTTTTCGCATCGACGCTCCCGGTTTTGTCGGTAACTGGGAGGAGGAGGATTTTTCCTTTCTTTTTTTTCTCGAAGCGGCGGATGAAATTATCGCCGCTCTGGTTGCGTCGGCGCCGGGCATGAAGCTGATCGACCGCTATGAAATGAGCTATCAGGACTGGCAGGGTGGGGCGATCACGCCGTTTCGTCTCGGGAAATTTCTCTTCAATCCGCCGTGGCTGAAGGCTTCTGCCGAAGCTGGCGACATCGCCATTACCCTTGACGCTGGCGTTGTCTTCGGCAACGGTATGCATGCCACCACCCAGGATTGCCTGACGGCGATTACTATCGCCATGGCCGGAGGCAAGGTAGCGACGATGATCGATCTCGGCTGCGGCACCGGTATTCTGTCGCTGGCGGCGGCGAAACTCGGTTGCGCCAAGACGCTGGCCGTCGATCTGAACGAGTTGGCGGTGCGGACGACGGCGGCCAATGTCCGCCTGAATGACCTGGAGCGCCTGATTCTGCCCGTGGTCGGCCGCGCCGAGGAGCAGATGGGCGTCGCCTGCGATCTCTTGGTCGCCAATATCCATTTTCAGGTCATGGAAAAGATCGTCGCCTCGGATGATTTTCTGCGCCAGAAATGGTTCGTCCTCTCCGGCCTCTTGCCGAGCGAGGCGGAAAAAATCGCCGCCCGCCTGCGACAGATGCCGGTGGCCATCCTCAAACGCTGGTGCTCCGGCCAGGTCTGGCACACCATTTTGGGCATCACCCACGAGCGGCCATGACCGGCGGCGTCTTTGCCATCAGAAATATCAGGCTGTTCATCGCCTTCCGCGTTTTTTTCAATAACCGCTTTTACTACCCGGTCTTCACGATTCTCTTTGTCGATTACGGCCTGACGGTTGAGCAGTTTTCCCTTTTGAACACCATCTGGGCTTTGACCGTGGTCGCCGCCGAAGTGCCCTCCGGCGCCCTGGCCGACGCCCTTGGCCGCAGGCATCTGGTTATCCTCGCGGCGGCGCTGACCATCTTTGAACTGGCTTTGATGGCCTTTGCCCCGGTCGGTAACGGCTCGCTGCTTTTTGCCCTTTTTCTCGTCAGCCGCGTCCTCAGCGGTCTTGCCGACGCCGCTTCGAGTGGCGCCGACGAGGCCATCGCCTATGATAGTCTCGCGGCGGCTGGCCTGGCCGATGAATGGCCGAAGGCGCTCTCGGCCCAGATGCGCCTGACTTCGCTCTTTTTCGTCGTCACCTCGGTCAGCGGCGCCATGCTCTACGACCCGACGGCGATGAACAAACTGTGCGCGTATTTTGGCTTCGTCCCGCACCTGACTCAGAGCGACACCATGCGCTTTCCCATGTACGCGGCGCTGGTTTTGGCCATCATCAACCTGCCCGTGGTCCTGGCTTTTGAGGAGCGGGCACAACCAAACAGGGGCGGCTTCCGGCGGCAACTGCGGCGCGGCTTCGCCAACGTCATTGCCGCCGCCCGCTGGATCGCCGTAACCAGGTTGGCCATGGCTATTATCCTCATCGGCACGTTGTATGACCATATCCTGCGCCTGACCGCGACCATGACCAGTCAGTATTTCCGCGTCTGTGGCTTGCCGGAGTCGCGCTTCGGCCTGGTCAACGCCGCCGTGTCGGTGATGGGCTTGTTCGCGCCGAAGCTCGCCGAACTCTTGGTTGGCCGTTACCGCCCGGACATCAACTGGCTGATTGCCGCCGCCATCGGCCTGACTGGCCTCTTGCTGCTGGCCAGCTTCCAACTCTGGTTGGGGATTGTCGCCGTGCTGCTGACTTTTATGGGCATGATGCTGACCTCGTTTTTCACCAGCCACTACCTGAATGCCATCACCGACAGCGATATCCGCGCCACGGTGCTGAGCTTCAAAGGCATGGTCTTCAACCTCGGCTACGGCCTGGCCGGTATTTTGTTCGCTTTGGCCATGCGCGCCGGCCACGAAACGAGTGCCGACGGCGCCACCGGTTTCGTCACCGCCGTACGCTTTTTCCCCTGGTATTTCCTTGTTTTGTTGGCTGTGGTTTTGCCGCTGTGTTGGCGGTGGGCGCGAGGGTGGCGCGGGCGGTAAAAATGTGGAAGAATGAGCGTGAAAATGTGCCGCACCAGTGGCTACGCAAACTTAAGGAGCATTTTGATGAGCAGACGATTTTGGGTTGCCGCTTCTCTTTTATGTCCCCCTCTGATTGAACAGGCACATTGCCAATGAAATACGAGTTGGAGCCAGACAATAGAAACTGCTCAGACGAGGTTCTCCTGAAGGATTTGAAGGCTGTTGCAGCGCGCCTGGGGAGACACACGCTCAGTAAAGCCGAGTACGACGAGTATGGCAGGTTTTCCTCCGCCACTATTCGAAACCGGCTAGGCTCTTGGAATGGAGCATTAGAGCAGGCCGGACTCTCCACGGATAAGAAGCGTCGCTACATTCCTGAGACAGAGTTGTTAAATGACCTCAAGGCGGCAGCCGAAACACTTGGGACAGATGAACTTTCAATAACAGCCTATAAGCAGGTTGGAAATTTCTCGAACTCTACGGTTGCAAGAGTATTCGGATCTTGGGAAAAGGCTGTGCTTAAAGTTGGCCTTAAAGTCAGTGGCCAATATCACCATAAAATCAGTGATGAAGAGCTTCTCAGCAACATGGCTTCGGTGTGGGAAGCGGTTGGCCGTCAGCCCAGGCAGGGCGACTTTCAAGCACCTCTTTCAAAGTATGCCCATGATGCCTACGTGAGGCGGTATGGTTCTTGGCGTAAGGCTCTGGAGAAATTTGTTGAGGTAGCTGGCTCCGGTGAGGTGTTAGTTCCAGCTGCTAATGAGCCGCCAGTAGTCGTTGACTCGGTAGTAGCTGCCTGCCGTAACAAAACATCAAGAGAACCGTCTTGGCGTCTATGGTTTCTGGTCAACCGTAGAGATCGCTTTACTTGTAGAGCTTGCGGCCGATCTCCGGCAACTCACCCGGGCGTAGTTCTCCATGTAGATCACATCATCGCGTGGAGCAAAGGTGGGGAAACTATCCTTGAGAATCTGCAAACACTCTGCATGGAATGCAATATCGGGAAGAGTAATCTGGAAATGGAGAACAACAGGGGTTGATGACCGCATGGCTGAAAAACAAGGAGACGACCTATCGCATTATTTAATCTGCATTTCTGGAATTACGAGTCGTCGTCTCGTAATTCCGGGAATACTTGGCAATAAAAAATATGACCAATAAAATTGGTAAGATCGAGGGCAATACATCGTCGCAAATTATCATTTATGAAACGGACGACGTGATTGCCAAAGTTAGCTGTAGGCTGACCCGGTTTGAAAAATTGTGGCAGGATTGACAAACAAATCCATACATGCAGGAGGCAAACAAGTTATGACCCCAGAGGGAAAAGAGGCATACCGCAAAGCCTGCGAGCAAACCGATGCGATTTTTGGGCTGGAAGGATTCCAGCCCACGGAGTAAAGCAAAGCCATTGATGCGGCGGTTCTGGCTGGCCGCGTGACGCTCATGCAGGCAGCCAATGAACTGCGCGAATACATCAAACAGCACAGGGCCGTCGAAGGTTTTGTGGCGTCCCGCTCTTGGGCCTAAACGAGCGGCATCATGACCAACTCCTACACCGACATCTTTGAAGATGGTGAATTGGCGCCGAACACAGTTGTTCGGAAATTCCGAACAACTGCCGCCGATGGCGAATTGCATGAGGACTCAGTTTGTAAGAAATTCTTACAGACTGCCGCTGACAGCAAAACTACGAGTTGATGTTTTAACTACAAAATTTATCAGGAGCCATGACGCTGAAAGCGTATCATGGACATGTCGAAGCGGGACGAGTTGTTCCCCTTGGTGCTCCATTTTTGCCAGATGGGCAGAGGGCTATTGTCACGATATTGGACGAGCCGACCGCACTATCAAGCTTGCAGTAAAAAAACAGTTTAATCGCCGCAAGAATGCGGTGAATAGCTCGCGGATTTGCCGCAAAGCTCTTTTGCTCAGGATTATTTTTCGGGATTGCCTACCGTGAATGCCAACATCCTCATTGCCGAATGATGAGGAATTCTTCCAGTGGATTTTCACCGCCCTATGCTATAATCGGCCCATTCTTTTCCCGCTGGCAACCGTGTATTTTCACATGCAATACGAGAAAACCCATGTTGAAACGCTTCTCCATTTCTCTCGAAGACAGTCTGCTCGATATTTTTGACAAGCATATCGAAGAACGCCGCTACAGCAACCGCTCCGAGGCCGTGCGCGACCTGATTCGCGGCGCCTTCATCCAGAAGGAGTGGCAATCGGATACGGTGGTGGTGGGCGTGATCAACCTCGTTTACGACCATCACCAGCACAAGCTGCAAGACAAGGTGACGCTGTTGCAGCACGACTACCATCACCTGATCGTCTGCACCACCCATGTCCATATGGATCATCACAATTGCCTGGAGGTGCTCATCGTCAAGGGCAAGGGCGCCGAGGTGCGGGAACTGGCCGATAAATTGATTGGCCTGCGCGGCATCCGCGACGGTAACCTGACTATGACAAGTACCGGAGAATCGCTGCGTTGATACCAACTTTCGGAGGAACCATGTCCGCCAATCTGTTCGCTTGTAAAACCAAAATTGTCTGCACCATCGGCCCGGCTTCCGACTCCCAGCCAATGCTCGAAGAGATGTTACGCGCCGGCATGAACATCGCCCGGCTGAACTTTTCCCACGGCGATTTTTCCGTACATGGCGAGGTCATCGCCCGTATCCGCCAGGCGTCGGCGCGGACCGGCCTGCCGGTGGCGATCATGGCCGATTTGCCTGGGCCGAAGATCCGCATCGGCACCTTTGCCGAAGAACCGATCGAGCTAGCCGTTGGCGACCGCTTTACCCTGACCACCGAAGATATTGTTGGCAATCGGGAGATCGTTTCGGTCAGCCTGCTGGAATTGCCGAAGGCGGTCAAACCCGGCGACATCCTGTTCCTGAACGATGGCCTGGTGCAGCTCGAGGTCGAAAAAATCGACGGCTGCCGCGTGCATAGCCGGGTGCTCGTCGGCGGCAGCCTGCGTTCGAAAAAAGGCTTGAATTTGCCGGGCATCGACCTCGGTATCTCGGCCTTTACCGAGCATGACCGCGCCTGCATGAAATTTGCGCTTGACCACGGTGTTGACGCCATCAGCCAGTCCTTTGTCAACCGCGCCGAAGACATCGTCGCCGTGCGCGAGGCGGCGGAGGAAATGGGTTATTCGCCTTTTATCATCGCCAAGCTTGAACGGTCATCAGCCTTGGATTCGATCGACGAGATTTTGCAAGTGGCGAGCGGCGTCATGGTGGCGCGCGGCGATTTGGGCGTCGAGGTGCCGATCGAGGAAATCGCCATACTGCAAAAAAATATCACCGCCCGCGCCAACTATTTCGGCAAGCCGGTGATTACGGCGACACAGATGCTCGAATCCATGACCCACAACCGCCGCCCAACCCGCGCCGAGGCCACCGATGTGGCCAACGCCATTTTGGACGGCACCGACTGCGTCATGCTCTCGGAAGAATCGGCGATGGGCGATTATCCCTTGGATGCGGTGGGGATGCTGGTGAAAATAGCCCGCGCCAGCGAAAACAGCCGCATCGGCCAGGAGGGGACGCAGCGGGCCAAGCGCCGCATCGCTGGGAGCTTCATTAAAGAGTTGGATTTCATCGCCGCCGGCATCAACAGCATTTTGGGGCAGGCATCGGGCATCGGTGCCATCCTGTCGCCGACTAACCGCGGCGAGATGGCGCGGCAGATCACGAAACTGAGGCTGCCCATCTGGATCCTCGCCATCAGTCCTAATAAAACGACTTGTCAGGAACTGCTTTTTTCCTACGGCGTTTTCCCAATCTATGAAGCCAGCCATCCGGAAGATTGGACCGAACTGGGCAAGCAATACGCCCGCCAGTTCGATTTGCCCGGCAACAGCATCCTGCAGACGGAAGGACCGTCTGACGACAAACCGGAGCGTCACCATAAGATTGAATTGATATACACCGGCGGCAGATAACTGGTCAGCTCGGCGGTCAGAGGAAAGGGGCAGACAAACGGCAACAGTGATCAAGGCTTCTTCTCATCCGCTGCCTCGATCCAGCCTTGCCACTCTTTTTTCATCTCACTGTGCAGCGTGAAATGGGCGCCGTCGCTGACCTTTGCCCCGGCTTCCGCTCCTGGCGGCGTGGCCAGGGCAATGCCGCCCTTGATCAGGCTGGCGAGCGCTTCGCTCCTGATTCTGACGCCGGAGAATAACCCAGCCCTGACTTCGATACCGCTGACGTTCCAGAATTGGGTCCCCTGGCGGATCAGGGCGGCATAGGAAGGCGCGACGCGGATACTGATAAAGACCTGGTTGAAGCCTTTGGCCAGCCGCGCCCCGGTCACTTCTCCGACCTGCATCTGCCGGAAGTAGACCGGCGAGCCGGGAGCGAGCGAGCCGAGCCGCTTCGCTTCGAGGATCAGCGTCAGGCCGGTTTGATCCGGGGCCTGATCCTGCGGCGGCTCGTTCAGGGCGACAAAATCGCGGCTGGCTGGGCCATCGCCGGGCAAAAACAACAGGTAGCCGGCGATGAGCGCGTCGGCGCCGCGCAGGCCATCCAGGCCGATTTCCGGCTTAGCCAGCCAGAAGCGGCTGCCGGCCCGCAACAGCGGCGCCATCTCCTGGTTCATCCGCGCCTTGACCACAATCTTTTTGGCATCGTCGGCGAAGCGGATTGAGCGCACCGTGCCGACATCGACGCCACGGTAGCGCAGCGGCGAGCCGACGCGCAGGCCGCCGATCTCCTTCATCGTGATGGTGACAAGAGGACTGCCGGCGTTTTCCGCCTCTTCCCGCGAGGCGTAGAGCGTCAACGGCTTTGGCGATTTTTGCGGCGTTTTGCCCGCCGTTTCCAGGCAGACGATGCCGCCGCGCAAGAGGCCGGCCACGGGCGCCACCTTGAGGCTGAGGCCGGACAGACCGCCACTGACATCGACCGCCGGCTGCGGATAGCAACGGCTGTCGGCGGTGATTAGATCGGCGTGCGCCGGATCGAGCGTCGCCTCGATCAGCACACGCTTGCCATTTTCGGTGAACGACAGCCTATCGACCGCGCCGATGGTGATATTTTTATAGAGAATCGGCGTTCCCTGGTCGATGCCTTGCGGTTCTTCCGACAAAAATTGAATCCGCCGGCCGGCCGGCCGCAACTCCGGATGCGCCGCCGCCACCGTCTGATAATCGGCATAGAGGGGAAAACGCCGGCCCACCGTGGGCGGACGCGGTTTTTTCCCCGGCGGATTGACAAGGGCGACGCCGCCCATCAGCACCTGTTTGGCGGTGCCGGTTTTCATCGTCAAGCCCGACCAATTAGCCTCCAGATTGACGCCGCTCTGCTGCCAGAACAGGCTGTCGTCGCGGATGAGCCGCCGGTGGTCTTCGTCGATGAAGATTTCCACCTCAATCTTCTCGCCGGCCAGCCGTGCCGCCACCACCTGGCCGATGGGGATATCCTTGTAGGTCACCGGGCTGCCGGAGTTGAGGGAAACCGCCTGGTCGCTGGTCAGGATGAAGCGCAGGCCGGGGCGGTTCGGAGCTATCGGCGGCGCTTCACCGAGGCGGAAATGGTCGCAAAAAGGGCCATCGCCGGGTTCGAAGGTGATCTGGACGCCGCTGAAAAGTGTTTCCAGATGTCCGATTCCCGCCGGGCTGATTGAAGGTTTTAGCAACCAGAAGCGGGTGTTTTGTTTAAGGATCGCTTGGTACTGCGGGTCGAGGGCGGCGATAGCCTCCGGCTGACCGCCGGCGGCCATCCGCACCTCGCGGACGCGGCCGACCTCGATGCCCTGGAAGAGCACCTTGGTGCCGGCGCTGATCTGTTCCGTGCCGTTGGGCAGGCTGATGCTGAACGGCAGGCTGTAGCCGGCCTCGTCGGCGTTGGCGTAGAGCGGAAATACCTGGCTATCTTTTGCTACTTTGCCGCCATCCTTGCTGTCCGGCGTGACCAGCATGACGCCGCCGCGCAGGATGGTGGACAGCGATTGTATCTGTATTTTCAGATCGGTCAGACTGCCGCCGACGCTGACGCTGCCGATTTGATAGAAACGGCTGTCCTCATGGACCAGCGACTGGTACTCCGGTTTGATCCAGACGGAAATTTCCACCTGCTCGTTTTTTAAGCGGTATGACTGCACCGAACCGATTTCGATATCTTTGAAGTAAACGCCACTGCCGTTTTGCAATGAACCCAGGCCCTTCGCGGTCAGGGTGATATGCAGCCCCGGCGAATCCTCACCTATGGGTGGAATTGAATCGAGACCGGTGAAGTTGTCGCGTGATTTGTCTGACGAGCCGCCGCGGATGCCGATGTAGATGCCGCTGATGAAGGTTTCGAGTCCCTGCACGCCCGCCGCCGACAACTCCGGCCGCACCACCCAGAACATGGTGTCCTCAACCAGATAGGGACGGGTTTCCTTGCGCATGTTGATGGTCGCTTTCACGGTGTTGCGGCGTATGTCCGGGGTCAGTTCCTTGACGACGCCGACCGGGATACCGTTGGCGATGACCTGGGTTTTACCGGCGACGAGGCCGTTGCCGTTGCCGAAGGTGACGGTGATATTGATGCCGGCATCGCGCCAGCCCTGAAAGAGCAGCCAGCCGCACAGGCAAAGGGCGAGGATCGGCAGCGTCCAGATCACGGGGATGCCGCGCTTTTTCGTGATTTTCGGCACCAATTCCGAGGAGTCAATGGGTGTGTTCATCGCGTCTCAGGTATTTGGCCGCGTCCCACATCAGGCGCGGGTCGAAGAAATGGGTGGCCAGCATGGTCATGGCCACGACCAGGCAGAACCAGGTTGCCGCCGGGCCCACCCGTACCGAGGATAACATGCCAAATTGCACCGTGGCATTCAACAGGGCGATGACGAAAATATCCAGCATCGACCAACGGCCAATGAAGGAAATGAAGCGGTAGAGGACGGTTTTTTCCCGCAGCATGGTCAAATGCCAGCCCTGGGCGGTAATTAAGAGTATCGCCATAGAAAGGATTTTCACAATCGGCACGAGAACGCTGGCCACGAGAATGATCATACCAATCAGATAATTGCCTTCCTGAAAGAAATAGAGGACGCCGCCGATGATCGTCGAACTGGTGGCCTGCCCCAGCGATTCCGTGTCCATCATCGTCATGATGTTGGCCGGGAAAAGAAAGAGCGCCGCACTGATCAAGAGGGCCCAGCACAGACCCAGGCCGCCGTGCCGCTGATGCAGCCGGCTGCCGCAGCGTTTGCAGGTGGCGGCCGGCTTCTGCAATTGCCGGCAGGCTGGGCAGAGGATGAAACCGGCGGCCGCGGCGGTCGGCGCCGTGGGCGTAAGGGCCGGTAGCGCCGATATCGGGTCAGGATGGTAGCCGGGGCGGCGATGGTCGATACGCCGCCAGAACAGACGGTGGTCACAGACCGTGGACAGGCTGATCATGGTCAGGGCCAGCGCCATGCAAGAAAGAAAACCGCCGCCGAATTGTATTTCGACGCTGCCGGTCATTTTGAAGATCATGACCAATACGCCGATGAGAAAAACATCGACCATCGTCCACTCTTCGAGGGCCAGCGCCAGCCGGAAAAGCCGGGCGGTGCCACGGCTGACGCGGCGCAAACGGATGGCGAGGGCGACGGCGCCGAGACTCGCCAGCAGCAAAGCTGGAAAAACCACCACCATCAGCAGCACCGCCAAAGAGACCAGCGGATAATCGGCCTTGAACAAGCCGGCGACGCTTTCGAGGATAGTGCCGGATTGCTTCATCCATAAAAGGTCCATTGACAGGATCGGCGACAGGATGGCGGGGAAATAAAGAATGATTCCGGTCAGGCAAAGGAGCAAAGTGGTGGTCACCGGACTGTCGCTCGACGAGGCCAAAATGTAGCCGCAGCGCGGGCAGCGGGCGCGCTTGCCGGGTTTCGGCTCGATGCGGGCCAAAAGCAGGTCGCACTGCGGGCAGGCTTGGCGGCCGGCGGCAAGGGAAACGGGAAGTTTGGTGTTCATGGCGGCAACAGGTATCGGGTCAATCCCCTTTCGGCCAGGTAGCGTTCTCTTCGCGCCGGGTCAGATAGCAAAAATTCTTCCATGTGAATTCCCGGCCACTAATCGGGCAGCGTAGGGTGACGCTGTCGCCATCAACGGCAATGACCAGCCAGTCGCCGTGGCGGTTCGGCCCTTCGATACGGATTTTTTCGCCCACCTGAAAGGCATAGGGGGTGAAGATGCTAACGGAATTGGTCATGGCGATTTCCAAGCAAATGGGAAAGGTGGCAGGCTGAACGACTATTCCAACACCTTCAGGCGAGGTCTGGCAAGAAAAAATTACCAGAAAAACATATTCCCCGGCGGGCGGACAAGCGCCTGGCCGGGCGGGCATCAACAGGAAAGCTCATATTTGCGCTGGAAGAACCGGGCCCAGTTTCTTTCATTGGCGTCGGTTTCGGCGCTTTTTCATTGCTCTTTACCGATGACCGCACTATTTCTTGCCTCCTGCGCCGTCTCCGTGAACAGAAGGAAACGGGGAGTTCGCCTTGGCCCATTTCGCCGTCCGCGGCGAGCGGGAAAAATCAGGTAAATCGCCATGCGGGGTTTTGAATATGCGAAGTAAAAAACTGTGGATAACGCTGGCGCTGGTGCTTGCGGTAGCGGCGGGCGTCTGGTTCTGGCGCGGTCACGAAGACAAGCCGCAGGGCCTCATGACCGCCAAGGTCAAACGCGGCGATCTGGAAATCACGGTCCTCGCCAGCGGTCTCGTCAAATCGGAGAATCTGGTCAGCGTCGGCGCCCAGGTGTCGGGCCAGGTCAAATCGCTGAAAGTCGATCTCGGCGATGTGGTCAAGGCCGGGCAGCTTGTGGCCGAAATAGATTCCCTGCCGCAGCAGAACGATCTGCGCACGCGGACGGCGGCGCTTGCGGCCATGAAGGCGCAGAAGGCGGCGCAAGAGGCCTCTTTGAAACAGGCGGAGCTGGCCTATCGACGGCAGGATATGATGCGCAAGAGCGAGGCGGCGAGCCAGGCCGATTTCGAGACCGCCGAGGCCAACCTGAACGTCATCAAGGCGAACATCGCGGCGCTTGACGCCCAGATTGAGCAAGCCTCG
>Ga0209629_10003398_pt1 | contig 11390 bp, 7 predicted proteins | sample TergutCu122P5_FD_187286 | JGI IMG/M metagenome (GOLD analysis project Ga0209629, IMG submission 187286) | Cubitermes ugandensis P5 segment gut microbial communities from Kakamega Forest, Kenya - Cu122 P5 (SPAdes) (version 2) | ecosystem: Host-associated > Arthropoda: Insects > Digestive system >...
AAACTAAAAATGTACAATTTCACTACACATACTGTCCTCTGTTTCTCTTTTTCCTCTCTCTCTTGACACAGACAGCACAATGTGCGGTGTGTCTGCGAAGCCTGCTAGTGCCTCACTGACAGCGCTACATACATGTCTAGATTCGGGTGCAGACAATTCACAACTCTGCAACATGTACACTGTAAAAGCGTACTTACGGCGGTAACGTGTGAAAGACTTGTCAGTGGCCAGTCCTATCCAGCATATTTTATATTGCATGTCCGCTATTGATCCCGCTTATCAATAATACATATATAGAGCTACGGTAACAGATTTGTGGGTAACGATATGCGACTTTACTGGAAACCTACCCGACTCTTTCAAGTAAATGTTTTTTTTTTCCCCCCACCGGTATGTCTATAGTGTTTGAAGTTCATTATGTCCTTTGGAATGGGAAATTTTAGCAGTTCTATCTTCTGCAAACAAATAAAAACGCATCCTAAATTTTATTAAAACTCACTCCACGAAAAAAACTATTGCGCAATGTTCATTACAGCGCAATGGTTAAACGCACTGTCGTAATAAAAAATCTCGTCGCTTTTACCTCTGTATTTCTAACGGAGAAAGATGTCTCTATATTCGAACTTATTAAGCCTATCACACTTTGTTAATTGTGCTGGGCTTTCACATAGCGAATGAATTCTACGAGATTCTTTTGTGTTACATTTGGGCTAAATATAAAATTGTTGGTATCGGTTTATTACTACTGATATCAGAAGAAATAGTGTGCCAGTGCCATGTCGTAACAGTGAAATGTGCCATTTTGTATGTACCAACGCAATTCCTCCAAATTTCTTCAACCTTTACTCTACGTGCTTCCTGGATGCAGGACGGCAATTAAAATCCGCCGGGGCTCGAGGTTCCTACACGTAAGACAGCCACAGCCTCAGCCATTTAACTATTTCGCTATCAATGCCCGGAGATATTTAGAGAAACTTCACTCATTCTTATCACCACACTAGAAGTTTTTCCAGCTTCATGCTCCGACTGGTTTACCCCTTGATAGAAAACCCCTTGTATCCATTTTTTATATAAGGTTGTTTGTACCTACAGCCAGTAAGGACGTGGTGATGAAGAGGCGTATATTATTTTTGTTGCTATATTCGTCTGGCTTGTGAATGACCAATTGTTTAGTCTGCAGTGTGTGTCTACGCAGCCCTTGGGTTACAGTGATAATATGGTGATAGGCTGCAATAAGCAGAAATTTATCTGCCATCCTTTTCTTCGAAGGACCCCATTTATATCTCGACAATGTTGTATTTCATTTCTCAGACTTCGGGCTTAGTTTAGATCCAGTGTTGCATACAGAGCTTGTTTCTCTTTCCAGTAATCATTTGAAAGTCGTTGTAAGTGGTGGCATAATGTCTCGACCTTAACAAGAGGTCAAGGTTGCAGCAGCCCGGCGAAATATCGGAACTTATTTTTGACACAGATAGTGACGAAGCGAGATTATCAAGCGACGTCAGTTCAGTTCAGGGACGTTTTGAAAGTGTGTCAGGTTATCACAACCTCAACCTTTCCGCCAAACAACCTGTAGTCACGAGTCCAGCAGTTCAATTTCGTCCAGTGCCTCTGAAGAAGAGGATGCTGGTGAGAATGGGCCAGGTGAACAGACTCAACAGCAATAACCCTGCAATGGAGACGCCCCTCTTGCCCTCAGAGCAGTGTAGCACACACATATACAGGGGACCCCAGAGGAAAGAAGGACAATGAAGCGTCCAACATAAATGACGGTTCCAGTCCACTTAGCGTTTTTATTCTGTATTTTGCAGCAATTATCACTCTGCTGGTGGTGGAGACTAACCGCTACTACCATGATTATATAGACAGACTTGATGATGGACCCTCTCCTGACCTGACGTTACTGAAGCCAACATGTTTGTGTTTCTGGCATTGACAATACAGATGGGACATGGCTTAAGAGACAAACTGACAGACTACCGGGCAACAGTTGACCATCTATACAAACTTTCTACGGCACTATGATGAAACCGTACCGATACCTTCACATCCTTCGTTACTTACATTTTACTGACAACAGGAACTGTTGAGTATTGCTAACAACTACAGCGTCCTGCCTTATTTGGTTTCCTCTGTATGAATGAAACATTTTCGGAAACCAAATACCTCTGAGGTGTGGACGTCTACAGTGACAGCAAAACAGATCTAAAACTACGATGATTACTGTATAAAATAACAGCGAATCGAGTTTTCCCAAGAAGTTTTTAGTAGATTGACGGCTGTGTGTTGCATGTTAGTACAACACAACCTCTACAGATTTATCTCAGCACTGCAAGAGGCACGTTCGTGGCCCCGACTGTAGCTTTAAACATTGATTTGAGGATATCTCCGATTTCTGAGCATTAGATTTGTCTGAATTATGTGGGTACAATACGCCACTGACAACATTTCCAGTCAACAAAGTGTTCCCTCCATAGGCTAGTGCAGACATTTCAACCCACAAGGAACTCTAGTGTCAGCGAGAAACAAAGTGAACAGTGTCTGGACTGTATTTGTCAGACGCAATCATCATATAATCCAAGGTAGTGGACGCTTTAGCATATATCGATCGTAACGTCAGATTAGCACTCAAGTGCGACTACAATGCCTTGCAGAAAAATTCCAAACTGCAAAATGGGGACAAAATTTTGTTTTGCTTCATATTTGCTTGTATTTACAGTACACATGCTTTTGTAGGGCCCACTGACAAAATGCCGCGTCTTGCTTACCTTCCTCCTTCAGACAGATATGAATAGGCTTTTGAGGTCACCACGCTGTCTGGGTGGGAGAATAGGTGTCACCAGACTCAAATTTGAATTACGTTACCGATTTTCACGAACATTTGTATGAACATTATTACGATGCTGAACATCCGCAAATTTTCCTTCCGATTTTCAACATTCCACAACATCAGTGTGGCGGACGCTTACAATGTTGATTCAACAGTCGCCAGCACCATTTATTATTAGCTCTACCATCTCGTATAATAATGTAGCCTTGAAAAATATGCTGCAATTCTCAGGGCAGTATTTTGGTTGAATGTGAAAAAAAAAGCTTCTCTTTAGCTTTGATGAATGTAACTAATAAGGCACTGGAAATACGCGTTTGAAATTTGGTACCGAGATTAATGATAAACAGACCTACAAGTTGTGTGCGAAATATTGTTATTTTAATACATGTAACAAAATTGAGAAGGGCGGGTCGTGTAGCGTGTATGGGGAAAGGATATGTGTATACAGCGTTTTACCTGAGGGAAAGAGACCACTTTGGAGACCCAGGCGTAGATGTGGGGACTAGAATAAGATTGAACTTCAGGTATTCGGGAGTGACGGTATGGGCAGGATCGAGTTGGCTCAAGATAGGGAAAGGTGGCGGGGACTTGTGAATGTGCTAATAAACTTTCTGGTTCCATAAAATGCGGGAACTTTTTGACCATTTAACAACCGGTTAGCTTCTCATGGACTCTGCTCCATGGGGTAAGTGAGTAACATAATTGTTAAGAGCGAAAGTTTTTTAGGTTATGTCCGTCAATTTACCTTACGAATCTGATCTTACGTGATCGGCCAACAGCTTTTAAACTTGCAGATGAAGCAACTGGTGTATATGGCGGAGTGATGCTTAATACAGTAGCCTGATCTACTCAACAGTCACCCTCACGTTCTAGTGGTATATGCTGTTCTCACAAACGAGGCAATAATGACCACAGAAACAACACCGTTGCAAGTCCTAAGCACTTGTTGTAACGGAAGAATAGAATTGAACAACAAAAGAGTCCTTTCAATTCCGCTTGAATTATGTTCAGCCCCTTATAGACGGGTAGATTTCTGGTAGGGCATTAAATGTTACATATTATTAAACTCAATGCATTTTATTAAAATTCGGAACTTCAAACGCTAAAACAAGCGGGAACAAATAAGTCTGACAACATACACTAAACTTACGTCAGGCGGTTTTTAATTTTTTGAATACACTCTTTTAAACTTGATGGCAAACACACAGAATCTTTTCCCCACATCCTCAGAGAAGAGTAATGGTCAATCATACACCGTCGGAACTTTCTAAATACAGTAACTTACATATTAATGGAAATTTCCTTTTGGTCTTCTAATTTAGCTGTTATTTATTGTTTGGAATGTGCACCATTGTATTAGAGAAAAAAATACTAATAGGATCAGTTGACACAGTACATGATTCATAGTCAGTTTTTTTAACAACTACTCATATTTTATATATTAATAAAACCTTCCATACATCTAATTTTACAAAATAAGGGACTCATTTTGAAGAACATATATTCTGTAAGATACGTGGACCTGTTTGCAAAGAAGCTACATTTCTGACGAGAGTTCACATTTTGAAATGAATAAGATATAGATTCAATTAACTTTATTTTTAATTGTATGCTTTCTTTGTTCAGTGCAGTGACGATGTTTAAATTATTTATCTATGTGAATAATATACGTGACATAGCCGGTGGTTCAGCGGTTTACGTTGCTGAATTGACTTTGTGTTTTATTTGTGTCTGATAATAAATTTATTTCTTCGTTCCACAATCAAGACTAAAATTTTTTAATATTACATATCAGTCAGATTATCCTATAACTCATACGCTTAGCATTAATATAAAAAACTGCCTTTCGCAAATCAGATAATATGTTAGGTTAACAGAGATTACCATAGGGCTGTGCAAGTAAGATTTCGCGCTTTCTTTTTTCAGTTAATCAAAGCGCCATATATGTAAATATGTAAATCTTTCAACTCCCGAGATATTAAGGAATTATTCCCCCAAAATATGTGCGAATTACATATGTATATATATATATGTGTGTGTATGTAAATGTGTGTGTGTGTAAAGTTATTTGCTTATTTCTTTCTATTTGCATCAATATTTGTTTTCTTTATAACAGAATGAAAACCCTTTCATTAGTAACCATCGAAAAATCTGGATATTATAGTCGGTAGATTAATGACAAAAGATGCACGATTTATGAATGAAATTAAATCCAGCATAGTCACGACAAAAGCAGCATTCTACAAGTCGAATCCTTGATCAGAACTTGAAGTTAAGTTTAAGGAAGAAACTAGTGAAGTGCTAAATTTGTATCATAGCTTTGTGTGGTGCGGCAACTTGGACAGTTCCGAAAGTAGATCAGAACTGCTTAGAACGTTTTGAAATGTGGTGCTGCAGAAGGATAGAGGTGATCAGTTGGACTGATGGTTTGGAAATGAAGATATATTACAAAGAATCGCTGAGAAGTAGAACATCCTACACACAATAAAACAACAGAAGCCTAACTGGACAAGGCACCGATTCACGACACTAAAGCAACAAAATGCACACAATATTTTCATCGATATTTCTGTTACCATATCATACTGAATATTTCTGTATCATTCGATCCGCAAGGGGCAATTTTCTAGTAATCAATTGAAAGAAATATCGCATAAAGCCACATTTATGTGCAGTTGACATGGTGTAAAAGAGTCATATAGTTAAAAATATTAATATTTCTTGTATAACCGTTGGATACCTTTATTTGCTCTTGATGTACTTGAAAATAAATTTAAAAATATTAAGAGACATTTAAAATATATCGAAGTACAAAATATACATAAAATTGAAACAGAACGATAGTTGCGATAAACATTACTGTATGAACCCGGATCTCGGAGGCAGCGTACGTACGTAACGAAAGTTAGCAGGGTACTGAAATTCGGAAGGTATGGGCGGACTGCACTTGATGGAAGGGCACGTGCAAGCGTGATAGTACTGTGTTAACTTTCGCTAAGTAACTAGGTTGCCTCCTACGTACTGGTAAGTGCAGTATTGGTTAACCCAGCTCTCGTTCTACGTTCCAGTTTTATGCATAATTTGTTATTTATATATTTTAAATGTTTCTTAACGTTTGTATTTTAATTACTTGAACTTTTTACACATTAATTTCCAGTACATCAAGATCCAGTGCACTTAACACAAATGTTATACAAGAAATATTTACATTTTAAATATATGAATATTTTACACCATGTCAGCTGTTTAGAGTGATTAATTTGGTTTCATGCGGTATAGATTTTGTTTGATTCCCTCATGATGGTCTTTGTGGATGGAAGCATGTAAGAATACACAGTGTGATATTGTAATATAAATATTTAAGTAAAGATTTTGTGCATTTTATGGTGAATTGGTTATAGATAATGCACAGAACGAGCAACGTAAAGTGGATAGGTCACATGTCACATAGGAATTGACCACAACTCTCGTTTTAAAGGAAACATTTATGGGACGGGAAGACGATGAAGTATACCTAGGCAAATACTTATGACTTTAAAAAGGTAGGAAATACTGGAAATTGGAAAATGAATTGTTGAATGGCAATCTCTGGAGAACACGTTGTGGAAGAGCCTACGGACTTTTCGCAAGACACGCTACGTTATGATGACAATAACTAGGCAACAGGCTGGAAAGCTGTGAAAGAGTGATTCGTTTCCTGGTATAGGTAAGGGAGTTTTTCTACTCCAAATCGTCCAGATCGGCTGTATGGTCCACTCAGCAGCCTCTCAAGGGGTGCAGGAAGATTATTCTGTTGCAGTAAAACAGCCGGGACGTGACGCAGTCGTCTATTGTCCAGTTTGAGGAACAGGAAAAAATCGTGCGCCATAGTGTAGAATACAGTATCACTTCCTCTGGTGAAAACTCGACAATGATTGGAGAATACAGGAGTTCATATAGTGAATGGCCTTAGGGCCAAGTGTTTCAAAGGGAAGACGAAATATGGAATGCAGTTCCTGTGCTGGCACAAATGGGATTATTTATGTTATTGTTTCTCAACCTTTGTGAGACCGCGGCCCGGTAAATTCTTTTATATAAGACGAGGGTCAGGTCCCAACAAATTTACTCATAAATACCTTTCTGTTTTCTTAAGTTCGTACGTTAAACTAACGTAAGTATTAATAATTAATTACGGCATAATCATAAAGAATATTAGTACACTCATATGTACGGTGTGGCATGTTGACAAATATAAAATTACATTTAAATTAGATATCAAATCCTGTACTAATGAAATGTTGTAGCACATTGTAATTTTGTAACATATTGTAGTTTCCTCAGGCCAACATTATTAAATGAATTTGTGCTGATTTTCATTGACATATCCTATTATGATCACCAAAAATTTATAATGTTATTGACTGTAAAATAGATTATTTTAATAGTAAATTGATTTGAATGGTGTTGGTCTGAAAAATAGACTAAAAACAACTGGAGAATGTGGAATGTTTTAAATGTTTAAGTAGCATGATAACAAATGATGGAAGATGTACATGTGAAATTAAATCCAGGATTGCCATGGCAAAAGCTGTATTCAGCAAGAAGAAGAATCTTTTTACCAGCAAATTGGACTTAAATTTGAGGAAGAAACTAATAAAATGCTACATTTGGAGCATGGCTTTTTATGGTGCTGAAACTGGACACTTTGGGCAGCAGATGAGAAATACCTGGAAAGTTTTGAAATGTGGTGCTGGAGAAGGATAGATAAGATCAGTTGGACCGATCATGTGAGAAAAGAAGAAGTGTTACTTAGAGTCAATGAGCAGAGGAATATCCTACACGAAATAAGAAAAAGGAAGGCTAACTGGATTGGTCACATATTACGTAGAAACTGCCTTCTAAAACAGGTTATTGAAGGAACGATAAAGGGGGAGATGGAAGTGGCAAGAAGACGAGGAAGAAGACGTAAGAAGCTACTGGATGACCTTAAGAACAGGAGAGGATACTCTCATTTGAAAGAGGAAGCTCTAGATCGCACTTTGTGGAGGCATCGTTTTGGAGGAGGCTTTAGACCAGTCGTCAGACAGAATACTGAATGAATGAATGGTTTGAAAGAAACGGTAGTGAGAAAAATATTTATACATTAACTCACCATATAAGTCAGCTGAGCAGGTGAAGCAGAATAATAAAGTCAACTTGTCGGCGAAACACTTATTGTCACATACACAAGCCAAATATTTGTAATATGCAATTTAGTAAATAAAAATTTATGAATCTCTCAGTTCTAAACACTATTTCCAACACTAATTAATATTTTGAGTTTAGAATCCTATCAATTTAACACAGCAACTATAAGTTATTGAAAAAATTAACTTAGTGTCTTTTATTACAACCGAGATTTTGAAGGTTTTAATTAGGCTAGTGAGATTTTTGTTGCTGTTTTCTGTCCGTTAGCTTATTAATTCTGGGATGAATTGAAGCGATAGCCAAATGGAGACTGAAAGTTGCAGGCGGACCTCTGTTTCATTTTAAGCACAGTCATAGCAGAAAATGCAGTTTCACGAAGATATGTTGTGGAAAAACTAAGAAGAAATCTTATTGTTATTTCATGAAAATTTTGATATTTATTTTCCATTTTTATTCAGAATTTCGAATTACTCATAGAATTAAAATTACTTTCCAGTCCTTTGTGCGATGATAATTCAATAAGTTGAAGGGTTTCTTCATGGGAAAGGGCTGTCTCTTTGTGTTCAACGAAAGGTTTCACAATCCACATATTTTTCTCCGGGGATCCTCATGTTCGGGATAATACTTTTCAAACAACAACAACATCTTCAAGTGAGCTGCAATAATATCTGAAACTGAATTCTGTGAATGGAAATCCCCTCTTTTGTACATCTTGGAGATCGCTCTGTAGGCTTGAGGTGGATTAATCATTATTTGTTGCGTCACAAACACCTTCAATGCGAGGGAATTTGTTTAATTTTGGTGTTAAGAACAACAAAATTAAACAAAGTCCCGTGTTTCTTATTCATTTAAAAATTTAAATCTGTACGCCTATTAAATTTAAAAAATCTCGGCCCTCGGGTTCCGAGGGCCGTGATTTTTTTAATTTACACACTGCACACACAAAATTACATACTGCAATGCGAAATTGCGAAGAAACATTATTCAGTGTTACTAGATTTAAGAACCGGATACAGACTGCCCTGATTTTCAGTTTCAGTGGAAAAAATTTTCTTTATACATCATTGCAGATTGGTCACTGTCATTTGCAACACAGAAGTTATTTCGTTCAGTTTTGAGAACAGAGGATACGCCGCCCGTTGTTGTAATCGGCTTGCAGGTAATTTTTATGATCGGTCATGAACTGCGGTATTCCCTTTCCCGAATGTTGATGGATGTGGATGTCTGAAAATTCCCGGTCATTCATGAAAACTTCCATGTTTAAAAATACAGGGTGTTTCACGACTTTAGAGCATAACTGCAGGACGTGATTTCCTAGGTCTTTGTGATCAAAAAAAGTTCATATAAACATTTGTTGGACGGTTACGGAGTTATGACCGTTTGAAACTCAGAATAGAAGGTAACGATTACTGACAATAAACGGACGAAAATAATGCACCAGCATAATACATGATGCATTTAAAGTATAAATGTAAAGTTAATTTCGTGAAATTACCTTTAATTTGAATTTATCTGTGCTTAAAGCAGGTTTTCGAAAATGCCACCGCCGGCGCAATACAGGCTGCCGCTCCGTTGTGAACTGCGTGTCCAGAACTGCACACCGACCCACTGGCGACTACGCTAGCTGAGTGCATGACCCCGCCAGCTGGTTGCGTAAGACGGTTCACATGAGGGCGTGTACGGGATTTAAAAAACGGTCATAATTCCGTAACCGTCCAAAATCGGACACATGTTTATATGAACTTTTTTCATCACAAAGACCTAGGAAATCACCTCCTGCAGTTATGCCCTAAAGTCATGAAACATCCTGTATGTGGCTTGGTCACTGACATTTCCTACACAGATGTTATTTATGCTTTCTATGTGTGAGCTTTTCGACACATTCGGGAATATTATTCTCCTCAGATTATTTTCACCATAAAATATTTATTCATGAAAATTGCTTAGAAAAGTAAAATAACAAATTCCAGGAGAACCTCTCGCGGCCCGGTATAACTAATGCCAGAGCCCGGTACCGGGCCGCGGCCCGGCGGATGAGAAACACTTATTTATGTAAATAAGAAGATTTCTCTATACTTTAAATTTTTAATATTTATGAATATATGGAGTTCAACACTTCAAGAAAACGTAATATTTATATAAGTATATGGATATTTTTGCATTGAGTTTTCTATATACATATCCTGTATAGATTTAGTAGAATTTTCTATATACTTAACCTGTATATACTTAATTCAATTCTTTAACAAAATAAATAATTAAATAAAAGTGTTAAAGGTAATGAATTCAAAATATTTATTTCTTATTGAAACATTATACTTGACGATAAACTTAAGTTGTCATTATATTTATTCGCTTGTACTCAGGCAGAAGTTTCGAGCAGGTATCATTTTCTTGCAACCGTTACTACAAATCTAAGTGAACAATGTACATACGAATTTTGTGGCGCGATCTTAGAGTCGTAAAAAACATTATGAAATTAGCCCTTGATATGTGACTGGCCGTCCGTCGGCCCGGTTTCCGCTGGATTTCAGTGAAATTTTAAAATGAGTGGTGCTCCTTATATTTGTTGTCAAATTTTAGAATGAGGACTTTAGTAGTAAATGTTGAAACAATTTTAAAATCAGGGATGATACTACTAGTTGTTGACAAATTTTAAAGTAAGGGGTGTTACTAATATTTGTTGAAATATTTAAAAATGAGCTTTGTTTCTAATATTTGTTGACGTATTTTAAAATGAGGGGTGATAATATTATTTTTTGAAAAACTTTAAAATGAGCGTTGTTACTAATATATGTTGACAAATTTTAAAATGAGGGGTGTTACTTATATTTGTGGAGAAATTTTAAAATGGGGGGTTTTCCAATATTTTTTGACAAATTTAAAATTGAGTGATATTAGTAATATTTGTTGAAATTTCTTAAAATGAAGATGTTTTGTCATTAATTTTTGACAAATGTTAAAATGAGAGGTGTTACTAATATTTGTTGACAAATGTTAAATTGAGGGATGTTACGAATATTTGTTGACAAATTATTATATGAGGGGTGTTATTAATGTTTGTTGGTAAATTTAAAATGAGGGATGTTACTAACATTTGTTGACAAATTGTAAAATGAGGGGTGTTATTACTATTTTTAGACGAAATCAAGTTTAGTTAATATTTGGGGGAGTAAAGAACACAATGCATAATCGCCTTCGTACATTCGTAATTATTATGGTTACTACGGTTATCTTCGAATTTAAACGATAACAGTATTAATCGATAATTCATTCATTCATTCAGTATTCTGTCTGACGACAGGTCCAAAGCCTCCTCCAAAACGATGCCTCCATATAGTGCGATGCAGAGCCTCCTCCTTCAAATGAGAATATCCTCTCCTGTCCTTAAGGT
>Ga0209629_10003399_pt1 | contig 11389 bp, 8 predicted proteins | sample TergutCu122P5_FD_187286 | JGI IMG/M metagenome (GOLD analysis project Ga0209629, IMG submission 187286) | Cubitermes ugandensis P5 segment gut microbial communities from Kakamega Forest, Kenya - Cu122 P5 (SPAdes) (version 2) | ecosystem: Host-associated > Arthropoda: Insects > Digestive system >...
CAAATGGGGCAGGTTCAGGTGACCGTTACAAAGCAGTCGGACGGCTCTTGGAAGGTCGCCGACAAGACCGCCGACACCGCGATGACAACCGTAAGCTTCTCGGCGGCCCCGTCCAACGCCAACTATGTGGTCGGCGACCCCGATTACATGGCGGCGCTCAAGGACGCGCACGACTTTGCCGTCAAAAACGCCACGACGGTCATCGGCCAGCTGATCGGTGACCCGTTGGTTCCCGACCCAGAGATCAACGGCACTTATGAGGGCTATCTGCAGGATACGGCGCTCATCCATCTGATCAACAACGCGATGCTCTATTACACCAATCAGTATGCGGAGAGCGACGCGTTCAAAGCCGCCAATCCGAGCTACGCCGGCATGAAAGTGACCCTCTCCGGCACCGCGCCCCTGTCCGCCACCGCCAACCACCGGCCGGGCGATATTACCAGAGGCAGCGCGTCCGGGATCTATATGTACGACAACAACACGCTGTACATCCTGGCGATGACCGGCGCGCAGTTTAAGCAGTGGATGGAGTGGGCGTATATGTTTATCGGGCCGTTTCTCTCAAACGGCGTCTATGACATGGGCCCGGCGATGAAAGAGGGCGACCTCACCATCCCCTACGGCAACGGGAACATGGCCGGATACAATATGGATCAGTTTGCCGGCGTCACCTACAAGGTCGATCTGACGCAGCCCGTCGGCTCCAGAATCGTTGACCTGAAGGACGCGGCGACCGGCGCCAGCTTTGATCTCACGAAGACCTACCTCGTGGCGGTGAATAACTACCGCGCCAATACGCAGCTCACGGCCAAGACCGGCAATGTCATTTATGGCGACGGCGCGAAGCCCGTCATCGTCGCTCAGGATATCGAGTCCAAATTCCCGGGCACAACCGAGGGCATGCTGGGCGTCATGATCAACTACATCCAGGGCCCGCTGAAGGGGGTCGTGGACAACACGGACAACAAGCTCGCCCAGCCCGCCAACTGGTCATACATCCTGCCGCCCGTGAACCCTGACCTCAGAAAACTGGCCGTTGACGGCGTCAACGCCGGAGACATCGCGATCCACCCGGTGAACGGCAATGACTATGCCCGCCGCGCGGTCACGACCGCCGACCTCGGCAGCGTCGCGTTCAAAGACGTCGCGGAGGGCTCCTGGTACTACGGCGCTGTGGACACCGTCCTCAAAGCCGGCCTCATGAACGGCACCGGCCCGTACACCTTTGCGCCGGGCGCGAACCTGACCCGCGAGATGGCCGTGACTGTCCTCTATCGCCTGGCCGGCTCACCCGCCGTGAAGAATCCGAGTGATTTCACCGACGTGCCTGCGGGCCAGTGGTACTCCGCCGCCATCGCGTGGGGCGAGCAGGGGGGTATTGTAAACGGAGTCGGCAACAATCAGTTCGGCCTCGGCCAGCAGATCACCCGCCAGGAGATGGCGACACTGCTCTTCCGCTATCTGCAGGCCGAAAATCCGGACGCGGTCACGGCTGTGGCGCCGGATGACCTCTCCGGTTTCACGGATGGAAGCGGCGTTGCGAGCTGGGCCCTTGACGCGATGAAGTTCTCCGTCGGCGCGAAGCTCATGCAGGGTATGGGCGACAATATCCTCTCCCCCAGCGCCCTGTCTACCCGCGCACAGGCGGCCACACTCTTTGGCCGTGTGATCGACTTTATCGCGGCGAACCCGCCCGTTTCCGCCGCGGCGTAGAGGCGGTCGGCCTGTGGGGCTGCGCCTCAGCCCCACAGGAAATAAGCAAACGGAACGCAGGGTGTGACCGAACAGCTTAAAGAGGACGACATGATGCTGTGGGTAGATAAAGTTACGAATATCTGTGCCTGTGCCGATGAAATCATCAGGGCCGAACTGATCTACAATTAGAGCAAAGCTGCCGGAGGGGATCAAATCCCATTCGGCAGCTTTTTCCTGGGAAAAACACGGTAGAAAATGCCGATGATCAGGTGGTAAGCCGATTTGAGGCGGCAAGCGGCAGTTTGCTTATACTACGCTTGACCCTGCCATCCGCAAATTCAAATAGGGATATTATTGAAAACCCCTAAATGCCACATGAAAATCATTTGAAAAACCATAATGACAAGTAAAAATGTATTCTACATTTTGAAGTTTAGCGAGATTGTTAATGCTTTTTCTTTGCATATCGTCACTCATATTAAAAAATGAGCTGAACAACCCGACATGACCGTTTTGCAAACTCAAGGTATCGCCTACAAATAGGTACTTATCATCCAAAAGATAGGTTGTAGAGCCGTTTGTATGACCAGGTGTAAAAATAGATTTTAGCTTGACATTGCCTGAATATATTTCTTCGCTATTCTCAATCGTCTTGTAATCATACTTCAATCTGTTCTTTACAAAGAACATACGCGAAACAGAACCGTCTATCATTTGTACTTCTTGCTTTGAGAGATAAATAGTGGCGTTTTTGAATAAACTCAACGCTGAGATATGGTCAAAATCAGTGTGGGTCAGCAACACAGCAGTAACTTTATCAGGGTTAATACTTAGTTTACTAAGCTCATTTCTGATTGCGTTTTTATTGCCGCCGCCAGCGTCAATGGCTATATATCCGTCACCGTTGCTGACGATATAGAAATTAGAGGGTTTTGTTCTTATTACGAATATACCGCTCACTACCTCTTGTGTTTCGAGATGTTTCATCGTAGCCCTTGCCAATTTTCGTTTATGAAAAAAACTTAAAAAATCAATAATCGTTGACAACTCTCGTCACCCCTATTATATAAATTAACCTCTAACCCACATCGGGAGACCCCACCGCACAAAGCAATTATACTACATCAACATATCCAAAACCACAACATTGACATGCCAAAATTTTGCATTATTTCGCCACACCCTTATTCCGAAAATATAAATTTGTTAACCCTGTGCCGCACCCAATGACCGGCGCAGAAAAGAAAAATAATTTCACACATCATACCACAGTTTATCTGGAAAAGCCACCGTCATTTTTCTGTCGTGGCAAAGGGTTTCAGGGGTTCGCCCTGACTGATGAATTGTGATGGCGGATGCTATCACAATTCAGTACTGGCTGAGACGATAGACGCAGCCAGCCGCCTTTTGGGGAGGAAGAGCTGGACGCACTCCTAGCCGAACGCGAGGCGCGGAAGCAGCAGACGAGCAAAAGCGCGTAAAACGCGCACAACGACGCAGATTACTCTGCGCCGTTGTACATACTTCCTTGTCCCTGTGAATCTTTGCGGTTGCAAGGTTTTTCCATAGTTACGAGGAATTTTTTATAACTGGAGGACAAAAGTTTTTAAGAGGATAGGAACGCAGTCCGGCAATTATGCTTTCCGCCATTTAACTTTAATGGGATCTTCAGAATCTCCAAAACCGCATTTATAATATGCGGCAATAGCCGCCCCCACCAAAACGGCTTTTTCGTTATTTCCGGCAAAACACTTACAGGCGTTGGAGGGGATTTTGAGCGCCGAGGTGCGTTTCAGCAGTTCCAAGTTTTCACCCATGGCATGGATGATTTTTATGATTCGGCCCGAAAAGATAATGATATCAAGGTTGAACAGATTGATCAGGAGGTTAAATACATACGAAATGTATTCTTCCAGTACCCGGTACCGAAACGGATGTGTCTGAGCAAAGACATCCAGCTTGTCTGCGGTCGTCTTATTAATGAAATCATAAAAAGTGTCCGCATTGAATACATCCAGTTTCAATTTTGTCTCCAGGCAATCATCGTGGCCGCATTTACAGGATGGCGGCTTTTTATTGTCTTCTCTGCTCTCTTCGTTGTCTTCTAAGAAATAGGATTCTTTGTCTCTTTTTTCCGCGTCCGTTTTGGGAACTAATTTTTGAAAAAAATCCGGAGCGCGGATATGCCCGATCTCGCCGGCTGTATTGGTACTCCCGCGGAAGAGCTCATTGTTCAAAATTAGTCCCAGCCCTATGCCCGCGCTGATATAGATGCACCCGATATTTTCTTTATTTCTTAAATCGCGCCGGTCTTTGTCCTCTGAGAAAAAAAGGGATTCTTTTTCATAGAGCACCGCCGACTCAGAGTCGTTTTCATAGTATAAAAAGATATTGCGATTGTCAAGGGACTCTTTTACCGCGGGGAGCACCAGATCGTCCAGCGGTGTCTCATTCAACTTTTGCACATGGGGCGAAAAAGCAAAAACTCTGGATTTATAATCAATAAATCCAGCAAAAGCGATTGTAATCCCAAGCAAATGAAAATTTGCGGATTCTTCAGCCAATAGGATCCCAATGATCTCATTCACTTTACCGATGATGGCTCTCAGTTCCGTTGTGACGCCGAATGAGACCACATGATTATTTTCGCCGGTCTCACTGAAAGGCAGCATTTGATGCAAATGGCTGAATCCCCGTGCGGACAGATCATCTCTCGTTAAAGGCTGCAATGAAAAATCGCAAATGGATAATTTGATGCTGTCATTTGTGATTGATAACCCCACAAAAAACGCGAAGTTTGAATTGACTTCATATATTTGCCCGCTGTCACGGGCTCCCATCTGTACGGCATTTTCCTTCTCTAAATCCCCTATATCTTTATTAAGCTTAGGCCATGATACCCCTGCAGCTTCAGCGAGGGCAGATTTATCCCCAGTTTTTAGCCGTCTTACTGCGTTGAGAACCTCGCGGTTCTCCTTGATCAGGGCAATTTTGCCGGCATTTTGCTCTGCGATACGTGTAATTGTCGAATCTGACATTTGGGATACCCACCTAAATTTAATATTATTTTGTATTACATAAGCGGATCGGGAATCTGCAGCCTCCCGACCCGCTATGTGTGTGAAGTTAACATCAATTTTTCCTACCTTTTTACTGCCATTTTCCGATAATTGTTACCAATGTTGTCACTATGAGCTGAGCCGCTAACATTGCCATGATAAACAGTGGCTTGGGACTTTGATTGCTTAGGACAATTAGGACTGTGACGATCTGTAAACTTATAAGCACCGACTCCTTTCTTGTGGATTTTGGCTCCTTCATTCCATATCACCCCCTCTCGCGAAGGGTCTGTTTCGCATTGGCATCAATCCTCCTTTCTAATCATTTTTCCTGTGGTTACATTTTAACGTGCTGTTGTCAGATCTGCATTGGCATCCTCCTTTCTAAAATTCTCCTGTCTGTTTGCGGCCGCCTTCGCCCATCCTTGTCATAGGTGTTTGAAAAGTACTTTAGGCAAACTTTTGACATTCGCGCCAACATATTTTGTGATTGCTATGAAACACTTACAACATATTCGTTTGAAAACCTTGCCTTTACAATTAATATATTAGCACGAATTAGCCAAGATGTCAAGAGGAAGGTCATAAAAAACAATTTGAATACTGCACAAATATTTGGAAGTTGATTTGGTAGTATTGTCCTCCTTCATGCCAAGTTTCTGAATAAGCTCTGTAGATCTTCACAAAAATTCGACATGGTTCGGCATAGACTAAATGTTTCAAGCCGGTTTTGATCCGTTTTGATGTGATCGGAGGGGAATCGGAGGGAAATCCCGAAAAATCGGCTCCATGTCATAAAATAACAAAACCCTGTAACCGTTGCGGTTACAGGGTTTTTTGTGGTTGCGGGGGAGGGATTTGAACCCTCGGCCTTTGGGTTATGAGCCCAACGAGCTACCGGACTGCTCCACCCCGCGACATAGGATTTTTTAGAGCGCAATTATAATACCACAGCCGGATGGGGAAGTCAAGAGTAATTCTCTTTTTTGCTCCTTTTTGCGTTTTTTTGAAAAGGGATTCTCTTTTTGTCACACCAAACGCTTGCTGTTCAATATAACCGCTCAATTCACCGAATTCAGCAGTTCCGCGTAGGTCGGCACGGGCCAGAACTCCCTTGCCACCAGTGTCTCCAGCTTGTCGATGACCTGGCGAAGCTCGGACATGGCGGGCAAAACGGCATCCCGGTAATAAGCCGCGTGGGTGAGGGCGTCCCCCTCCGGTTTTACGCCGGCGAGGGCGGCGTCCAGGGCGTCCATGCGCGTGAGAAGAAGATCCCCAAGGTTGGAGAGCCTGGAGAGCAGGGCTTTTTCCAGAGAGAGGTTATAACCGCTGAGGGCGCTTTTTCGTTCCAACAGTTTTGCCAATTCGTTCTCGTAGGCGATGACGGCGGGGACGATCCGCTGCTTGGTCAAGTCCGCCAGACTGAGGGCCTCGATGTTCACGGTTTTGGAATAGTTCTCCAGCTGGATCTCGCAGCGGGAGCGGAGCTCCACCGCGGTGAGTACGCTCTGCCGGCCAAAGAGGGCCAAGCTCTTTTCGGAGACCATCGCCGGGAGCGCGTCTACCGTCGTCTCGAAGTTATGCAGGCCGCGCCGTGTCGCCTCGGCTGCCCACTCCGCCGCGTAGTTATTGCCGTTAAAGAGGATGCGCCTGTGGGCCCGGATCGTGTCCCGGATGAGCGTGTTCAGCGCGGCGGTAAAGTCCTCCGCGTGCTCCAGCTTATCGGCATACCCGCCCAAAACGTCCGCTACCGCCGTATTGAGCACGGTATTCGCGTCCGCTACGGAGAAGGAGGCGCCCAGCATACGGAACTCGAACTTGTTGCCGGTGAAGGCGAAGGGAGAGGTGCGGTTCCTGTCTGTGCTGTCCTTCGGAAAGTGGGGCAGAACCACCGCGCCGATCTCCATCGGGCGCTTTTCCCGGCCGTGGTAGTCCGCGCCGGCCTCCAGGGCGTCCAGAACCTCCGTCAGCTCATCGCCCAGAAACAGAGAGACGATGGCGGGCGGGGCCTCGCTGCCGCCCAGGCGGTGGTCATTGCCCGCGCTGGCGGCGGAGGCGCGCAGCAGATCCTGGTACTCGTCCACCGCTTGCATGACTGCCAAGAGAAAGAGCAAAAACTGGGCGTTTTCGTGGGGAGTCTCACCGGGCTCCAGAAGGTTGAGGCCCGTGTCGGTACAGAGCGACCAGTTGTTGTGTTTGCCCGAGCCGTTGACCCCTTTGAAGGGCTTCTCGTGCAGCAGACAGGCCATGCCGTGTTTTTGGGCGATACTGCGCATGAGTTCCATGGTGAGCTGGTTGTCGTCGGTGGCGATGTTCGCGCCGGCGTAAATGGGAGCCATCTCGTGCTGGGCGGGGGCGGTCTCGTTGTGCTCGGTCTTGGCCGTGACGCCGAGTTTCCAGAGCTCTTCGTCGAGTTCCCGCATGAAGGCCGCGACCCGGGGCTTGATCGCGCCGAAGTAGTGGTCTTCAAGCTCCTGGCCCTTGGGCGGGCGCGCGCCGAAGAGGGTGCGCCCGGTGGTAATCAGGTCAGGCCGCCGCTCGACCATCGCCTTATCGACGAGGAAGTACTCCTGCTCCGGGCCGACGGTGGTGACGACCCGTTTGGCGGAGCTGTTCCCGAACAGGCGCAGGATGCGCAGGGCTTGCCGGTTGATGGCGTCCATGGAGCGCAGCAGCGGCGTCTTCTTGTCCAGGGACTCGCCGCTGTAGGCGCAGAAGGCGGTGGGGATGGTGAGGGTGCCGTCCTTGATGAAGGCGTAAGAACTGGTGTCCCAGACGGTGTAGCCCCGGGCCTCAAAGGTGGCGCGGATACCGCCGGAGGGGAAGCTGGAGGCGTCGGACTCGCCGCGCACCAATTCCTTGCCGGAAAACTCCATGAGCACTTTGCCGCCGGGCGCGGGAGAGATAAAACTCTCGTGCTTCTCGGCGGTGACGCCGGTCAAGGGCTGGAACCAGTGGGTGTAATGCGTCGCCCCTTTGGAGACGGCCCAATTTTTCATGGCCTCCGCCACGGCGTTGGCCACGTCCAGTTCCAGATGTGTACCCTGGGCCATGGTTCTTTTGAGGGCGCGGTAGATGTCCTCGGGGAGCGTCTCTTGCATGGCGCCGTCGCCATACACCATGCTGCCGAACAGGGCGGGGATGTCTTTCATGGGTGTACTCCTGGGTAAAATTTGGAGGGGAGAGGAGATCAAGGGGTACTTGGCCGATCGTGTGTGCTTTCGACAAATTTGAAACCGAATTCTTTGGCAATCTTTTCACCACGTTGATGATAGTATGCTGTTAGTTCCTGCGGGGTCATGTGCTTTGTTTTTTCGTAAATATTAAGACGGATTTGATTAATCTCTTGCTCAATTGTGTCCATAGTTCGCATAATCGACAACCTCCATGGGTGTTAAAATTTCTACAGCGCGATATCCGTTCAGGGCATTTAAGGCGCTCGTTTCCAGTTTTGTTTTGCGCTTTACAATGTGCTGAAAGTTTAGGCTGATAATAATGTCTAAATCACTTACCGCCGCCATGGCAATATGCAGTCCGTCAGTTCTATATTTTTCTGGAATTAAGCCATTTTTAATATATAGATTTGCTAATCTGATCGTTTCCTCGTTTTCTGAAAGAAGAGAGATTTCGTATCTTGAGATTAAATTAAGCATGTTTGTTCGCTTTGGTTCTGGGGCTGCGCCCAATTCATCCAACACATACGTGGAGGTATATGCGTCATACTTCCCGGCAGCGACTTCCTCAAACAGAGCCACGGTGGCAGGGTGAGCGTCGCGGTCAGTGTCGAAGTAATAGTTGAATAATGTGGTTTCCAGATATATTTTTGGCCTGCGCATATAATCGCCTCCACAGCTATTATACACTTTTTCCCGGATTTTTCAAGATGATAAACCGCACGATGTTCAAGGAGAGACGAGTGAGCTCAAATTCTTATCGCAATCTCGCTTATAGTTATGTACCATGACTGGGATGACAATACCGCAAAAAACTTGGGGATTACTTTTTATTGGCATCATGGAGGGAACAACAAATAAAAGGCGGAACCACATGGCGCCGTTGCCGTTTCCGCTATTATAGAGAGATGTATGCCGCTTGTCAACGGCCTTTCACATCTCAGACCACATCTTGCGGAAAAATGTTGCAACCCTACAAGAACTGGTGTATAATAACTTTCAGCTGTGTGCACTATAGATAACTTTCGGGGGTGGGATTCTATGGCGAAGTTTATTTTCGTGACCGGCGGGGTCGTGTCGGGTCTCGGCAAGGGGATCACGGCGGCGTCTCTGGGCAGGCTTCTCAAGCAGCGGGGCCTCAAAGTGGCCGCCGAAAAACTGGATCCCTACATGAACGTGGATCCCGGCACCATGAGCCCCTTCCAGCACGGGGAGGTCTTTGTCACCGACGACGGCGCGGAGACCGACCTGGATCTCGGCCACTACGAGCGCTTCATCGACGAAAACCTGACAAAACTCAGCAGCCTCACCGCCGGAAAAGTGTATTGGAGCGTTTTAAACCGGGAGCGCGCCGGGGGCTATCTGGGCCAGACGGTGCAAGTCATCCCCCATATCACCGGGGAGATCATGAATTTTATCTATGCCTGCGCCCGAAGCAGCAGCGCCGATGTGCTCATCACCGAGATCGGCGGTACCACCGGCGATATTGAGAGCCAGCCCTTTTTGGAGGCCATCCGTCAAATCTCCCTCGAGGTGGGGCAGGAAAACTGTCTGTTCGTCCATGTGACTTTGGTGCCCTATCTGCGGGGTTCGGGGGAGCACAAGTCCAAGCCCACCCAGCATTCCGTCAAGGAGCTGCGCTCCATGGGTATCTCCCCGGATCTCATCATCGCCCGGTCAGACGAGCCCCTGGATGCGGGGATCAAGGACAAAATCTCCCTCTTCTGCAATGTGAAGCCGGATTGTGTCATCGAGAATCTGACCCTGCCGAATCTCTATGAGGCGCCTCTGATGCTCCATGAGAACGGCCTGGACAGGGTGGCCTGCCGGGAATTGGGACTCGAGGTTCCGGAGCCCGATCTCAGCGAGTGGCGGACATTAATGGACAGAATTGAGCATCGGGAGAAGCACGTGCGCATTGCCCTCGTGGGCAAATATGTGCGCCTGCACGACGCCTACCTCTCCATCAAGGAGAGCCTGCACCACGCGGGCTACGGCGTGGGCGCCCATGTGAAAATCCACTGGGTGGACAGCGACGGTCTGGAGGATCAGAACATCGCGGAGGTGCTCGCGGGTGTGGACGCGCTCGTCGTGCCCGGCGGCTTCGGCGACCGAGGCATTGAGGGCATGATCGCGGCCTGCAGGTACGCGCGGGAAAACGACCTGCCTTTTCTGGGCATCTGCCTCGGGATGCAGACGGCTGTCATTGAGCTGGCGCGGGACGTCTGCGGGCTCGCGGGGGCCCATTCCGGGGAATTTGACGGGAACTCCCCCCACAAGGTTATTGACCTCATGCCGGAACAGCTGGCGGTGACGCGCAAGGGCGGTACCATGCGCCTGGGGGCCTATCCCTGCCACATCGAGGCGGGCACGCTTTTGGAGCGGCTTTACGCCGCCGAAGCGATCAGTGAGCGCCATCGCCACCGCTACGAATTCAACAACGATTACCGGGAGATTTTGACCGCGCACGGCCTGCGCATCAGCGGCGCATCGCCGGACGGCACGTTGGTGGAGGCGGTCGAGCTGCCGGACAAGCGCTTCTTCGTGGGCGTGCAGTTCCACCCGGAGTTCAAGAGCCGCCCGAACCGGCCCCACCCGCTGTTTTTGGGTCTGCTGAGAGCGGCGATAGGGGAGTAGAGTATTTATATTTGGTGGGTGTTGTATTTATGGTAAAGTGGATTAGAATAACGCCAAATCAATACATTGGTTTCTTTGCGCTTGGATTAGTCTTTTTTCTCCTGCAAGAATTACCATATGTTATAATGCCTTTGATACACATGCGATCAAACCCGCTTATGGAAATGCAGGACAAGTCAGCCGTTTTAAGCGTTTTGGAAAAGATAATCATGATATCATGTGTTGTCGTTTTGTTATTTCTTGTGCACGGAGACGCCCGATGGTTTTCACTCGGAAGCACAAAAGAAATCGTATTTTTCAGCGTGGCGATGATAGCGCTTGTTGGATATTTTATCGGATGGTTTTTTTACTTTGGAGGGGATCAAAGTTTACCGCTTATACTGATTACCTTGGTGGCATTACCGCCGATTTATTATGCTTTTATCGGATTGTGGCGAGGGAATACCGTTCTCGCCTGTCTTGGTGGATTTGCTTTAATTATACATACTCTTAACGTATGGAATAACCTGAAATAGATGTGCTGGGTATATAAGCGTGAAACACTGAGCTTATATCAGCCAGAATCATAAATGTTACGATAAGTAGCAAGAAATACGCCGGTTGACATGTTAAGTTGCTTGCTTGCAAAGCCGGGCTGACATATACTTGTGCCATCAAACACAGGGAGGTCATGTAGCATGAACTTTGCCGAAAAACTTAAATCACTGCGCAAGCAATTCAAATTCTCACAGGAACAGTTGGCTGAAAAACTGAACGTTTCCCGCCAGGCAATCACAAAATGGGAGACAGAGGGAGGGTTGCCGGATATAGAAAATCTGATGG
>Ga0209629_10003400_pt1 | contig 11389 bp, 8 predicted proteins | sample TergutCu122P5_FD_187286 | JGI IMG/M metagenome (GOLD analysis project Ga0209629, IMG submission 187286) | Cubitermes ugandensis P5 segment gut microbial communities from Kakamega Forest, Kenya - Cu122 P5 (SPAdes) (version 2) | ecosystem: Host-associated > Arthropoda: Insects > Digestive system >...
CGGTAGCCGTCAGCGGCACAAAAGGTTTTTGGGGCCAGGTCAAAGTTGTGTTTGGCAAACCGTTATATTTTGACACTCCCAACCGGAGTAAGGTCTCCAGAACCGAAATGGAATCGGTCAGCCGGCAGGCAATGGAAGAAATAGGCCGATTGCTGACACTAGCCGAAAAATAATGTGTTAAATTGCGGTGAACTTATTGAAAGTAAAGGTGGCCTCCAAAGCCGGTTTTTGCTTTGGAGTAAAGCGGGCCGTGGAAATGGCCCGGCAGTGTTTAAAGAATCCTGTCCAACCGCTTTATACTTTGGGACCAATCATTCATAACCGGCAGGTAACCGACTTATTATCCCGGGAAGGGTTAATCAATGTTGATGACCTGGATAGTGTGTCCGGACCGGGGACGCTAATCATTCGCTCCCACGGGGTTGCCCCGGAGGTGCTCAGACAGGCCGAAGCAAAAGGGCTGGAGGTCATCGATACCACCTGTCCGTTTGTGCGTAAAGTACAAACAACCGTACAAGAGCTGGTGCGTCAGGATATGCCGGTGGTCATAGTAGGCGACCCCGAACATCCGGAGGTACGCGGCATTGTAGGCTGGTCCGGTTATAAGGCAATGGTCGTTAAAGACCAGGACCAGGCCCGAACGATTAAATTCCCATCCCAGGTAGGCATAGTCGCTCAAACGACACAACGTCTGGAGAATTTACACGCGGTAATCGAAGTCTTGCAAGCGAGCGGAAGCCGGGTACAAGCGTTTAATACCATTTGCCTGGCCACAGCCGAACGGCAAAAAGAAACCCTCGAACTGGCAGGCGAAGTGGATGCCATGGTAGTGATTGGCGGCAAGGATAGCGCTAACACCGCCAAGCTGGTTCAGATTTGCAACGGCTCCGGAATTCCTGTGTATTGGGTTGAAACAGCCAATGAACTGGCCCCGGCATGGTTCAAAGGTCTTTCAACAGTTGGAATTACGGCTGGTGCTTCAACACCCGGCTGGATTATAGAGGAGGTTCACGGAAGAATGAATGAGTTTAACGAAAATATCGACAATGAAACGGAAACAGAAACTGAAGAAACAAATGAAAATGAAACAACCGAAGCAACAGTCGAGCAACAATCCGCAGGAGAAGAACAGCCCGATCTGACGGCTGAAGCGGCTCCCGCAGAAGAAAGCCAACAGGAAACGGATGAAGCGCAAGAAATGGCTGATTCCCAAGAGATGGCTGATTCCATGGATGTTCGAACCTTAAGGCACGGTGAAACCGTCAGAGGCGTGGTGGTGCAGGTCAATCAGGACGAAGTGCTGGTTGATGTGGGCGCCAAAAGCGAAGGCGTTATTCCTCTGCGGGAGTTAACCTGCTATACCGTCGACGACCCACAGTCAGTGGTTAAAGTGGGCGACGAAATAGATGTTTTTGTGCTCAAGTCTGAAGATAACGAAGGCAAGCTCATCCTGTCCAAGGAAAGAGCCGACGCCGAAAAATCATGGGCCAATCTGGAAGCCCAAAAAGACAGCGGCGAACCGGTCAAGGGCGTAGTCCGCGAAGCGGTTAAGGGCGGTCTGCTGGTTGACGTGGGTGTGCGCGCCTTCCTGCCTGCCTCACTGGTCGGTATTGGCTACGTCGAAGATTTAAGCAAATATCTGAACCAGGAAATCGAAGCCCGCATCATCGAACTGAACCGCAGCAAACGCAAAATCATCCTTTCCCGCAAGGCTATTTTAGAGGAAGAGTACGCCCGCAATCGGGAACAACTTATGGCGACCCTTGAAGAAGGCCAGGTGGTTAAAGGGGTCGTCCGGCGGCTGACCAACTTCGGCGCCTTTGTGGATATCGGCGGCGTGGACGGATTGATGCATATTTCCGAAATGGCCTGGTACCGCATCAATCATCCGTCTGATATTGTGCAAGCCGGCGATGAACTTGACGTCATGGTATTGCGGGTGGACCGGGAAAACGAAAAAGTATCCCTGGGCTTGAAGCAAGTACTGCCCAATCCCTGGGAGGCTGTGGAACAAAAATACCCGGTGGACAGTATTATCAAAGCCAAAGTGGTGCGTCTCGCTCCATTCGGCGCTTTCGTCCAGCTTGAGCCGGGAGTAGAAGGTTTGATTCACATCTCCCACCTGGCTGACCACCATGTGGCCACCCCGGATGAAGTGGTCCGGGAAGGGGAAGAAATCGACGTCAAGGTGTTGAGTGTAGATCCAAGCGATAAGCGAATCCGCCTTTCCATCAGAGAAATAAACAAAGAAACCCGTCCGGCGCAGCCCAAGGAAAGCGCGCCCAAACAACAACCGGTGGAGCAACAGCCAAACAACAACGACGGCGGGACAGCCACTATCGGCGACCTGGTAGGAGCTATCTTTAACGAGCAGAAAGAGCAGGAAGAAGAGTAAGCTAAATTCCGGGACTGTCCTTTTAAATCAGCTATATAGTAGTAGTCAGTCATGGTCATAAAACCAAGGCTGACTATTTCTTATTAGTTACTGGTCAGACCCTGCGTTTGTTAGTACCCCGTAGCCCAGGCCCGTAAAGTTATTAACCGTAAGCGATTTCTCGAAGAGTATGAGCGCACGGTTAATAACTTTACGGGCCGGCTTGATGCTGAACAGTAACGTGTGACCAGTAACACAGTAACGTTTAAAGGCTATTATACCTTTTAGGAACTATTGACGTGGTAACCGGAGCCTCGTATACTGATAATAAAGGGTGTTTTTATGCGAACGCCGAAAATATATCTTGAAACAACCATGTTCAATTTTTACCTGGACACAGGCAGGGATGCTCACGCTGAAACTATCAAGCTGTTTGATGAAATCAGGGCCGGAAATTATGAAGCTTATACATCCCGGACGGCAATTGAGGAAATTAATAAAACTCTTGGCGATAAACGGGAAAAAATGCTGCTTGTGATTGCCGAATACGACCTACCGATTTTAGAAACCAGCATAGAAGCGGAAAACTTGGCAGATATTTATGTTGCAGAAGGCGTTATCCCCGCTAAATACCGAACAGACGGTTTACATATCGCTATTGCCGCTGTAAATGATTTGGATATGATTATCAGTATGAATTTCCAACACATTGTGAAACGTAAAACCATAAAAATGACGGCTGTTATTAACTCACTTCGCGGCTATCGAGCTGTAGAAATTTATTCGCCAATGGGGGTGACAAATTATGAGGAGTCCTGATAACACGATTGAGCGTGATATTAACCGAATTCGTCTTGAGATTTACGAAGAAACAAAGAATATGACCCCCGAACAACGGGTGGAGCATACGCGCAAAGCTACAGACAAAACGATAAAAAAATACGGTTTTAAACTTGTGGATAACGTCCGCAGAAACATGTAAATAATTTTACCTTCAAATACTTTTTCCTGGATACTGCCGCAATACAATATTTTATACATGGCATAACTTGAATTGGTTGCGACGAAGGAATTATTTTTAAGTTTGTTGTTTTTGCTCTTGTATTTGTTGGTTTAACTTATCAATTAATTCGGCTACCTGATAATAAGGCATCTGTATTAGGGCATTCGATATTATTTTTATATCAGAATCTGTTACTTTTAAATTAAGCTCCATATTTTATCTCTCCTAACCGGCACTAACTGTCAGCACGCCGCTATTAGCCCACACCTGTCCTACTATATGAGGATCTATCGTTGGCAATGATGCAGCGTTTAGACCACCCTGCAAAGATAAGTTTTTTGTGGACAAATCACCTTTTAAAATGTTCCCAATATTTAACTCGTTGCTTATCGTTGATGAACTTGCAAGTATATTGTACCCAATGTAGATGTTACCACTGCCAGTTGTTAAATTACTTGCGGTACTCGACCCTATAATAACGTTTTGATTTGAGCTATTGACCAGCATTTTCCCAGTTTCAAAACCAATAAACACATTATCAGACATGTCTGCTGTAGTATTTCCAGCACGTCCTGCGGATGTACCAACTGCAACATTTCTGTCGCCAGTTAAAAACATCCGACCGGCATCTTTACCCACACATGTATTATTACTTCCGGTTTGCGTCATATATAGTGTGCCTGAACCAAATGACACGTTGTTAATACATGTATGATTATGATACTGCGCAACGTATCCAACAGCATCACAATAATTGGGATTTGTCGCTTCATACATAGTCTGATAACCGATAGCCACACACGGACCTGTGCTGTTCTGAGCAGAAAAAAGAGAATAACTTCCAATAGCAACTTGTTGATTATACTGCGTTAAACGTAGTGCGCTGGCTCCTATTGCAATGTTATCGCTAGCAGTGGTATTGCTGTTTGACATTACACTGCTGCCAATAGCAATATTCTTATCCCCATACTTATTATTCCACATAGCATCTGACCCAATTGCGATGTTTTGTTTGCCGGTCTCATTATATGCCATAGCAAAATTACCGATGGCTACGTTGTAATGTCCGCTCATGTTTGCCTGTAGTGTATTGTATCCAATCGCCGCATTACGAGTGCCGGTGGTATTCGCAGCAAGCGCATTGGCTCCAATAGCCGTATTCCAAAAACTTGCAATTGTTGAGGATAGGGCATTGTATCCGATACCTACATTTTGGTCCCCTTGGCTAACCTGAAACTTTCCAGCGTTTTTGCCTATGAATAAATTATTAAGACTTGGCAATGATGGTCTAATCTCAAATGATACTGCGCCAGTCGAATTTATAACAGACAATACCGGGATTGACGGCCCGATAACTTCTTTTATGCTGATATTGGAAATTATACCATCGTATGCTGAGTACGGAGTTATAACCAACCCTGAGGTATCAAACGCCGTAAATCCAAAGGCATAAAGGTATACGCTACCTTTGTATATCTGCGTCGTTGGTGCGCCGCCAAGGGTAATCGTCATTGTTGCAGTATTGCTTGGAGCTGGCGTCGAAGTAGACGAATTAAACGACACAAGATAACGCTTTCCCGCTACTATTGGTCCATTCCACTTAAGCGGGGATGTATTGCCAGTTGTATTCTGAAAACCAGCGGAATAGCTGCCCGTCCATCCATTTGACACCCAATCGCTGGCACTTATCAGCTCTGGTCCAAGAGTAGCCGTTTCTGATGCGTTGTTTGAATTAAATACAGGATTTAAAGGATCAAATCCATCATTACCAGGAGGACCTTGTGGACCAGGAGGACCTGGGACTGTCGGAAATGTTGCGCCTTGCCCTTGTGGAGGCCATCCGGTTAAACCGTAGGTGTAGAACATGCCGTTGCCGTTGGCATCTTCTGCCACCAGCCAAGTATCACCCGTGGCGATCCCTACCGTTGGTAGCATCGAATATGCCGCAACTGTATTCCTAAAGCTCACCCCCACTCCACATCCACCTCCCGGCCATCCACATTTTTGTACCTCTTCCCAGATGCCTGAACCGTTTAGCATATACGTAGTACTGTCCGATATAACAAACGCAGTAGAACCTTGGCCTACATCTGGCAATGACGGTAAAGAGGTTATATCTTCTATAGAATCAACAACCACGTAATCTACAATATTTACACCTTTAGTAACAACTTGTCTTGTTTCCTGGACCTGTATTGCCACTTATGTCACCCCCGACTTATATTTTTATTTACACCTGTGGATTTGATGGGACACAGCACCGAAAATCATGCATACACGCATTGGCCGTATTTTTCAAATTTATGCATCTTGGTTACTTATATCATTTCAATTAATTCCATATGTAGTATTTTTTGCTTGCCGGGATAGTTTGGACCATCCTCCTGTAGCATCTCAATCAAACCAGTGTCTGAATTATAGCAGCGCATGTATGTGGGTGTTGATATTGTCCGGCCTATTGACTGCAGGTGATTTGTGAAGAATGAATATGCTGTCGTTTCATAGCGAAGCTGTTTTTTAGATCATCAAAGCAGTTCCTTTTGTTGCATTTTTTAATAAACAAAAAATCATGGGATCACTTTTACACAGCTGAAGATCCTTTTTTATATATTACGCAACATATTCTGATGTATCTAATTGACATTGGAATTAATTAACTCTAAAATAATGTCATAGGGAAATACCATTGCGTATATATAATTTTCTCCATTTATATTTCCTTCGAAAACAATACTGAACAGATAATGAGAATATAAAACGATTGTAGGAGGTGACTCTATAAATTATTTTATTAAAACAAAAAATTTTGGTTGAGGAAGGAGATTGAAGTCCGTGAAAAAAATAAATCATGCCGCAAGCAAAATTGTGGCCTTGACAATGACAGTTATTTTTTTGCTGAGCATATCATCTGGTTTAACGGCTATGGCAGGTGAGACAAGTGTAACATTGGGATCCAGACAGGTAGACAGCGGTTCGGTTGAGCAAGGTGTATATACAGATAGTGAAAACTTACCGGCAATAATACCCACTGATGCGCCATTGGGTATGGGTTACGGCTTAAACGGCAAATTCATAGCGCCTATTACTCCTCCCGAGGCGGGCGCAATACCAATATCTAACAGGGCTGAATTAGAGGCGATAAAAAATAATTTAAGTGGCAGTTATTATTTAGCCGCAAATATTGACTTAAGCGGTGCGGAATGGGTGCCGATTGGAAATTATAATAACCCATTTAATGGTATTTTAGATGGACAAGGACATGTTATAAGCAATCTGACCAGTACGGGTGACAAGTATAAAGAATACAACGGGCTGTTTGGTTATGTCGTCAGCGGAATGATAAAGAATATTGGCGTGGAAGATACTTACATTGACGTTCCTTCTTATTGCACTGGAGGGATTTGCGGATACAGTAATAATAATTCCTTTATCAGTAATTGTTATAATACAGGAACGATAACCTCCTCCACGAGTTTTGTAGGAGGGATTTGCGGATGGAATGATACTATGTCTTCCGTCAGTAATTGTTATAACGCGGGAACGGTAACTTCCTCTTCTGATTGCGGGGGGATTTGCGGACGGAGTGATATTATGTCTTCAATCAGCAATTGTTATAACACGGGAATGGTAACCTCTATTGGTTCTGGGGGAGGGATTTGCGGATGGAACGATAATGGGTTTTTCGTTAAAAATTGTTACAACACGGGGACGGTGACCTCTTTTAGTTCTGGAGGAGGGATTTGCGGTGGCTGTGACGCTTGCCTCGTCGTTAATTGTTACAACACGGGAACGATAACTTCTTATCATAGTACAGAAGGGATTTACAGTATGATGGGAGGGATTTGCGGTCTCGCTCGATCTTGTGCCATCAGTAATTGTTATAACACGGGAACGGTAAACATTTCAACTAGTAGGGGAGGGATTTGCGGAGACATTAACCCTTCTTCCGTCAGCAATAGTTACTGTCTGGACCTGTACGGCAACCCATTCGGCATACAACTAACCAATGTACAAATGCAAGATCAAGCTTCCTTTGTTGGCTTTGATTTTAGTACGGTGTGGGGGATTAGCCCCAATTTTAACAATGGTTATCCATATTTGCAAAATTTACGTCCTGGTCAGTCGATTTCGATTAATTACACTCTAAATATTACGTCTGGAACTGGGGGTACAATATCTGGTTCACCAAGTGCTCAGTACGCAGCAGGCGAACAAATTACTTTGACCGCCACTGCTGATTCTGGTTACCTTTTTGACAGCTGGACCACTACTGGTGTGACCCTGGCAGATATTAACGCGCCTTCCATAACCTTTACCATGCCCGCTAACTCAGTGACGTTAACAGCTAACTTTATCCCGCAACCACCCGAACTATCCGGCGACGCAACATTATCTAGCCTAGCGGTCAGCGCAGGCACCTTGAATCCAACCTTTGACCCTAACACCATCAGTTATGCCGTCACAGTGGGCAACAATATCAGCAGCATTGATATTACTGCCACAGCTAATCACGCCAAAGCAACGGTGGCTGCCACAGGAACAAAAGCTCTTGCTATCGGAGCAAATAGCTTTAACGTAAAAGTTATTGCTGAAAACGGTGCTACCAAAACCTACACCATTATCGTGACTCGCGCAGCAAACAATAATATTGTTACGGTGAATGGGATAGCCATTAACTATACAATGGTCAATGGAATAGTAGTGTTACAACCGAGTCAGAAGCAAATGTCTGCCATTCTTAACGCCTCGGGCAGTAACATTGTATTTGACTTATCGGGACAAAATGCTGTCGATCTATACGTTGGCGCTGGTTGGTTTAAAAACATTGATAAAACCATCACCATTATCACCTCGGGAGGCAGTGCGAGCGTTAAAACAAAATCCCTCTGGAACAATTCAGGCAAAACAAGATTGGTTACCGTGCGCAACAACAACATTGATTTCAAGAATATTTTATAGTGGCTAACCGATCATCATATCCACGACCAGCGGCGATCTGGTCAGCAAATATGATGTCAAGATTATTGGCCAGACAGTTGACGATCTGTATGATCCTCCGGTGAGTAACGGACAGTGGTGAGGGAGATTTAGGGAAATAATTTAAAGAGAAATGTTATAGCGGCACAGCCGGCTCTACTCAAGAAGAGCCGGCTGTGCTTCTTTTATGAAATAACTAAGTACGTTATTTAAATGTTTTGCGATAATCTTTTTTGCTCCAATATAAAATTTGCATTTTTTCTCCTCCGGCTGGGAAGCATAATTGTACGAAAAAGTACTAAATTTGCCCAAGGAGGAGTACCATGACAGCTCTACCTATTGGCATCATCGTCCTGCTGCTGGTTTCGGCGCTAATTTTCTTCGGTTTGGCTCATCGCGTCCTGGACCGGATGCGAATGTCTGACCGGGCAGCCCTGCTCGTCATTATATTTATGATCGTAGGCAGTTTTATCGATATCCCTCTTTCCAGCGGACGCTTCAATGTCTCCCTTAATGTTGGCGGCGCCCTGATTCCTTTAGGGGTGGCCATTTACCTGCTGTACAAGGCTGGCACCGCCAAGGAATGGATCCGGGCTCTGATCTCGACGGTAATCACCGGGGCGGTGATTTTTGGTCTGGGGAATCTGATGGGCCGCGGCGATATGGAACCGGGCGGACGTTTTTTCGGCTTCCTGGACGCCCTGTGGGTGTATCCCATTATCGCCGGCCTGGTGGCTTACATAGCCGGCAGATCCAGACGCTCGGCTTTTATTGCCGCTACTTTGGGGTTGATCCTGGTTGACGTGGCCTACCTGATTTGGCTGGTCTATACCGGGGCGCCCACCGGTACGGTAGCCATCGGCGGGGCCGGCGCTTTTGACGGCATCGTGGTGGCCGGCATCGTGGCTGTTTTAATAGCCGAGGTGATCGGTGAAATCAGAGAAAGACTACAGGGCGGGCCCTCTACTGATCGACCGCCCGAATTGCTAGCCGGCCTGCGTAAACCAATGAGCGGCCGGTTTGAAAATGAAACCGCAAAAGAAGACAAAGTCCCAAATAAAGAGGAGGACCGGTCATGAGCAGAAACCCATACAAAATAGCAGCCGGCGCCGGCGTTCTGGCCCTGGCTTTTTCCCTGCTGGCGTATTTCACCATGGTCGGCCGGGATTATCCGGTCTGGTCGCCGGGGGCTCTGTTTCACAGCTCGGCGGAAGCGGATCATTTTGATAATCAGGTTTTTACCATTAAAGACAGCAACAACACCCTCCTGAGTGAAATGTCCCGGACAGTTCAGGTAGGCGACGAATTGCTTAAGCCGGACGGGCGGCGTTACCGGGTAACCACAGTGAATAATTTTGACGCCCGGGCGGAATTTACCGGCATGGACCGGGATTTTCTGGCCCTGCGGGACGAATATAACGGCCTAACTCTGCCGGCCACGGCCGGCAAAACCGTGGCGCGGGCTTGGCAAACCAGGCCCATAGCCATCTACCATACCCACAGCGCCGAATCCTACGTCCCCACGGACGGCACAGACAGTCAGCCTTATCATGGCGGCATCTTCAAAGTGGGAGACGTCTTTGCCTCAGCGTTGCGCAAATCGGGGGTCAAGGTAATACATGACAAAACCCCCCATGAACCAAGAGACACCAACGCCTATTACCGCTCCAGGCGCACCGCCGTGAAGCTGCTGAAACAAAACCCGGTGGCCCTGATCGATGTGCACCGGGACGGGATCCCCGACCCCAATTACTATATTAAAAATATCGACGGTTCCGAAGTAACCCAATTGCGTCTGGTGGTGGGCAGACAGAATCCCAAAATGCACTCTAATATGGAATTTGCCAAAAAGGTTATGGCCGCGGCAGATAAAATATACCCCAATATAGTTAAGGAAATTTTTATCGCCCACGGTAATTACAATCAGGATCTGTTATCCACCGCCATGTTGATAGAAGTCGGCACCCATACCGATTCCCGCGTTGAAGCGGAAAAAGGCGCCACCATGTTTGCCGACGCTTTGCCCACTATCCTTGGCATGACCGGAACAATACCGGGCAACGAAGGCCCAGCCGGCGGCGCCGGCCCTGCCGCCCAAACACCCGGGGCCTGGAAAAACGTGGCCTGGCTCTTGGGCATCCTGATTCTGGGCAGCGGCGCTTTCCTGTTAATCAGTGCCGGCAGTTGGGACAAAGCACGGCAGCGACTGCGCAGTTTTTGGCGGCAGGAGGTCTCCATTGGCTCCCCGGCCAAAAAGCCCGGCGCCAATGACCGTAAGAAGCCTAACGACAAAGAATAGTGACGCGGAGTGAACGGCATGGAACAATATATGATCACTATTATTATGGGCAGCACGGCCGGAATCGTTTCGCGCATTTTGCTGACGCGGCTGGATTACCGTCAGTACCCCGGTTATCCCCACGGGTTAATCTCTCATATTTCCCTGGGCGCCATCGCTTCGGCCCTTGGCGCGGTGGCGGTACCGGCCCTGCTGAACAAAGATTTCACCGCCTTCACTTTCCTAGCCCTGGCTGCCCAACAATTCCGGGACATCAGAAATATTGAGCGGGAAACCCTGCAGAACCTGGAGGAAAAGAGGCTGGAAAAGCGCGGCAACGATTATATTGAAGGCATCGCCAGAACATTCGAAGCCCGCAACTATCTGGTGATGGCCACAGCCTTCATTACCAGCGCCGTTTCTTTGGCGGGATTCTGGTATGGCGTAGCCACAGCCATAGTTTTACTGGCGCTCAATATGAAATTCATGGGCGGCAACAGTATCGGCAAGATATGTGAGGTTTTGCCGGCCACAATCAATTTTCAAGGTCCGGTATTATTTGTTAATGAGATTAGCATTATGAATATCGGGCTGCCCGCCTCAAGGGAAAAAATATTAAACGAGGGGCTGGGAGTAATATTAAAGCCGCATGACGACAATGCCCGGGCCACCTTGCACGACCTCGGACAAAGGATGGCCATTACCCACACCGCGGCTGTGATCTTAGGCAGTAAAAAGGATGTGGACACTCCCGAGT
>Ga0209629_10003402_pt1 | contig 11388 bp, 8 predicted proteins | sample TergutCu122P5_FD_187286 | JGI IMG/M metagenome (GOLD analysis project Ga0209629, IMG submission 187286) | Cubitermes ugandensis P5 segment gut microbial communities from Kakamega Forest, Kenya - Cu122 P5 (SPAdes) (version 2) | ecosystem: Host-associated > Arthropoda: Insects > Digestive system >...
AGGATGTTTACTAAACTGGAGCAGCGTTCTTGGTTAAAAATTGAAGCAGGCAGGGGCAAAACAGCAAGAGAGTGTTACCGAGGACTGGTAGAGGTTTGCGGTACGGCATCATTACCGTATAGGACAGTTGCAAGGTGGGTTCAAGCCTTCTGCGCTGGATGGCAGAATGCGACAGATCAGCCACGGCCCGGACAACCCAGCGCAACAGAAGCCCAGGTTAGTTCAGTGGCCACATTGTTGGAGACAGATAGATGGTGGACAATTCGGGAGTTGGCCTGTGAGACCGGATTGTCTCATACGACGGTCCTGCACATTCTCAAAGAACACTTGCACATGTGCAAAATTGCATCTCGTTGGGTCCCACACAGTTTGACTGAAATCCAGAAATGGCAGCAATGCAAATCGGCTTGGAGGCATTTGGAACGTTACAAAAAGAAAGGGGATGCATTCTTGCATTGTATCATAGCGCTGGATGAGGCGTGGGTGCAAGCTTACGAGCCGGAAATGAAACAGCAATCTAATGAGTGGCGCCATTATGGGTCACCCCGCAAAACCAAAGTGCGGCAGAATCTCAGCAATGCTAAGGTTATGGTCATTTTCGCCTACGACAGTGCTGGCATCATCCTCACACATGCTGTGCCCCAGCATAGGACAGTCACAGGCCAGTACTAAGCCGATTTCTTGGAGCACCATCTGTGCCGTGCGTTGTGGAAGAAGAGACCACACTTTCTCGGTGAAAACACACCAGTCATTCTGCATGACAACGCTCGGCCGCATGTCACTGACGTAGTGAACCAGTTACTGGCGAGATGGCAATGGGAGGTGCTGTACCATCCCCCATATTCACCAGACATCAGCCCCTGTGATTTTGATTTGATACCCAAAGTGAAGGAACCGCTACGTGGCAGGCGCTTCAAGACTATACCAGACATTATTGACTCTGTAGGCCGCTCTTTCCGGACCATCAACAAAACGGGCTGCCAAAGGCATCATGCGACTCCCTCATGGCTGGGAACGTGTTCTACATAACGTTGGGGAGTACATCGAGGGTCTTTGAAAATATGAACTCTGTCGGTTGCTGTATCAAAAGTTACTGCAGCGTTGCCAAAATTAAAATTCCAGCCTTTGTATGTATGAAAGTAACTTTGAAAGCTTTCATGCCACAGGGACAAGAGGAAAGACCAAAGGGAAAGCATGTGGGAGATTATTTCGCCAACTATTGCACATCACCACACACAGCTGTTCCATAGCAGTACAATAATATATGATTTGGAATCTGACATATCCTGAAAAATTGTTCACCTGTGTTAACTACCATTACAAAATTTCAGCTCTCATGGTTAATTTGCATTATAATGTTGAACGTATTTGTATTTTACAACAGATTAATGTAAATATGTGCATTTGTACTAAAGGTATTAAAACAACATTGCATACCTTTTTCCAGTTTCTCTGGACCATCCATGTGGCTGAATTTGGAAATGATTGCCTTGTACACTTCTTCTCACAGTCTCTGGCATTTATCACTGTATTCATTCAGTGAAGATTCATGCAGTGCAGGACGCCTTTCAGTTTCTGTGGTGAACTTCTCACAATCATACACTTCTTCAGAAACCATAGTGGAACAAAATTCTTTGTGTCAGGATCATGCTACTACAAAGACATGGCCTTGGTTTTGCAGAGAGAGAAAAAGTCAATATTCGTCAGTGTATGCATACCCATACGTTTCTTTGTGTGTCATTTGTACTAGTAGTCATCAAGTGACACTTGTGTTGCCCTTGCAAAGGAACTTGCTGCAAGTTTTCATCACCACAATTAAATAGTCGCTGTTGCGCACACTTCCATATACAGTTGTTAATTTAATTTGGGTGGCACGATAGTCATGGTGACTCAAACTGCTCGCATGTGCAATAAGATTAAGAGCTGCATTCTCCTCCCATCCAGTCTGGGTGATCCAAAATGTATGATTTGCTATGTGGTGACTGCCTATAAATATCACTGTATTTAGACAAAAGTTGTAGGACCTTTACGCTGCTTGCACTTAATTGAAGTAGATCATTCAAGCCATAAGTGCTCCTTAAGTTTTCTGTTTGCTTATTTTTAGGTTTTAGCTGTACCATACACAAGTGTATTACTGATGTTTGTCCAGAAAGTTCTGACATACCCAGCTTTTGAAGTCTTGGTGCTCCCTCACCTCATGTTTCATTGTCAAAGCATATCATCAAATGACAGTGTAGTAGGTGTTGCGGGAATTGGTCAGGACTTTTTGCATTTACTTACGCGTTTGGTGCTACATAAGGCTCCATTGTGCAGGACAGGGATGGATTTGCAATGCTGGCACCAGTATCCACTTAACTTCAGAAATGGAATGTGCAGGTAATGAAAGTAAAATGTAAATACCATGGGAAGAATTTAATTTGAAGTAAGTGCCAGAATAGTATCTCATGGTGGGTCACATTCTTTTCGTCCACACCCTTTTCTGTTGGGTATTCATTGATCCTACTGACACCATCATTAACCTTTAAAAGGTGTGAAGACATGCAAAAAAAACACCCTTGAAATTCCTGTTATGTATTAGGCAACCATGATATTTACTGCATTTTTAAGACATTCTGCAGAGTCTCTGTTTTATATTCCATGAAATGCCATTTATTTCATAATTCTATCATTTTGTATTCAAATAATGTGTTTTTCATAAACCATGTGGAAAAATTTAATTACCAATGGGTCAGATAAAAGTTAAATAAACTGTACATAAATCAATAAAAGTCAGTATAATTGGTACTTATCAGCTGAAGATAAGTACTCACGAAACATTTTATATTCCTTGTCAGTGTACAGCATGTAACATAACATTGATAATTTTATATGGCAAACCTTCTGAGCATCATAAAAATATGTGGAAATTTGACTTTAGATGGTTTACCACCCAAACTGGGTTTTACTTCATTTTCAGTTAAGTATAATAACATGTCAGTGTTGCATTTTGAAGGTGCTTGAATTTTAAGAGTTTAAAAAAATGTGAAGTGAAATATATATTTTTTTATTAGAAATTTCTGTGTGCCACAAGTATTGAAAATTAAACTTAAATTTTGTAGGTAACTGTACTGTCACTCATTTATCCCCATAGTGTTACTTTTCTTGAAATAATATGCAGTATTATGCTGCAATGTTTATTATGAAATATGTGATATCTTTATTAGCTTTCAGTTGCATGACCGTAACTAATGAACCATTACGTCTGGGAGTGCAAAGTTTAGTAAACAGATCATGAGTATGTAAATTTATCTATTTAAAGTTGTAAAAAAGGCAGTAGCATGAAATTCTGAGGTCAAGTATTCAAAATTTCAGGGAGGGAGAATATATGATGATAGATACTTTTCACATGAATATAGACAGAAATATATTAATGTTAATGTATTTATATATGTATGTGTTTATTTTCAGGAGTGATTCTGGTACCAAGACTATCAGTGTGTCAAGCCAGTTTCTTGATGTGCTGTGTGTGAATGATATTAGTGAACTGTTAACGGGAGTGGAAGATTTCCTTTGTGTCACAATTTGTCTTCCACATATAAAACAACTAGATCAAGATGTAGCTATAAGAGAGTTGAAACATGACATTATATTATTGTGCTCTTCATTGAAGCAAACTTCATATACTGTTGGCAGTAAAAGTGAAAGTGACTTATCTCAAAGTGTGCAGCATGAGAGCAAATGTAGTCAAAATGAAGTTGATGGGAGTGAAGAAAATCTAAGGATTCATCTTCTTATATTGGCAACTGTTCTGGAAACTGTTATTCACTTGACTGATGATAAAATGCTAAAGGAAGTGTGTAATCCAGACATGCTTGTAGATTCCTTACTTCCATATGCCTGTGATACTACAAACTTGAGTGCATTAAGAGCTCTGGATTTATATTTCACTGCCTATAAGCTAGAGACAGAAGAAGCTGCCTACTGTTTGGAGTTGTTTAGGAGATTACTTTCAAAATTGCTTAATAACCTGTCCTCACCTTTTCATGAGGTAATAGCTTAATGTAATGTTTACCTTGCATATATTAATGATGGTTATTCTGTCCCTCTGTGATATGACCATTTAAAATGAATGGGAAATGAAAAAATATGGCAAGGAAATGAAAATCTTTGCAGCTACCGACATGAAATGCACTAAATTAATATTATGTTACATTAATAACACGTATTCTTATATGTATCCATTAAAGCAAGATGCTTCTTGCTGATCCCTGTGTGCCTTGTTCTTGGTACTGCTGACAGTGGCCATTATGTTATCAGCATCAAAGTGTGTGAATTATTTCCTCATGGTTGTTATGGCCTCCACATCTAATAAAAATATTGCTCAAGGTTCCCTTTTTCCATCATCGTCTTCATCTTTATCCTCTTCCTTCTTCACACTCTTTACTCCCCCTCCCCCTTCTTTCTCAGGCATGTCAAATGTTAATGCTGATTCCATCATTTGTTCAAAGGTCTTCACCTCATACATTATATGGTCATTGTCACTATATATTCTCCAAATGGTACACCTGCTTTTAGCTGACCTCATCCTTAGACTATGGTAGGTTGTGTTGCATCTTTTGCCATTGTTAGTCTGACCTAAATTACATCCATAGTTTTGAAATTGAGCCACTGTATCATATATGTGACACAGCACCTCCTCAAGTGTAATGTGATTTTAGTTTCATTGTAAATGTAACTGTGTAGGTGCCTCTGCACCTATGAATACTTGAAGGCACAGGTGTAGTTTCCAAAACTTATGCCTTCAAAGTAATAAGCAGTGTACAGAGTTCAGAAAGCAAGGCATAGTTTTCATTTCTGTCATTCCCAAATACAATGAAACTTGGGTTTCATGTGTTTGAATCTACATTTTCCTTGATTCTATGCACATTTTTATCATTCTCATTTGTGCTTTTGAACTAACTCCTCAATAATTGGCTTACATGCAAACTGAGCAATTGCCATTTTCTGTCCTTTTAATACTTCCATTGCAAATCAGGGGAAAAATTATTTTCAGTTGTAATTTCCTACAGTTTTTATTTTATTCTTGTGCACTTACTATGCTGTAGCTTCAAACTGTGCCAGCAGAGGGGAGTAATGCACCCAGAAGAAACTGCTGGGGAACTTCTGGAAACTTGACACATGGCTGTACCTGGTGGAGTCATATGTTCACACACTTAAGATGCCTAGCATACTGATTTCCCTATAGGCAGCAATAGTGAAGTGACCCAGTCACAGACTAGGTGTTTGAAATTTTTCTAGAAGACCGTAACATATTTTAATGCGTGGTTTTAGCCTTTTGAGGTACTGACAGAGAATTTGTTTTTGTGTACTCTATTATTATGGCAGTTGTAATTTAGTGTAATTTCAGTAGCTCCATAAAATTTCATTTCCTTAATTTTACATTCGTTTTAAATGGTCCCTTCAGAAACATAAAATCTATCATTCACTTTGCTAGAACATGCTTATGTTTTAGGATTTACTGTCATTATAGAATGAGTTTGCCCTGCCTTAGTAAGTGCCCTAATAATAACTGTGCCCATTCAAGGTTACCCCAAGGCCATGTACTTGTATTAAATCTTAATGAACATTTGTGCAAGATTATTAGAGCATTGTGGTGTACTCTTACACTTTTGTTTTTTAATTTTAAATTGATCAGTCCTTACATTTTCTGTATGCAGGTTCGAATGTTGACTTTACATTTGTTCTCATTATTTGAACAAGTACATGGTTCAGATACATCAGAGGGAATCATTGGCTGGCCAGTCTTCAGTCTGTGCCTGTCTGCAGAATTGGTTCAACCTACAGTACATGAGTACAGAAATAAACTGAAAAATCTTGAGTACCTGGAATTCACAGCCATTCATGCCCATTTATTAAGGCACCCGGAATACAGTAAGGTGAGTGTCTTTTGTCATGAAAAGATGAGGCTTAGTAGGTTAATGATACTGTAGGTCAACACTTCACAATTTATTTTAGCTCATGGAACCCAGAAAAAGTTACAGAGCTTACTGGGGAACCCCTGTCTTTCCACAATAAGTCAAATATAAAATTAAATACCAACATTTGTTTTTTCTTTTATGTACATTACATGTAAAAAATGAACAGCTACCTTCAAGCTAATTGATAACCTGATTGTTTCGCCTGACACCTAGACTCTTTGTATGGCAAGCTTTGCCAATAAACTCGTTCGCCATTATGCATTTTTGTCTCTTGGAACCCCTGACACCCTTGGGTTCTGCAGAACCAAGTTCAAGAAACACAGCTTTAAGGTCATTATTAGTGGTGATATATAGCAGAAATATTGTTCTTTGGAGAGGGCCTCTGTCCATTTGTCAGGGTCTGGTATATACTGGAAAATCCAAGTGTTGAAGTTAGAATTAAATAAGCAATCAGCTTGAATCTGTTTGGCCTTTTCCCTTTCCTCACTGTCTTTTAAAACATACAGAAACAATTGTAACAAATGATTTTTAATAATTTTGAAACCATTTACTTGTCTTGTGCATGTGTTATGGTAGTGGCCTAGAGTAGAGGGTTGTCATAAGTATTCTGCATTGAGGAGTTTCTGCTGCATACTTATTTAATCAAATGTAAGACGAGTATTTGTTCCTACTTTATCATCTAAAAAATGGTGGGCTGCCTTAAATCACACTTAAACTCCCTCTATGTAGGCACTTTACTGAAAATAAACAATTGTGAAGTCATCTTATATTTAGATAAATATGATAGATATTTTTAGATGTGGAGGCATCTTATATTTAGATAAATATGATAGATATTTTTAGATGTGGAGGCTAGTTCTTCTTGAAGTCTGGTTACCAACAACGTTGTCTACACTTTAAAAATTGCGCAGCACATGAACTAATTAATCATAATGAGAACAAATTAGATGATATAATGTCCAGTGGTATTTAGGTACACAGTGTAAAGCTCATGGTTCCAGGGTGCACACATTAATTTGTGTTCAGGTTAAGTGGTGTATGTAGTATAAATTATTACAGCTCTGTGGAGCTCACGGGCACCAAATACTGCCTATGGAGGAATATTTGAAAATTTTTGAATCACCTGTGATAATGTTGATAATGTTACCATAATAGAACTTTTAAAAGAGTTTAAGTTTAGTGGTTATTTGGATATGGAAGCAGATCTGTTTGTATCAGTACTATTAATTGTATTGAAGTTTTAGTCGAATCAGGGAACAGACAGAAATGTAGCTATGAAGAACACTTACAATTCCTTTGGAACCCTAAAAATTTTTGTTTTGTTGTTGTAGGTTCCAATTCATTTCCTGCTTGGAAACTTATACATAAACTTTCAGTTGCTGTGGGAACCAACAAGCAAACTCATAGCATCATATGCTCGAGGGATGAATATAACAGAGTTCTGGGAGGTCTTTGGAGAGAAACTGCATTTGGCTGCACAGCAGATCAAAGTTTTTAATCAAGAGAAAGTACCCTTACTCTCACTCAAATGTGAGTACCTTTACACACATACCTTGACTTCTTTGACTGTGGTTATTTTGACTTGCTACTACAGAAATTTCTTGGATGTCCAGTGTCTTTCACCTCATGTGGTCCAGCCAGGTCTAGCTACTGAAAAGAATAGCACCTTTTCGTATCAAACTAGATAGTTTTAGCATAGACAGTGTAATTTGCATTAGTAAAATTCAGTTTATGTGTGGCAGATTTATTAATGTTGTTCTTTAGAGAGCTGTTTTAGGTTGTGCAAATTCACGAAATTAGTCTGTAAAGTTACTGAACTTTTGAATCAGGGCACCAATGTGGAAGTGGAGCAAGGTCCCGCTGGTTGCGCTGCATAGCAGTGAGTTTCCTTAGGGAAATGCCACAAATTGGATCATTCTAGTTTGCCTACTCATTGTGCTGTGTCTTTTAAGAGAAAGCGTGTCTTGCTTGCTCAGCAAATTTTTCAGTGATTAAGAAGGGGTGATTTTCAGGAGCAACATTGTTTGTTTGAAATTTTGTTTCAAATTAGGGAAAACGTTTTCGGAGACTTTTGAAATGTTAAAACATGCATTTGCGGACAAAGCCATGAGTAGAACACAAACCCATGAGTAGTACAAACGGTTTAAAGAGGGCTGAACTTAAGTTTAGTACAGTGAATGTTCAGGAAGACCTTCAACATCAAAAAAGGCAGAAAACATCCAGAAAGTACGTTTGTTCCAGTCATTGTTTGACCATTCATGACACAGCAGAGGAAGTTCGAATTTAAAAAACCATGGGTTATGAGATTTTCACTGAAAATTTGGGCATGCATCATGTTGCAGGCAAACCTGTGCCACAACTGCTGAGTGAAGATCAGAAGAAAAAAAATCATGTTGATGTCAGTAAAGAGCTTGTTGACCATGCAAATGGTGATGAAAACTTTGTAAAGAACATTGTCACACATGATGAAACTTGGGTTTAGACTGTGATGTTGAACAAAAGCCCAGTCTTCGCAGTTGGTCTCAAAAGTGTCACCAGACCCAAAATGGCATGGCAAGTTTGGTCCAATGTGGAAGTGATGCTGACTGTCTGTTTTGATTGTGGTGGCATAATTCATCATGAATTTGTACCTTGTGGCCAGACAGTGAAAAAGGAATATTATCTGAGAGTGATGAAAACGCTGAGAGAGGCAGTGAGGAGAAAAAGGCCTGATTTATGGAGAGGAAAAAAATGGTTGCACTATCATGACAATGCTCTAGTGCATTTGTCCAATCTAATTCATGGTTTTGTCACAAAACGTGAGACAATGCTTGTCCCTGAGCCTCCTTACTCACCAGACATTGCACTAGAGGACTTCTTTTTTTCACCAGGCTGAAATCTGTATTCAAAGGACAACGATTTGAGTTTGTTGAGGAAATTAAAGAAAATTTGCTGGCAGAGTTGAACAGTGGTCCAAATGAGGCATTCCAGGAATGCTTCCAAAAGAGGATGAAATTCTGGGAGCAATGTATAAAAAGTAGAGGAGAGTACTTCAAAAGGGACAAAGCCCAGTAGGTCCAGAGTAAATGAGAAACAGTTTATTTAAATTATTTGGAATCTTTACGGACAGACCTCATGAAGTATGAATCTTGCACCCGGCATTTTCTGTGTGGAAGGTTTTTGCTGAAGAACTTTTTAAACTGGACATTTAATTGTAACTGTTCCCCAACCTTCATTCCTCAATTGTAATAGAAGTGACAGTAATTCCAGTGGGACTTTGATAGCTGTCAGCTTCTCAATTTGTTTCTTGTATCACGTGCTATTTCTTAATACCATTCTTTATGTATCCATAACTAGTTCTTGTATTTGTTTTCATGTTGTCATCATAGTTAATTTAGCCATTATTGGTGTTTATTCATGCATACATTGAGTGTAGTGCTCAAGTTTATGTCATACTTGGAATGAGTTATAGTTTATAATTATTTTGTCTTTTCTCTTGCACTTGTAAGGAGCTTTTTAACATTTTAGAGCTTAGTGGTTACCATATGTACAGCCAGGTTTGACACTAAACATTCTACATTCTGCCTGCAGAATGATGTGTTTGTTTTATCTGAGAACAAATGACAGTTATTTTCCTTTACAGCATTGACTGATTGGTTTTATTACCTGGATAGAATGTATTTACTGCTTCATATGCCCTAAACCTTGAAGTAGAATGCAGGTTATTCTTAGTCTTTAAGCAGTTAATGACAGGTACTAGGGGAATCCTTGTGTTTTATTTCTTGGTTCTCTTTTTCCATTTTCTCTGCAGAGTACATTTATTGTCATTGTAACACATTGTTCAAAGACTCTGTTCAAGGAGATGTTTATGAGTTTTTACCATCCTGAAATATATAAACTCAAAGGAGGTGAAAGATTAGGTAGCAGACTTTAGAAGCATTGTACAAAGTATTAAATTGTAATGAATAGAAATATTGGATTTAAAAATTGAAACTTAACTCTGATTGCAAGAGATTTGTTAACAAGTTTAGCAAGGCAGCAAGCTCAGCATTCCACGAAGTGTGTACAGTTTGTATTGTTACACATTAACTACCAAGTTGTGAAAACATTAATGTATGTAAGATGGGGATCAGCTCCTTACTGTATGTTATGAAACATTAATGTACCTAGCTGTTGAGTGCTAGTTACCAAATACTGTACTCAGCAGAAAAATGCAAACGTAAGCCAATTCGCTCAGTATAACCCAAGGGAACGAAATTGGGATGAGACTCACTTGACAGAAGGCAGCGACAAAATTGTATTATTTACGACAAGGCTGTTGGCATAGTGTTCCGTGTGAACAGTACCATGCGCACAGAATACATCTTGTTTTTCGTCATACAAGGTAAGTTGTGCTGAATATTTCAAGAATTATAATTGAATACTTTTTATATGCAAGTGAGCAATTTCAGTCTATTTGAGCTACTGATTCGAAATTCCAAATTAACACATTGGGTTGTACTGAGTGAAGGCAAACACTCTAACTCATTACCACATTGTGACTTTAGGTAATTCCAAATTGTTCATGTTGTACTGAGTGAAGGCAAACACTCTAACTCATTACCACATTGTGACTTTAGGTAATTCCAAATTATTCATTAATTTGTATAATAAATTTACAGTCTAATAGATTTTTTATTGGCAAATTTATATCTACAACCTAAGCATATGCCCTGGATATCTGACAGATAACTGCGGTATGAAGAACAGAATAGGTTCTGTTAAATGGTGTGTACGATATTGTGGTTTATCCATTTACCACTTTAATAATATCAAAGATGGATTGGTGGCAGCAAGTAAATCGTAGATCTAGCAGCAAGGTTAAATTATATCACAGTACCCTTCCCTGTAGCGTCTCTGTTAGTGAAGCTAGAAAGGAATAGGTTAATACTGCGTCAGCAGGGACACTACAAATAGTGGCATCGGGGTGGACGTAACATCCCGGTGGTCATTACAAAATAATGTATTTTTCTTCTCTTATAATAATTAATTACAGTTGACCTTGTAGTGACATACGTATATGACTTTTCCCATTGTGTCACCTCTGTAACACACCTTATTACAAAACTTTGAACTTATATTAGAGTTACCCAGTTATAATTTTGTTGTTTTTTTGTCTTTTAGGTGATTTTCTATTAGATTTCTTTTCAACGCTGAATCCACTGGATGACAAACCAGATTACATTAACTATCGTCTATTACTCTGGAAAGCAATGCTTGAATTCCCTGATGTTTGTGAGACAAAAAACAGGGATCTCTCTCCATTATTTCTTAAATTTTTGGAGTAAGTAATATCCTTCTTAGATAATTACATTTTGTGAAGTTTGAGTTCAAAATAAGGGATGTCTTCATTCTGTCATATATTTGGTGTAAGATAGTTTTTGTGATTACCTCAATTGTTTTTCACTCTTAA
>Ga0209629_10003404_pt1 | contig 11386 bp, 12 predicted proteins | sample TergutCu122P5_FD_187286 | JGI IMG/M metagenome (GOLD analysis project Ga0209629, IMG submission 187286) | Cubitermes ugandensis P5 segment gut microbial communities from Kakamega Forest, Kenya - Cu122 P5 (SPAdes) (version 2) | ecosystem: Host-associated > Arthropoda: Insects > Digestive system...
GTCGGCCTCGGAGTTCATCGAGATGATCGTCGGCGTCGGCGCGCAGCGCGTGCGCCAGCTGTTCGACGAGGCGCGCAAGGCGGCCCCGTCCATCGTGTTCATCGACGAGATCGACGCCATCGGACGGTCGCGGGCGTCGTCGCGGTCGCTGGGCGGCAACGACGAGCGCGAGCAGACGCTGAACCAGGTGTTGACCGAGATGGACGGCTTCGATGGCACCGAGGGCGTCGTCGTCATGGCGGCCACCAACCGGGCCGACGTGCTGGACGCGGCGTTGACGCGGCCGGGGCGGTTCGACCGCGTGATCACCGTCAACACGCCCGACCTCGAGGGACGCGCCCAGATCCTGGGCGTCCACACGCGCGAGATTCCCATGGCGCCCGATGTCGATCTGCATGCGATTGCGGCGTCGACGCCCGGCATGACGGGCGCAGATCTGGCCAATCTGGCCAACGAGGCGGCGCTGCTGGCGGCCAAGCGGGCCGACACGCTGGTGTATCAGCGCGACTTCACGAACGCGCTGGAGCAAATCCAGCTCGGCGTCGCCCGCCAGGTCGTGATTCCCGAGAACGAGAAGCGGCGCACGGCCTATCACGAGGCCGGCCACGCGCTGCTCGGCATGCTGCAAAAGGGCGCCGATCCGGTGCGCAAGGTGTCGATCATCCCGCGCGGCCAGGCCATGGGCGTCACGCTGTCGACGCCCGACACGGACAAGTACGGCTACGACCGCGACTACCTGATGGGGCGCATCGTCGGCGCGCTGGGCGGCATGGCGTCCGAGGCCGTGGTGTTCGGGGTCGTGACGACGGGTGCCGAGTCGGATCTCAGCCAGGCCACGGCCATCGCGCGCCAGATGGTTGGCAAGTGGGGCATGAGCGACAAGGTCGGCCCGATGCAGGTGCTGAACGACCAGATCGACCCGCGCACGAACGGCATCGCCGAGGAGACGCTGGGCCTGCTGGACGAGGAGACGCGCCGGATCATCGGCGAGTGCCACGACAAGGCGGCGGTTCTGCTGCGCCAGCACCGCGACCAACTGGAGGCCATCGTCGCCGCGCTGCTGGAGCACGAGACGCTGGACGAGGAGCAGGTGTACGCGGCGGCCGGCATCGAGCGCCCGGAGCCGTCGCCCGAGGTGGCGGCGGCGATCGCGCGGGCTCGCGGCGGGGCCGGCGCGGGGCAGCCGGCAGAGGCCGCCGGGGCCGAGCCGACGCCACCACCCCAGATCGGTCCGCCGCCCGGGGCCGTTCCGGCGGCACCGCCGACCCCCGATGCCCCGGTCAATCCGTCGCTGGTGCCGGACGCCCCTTGGGCGCCGCCCGACCCTAACCAGATCGCGGGGCGTTGAGTGATCCGGCGTCGCGTCGGGTCGAGTGACCTCGAGGTTTCGCGCCTGGGGCTCGGCACGTTGACCTGGGGACGCGACGTCCAGCCGCCGGAGGCCCGTTCTTTGCTGCGCGCCTACGTCGGCGCCGGCGGCAACCTGATCGACACGGCTCCGACGTACGGGGACGGGCTGGCCGAGCGCATCATCGGAACGCTCATGCGCCACGACGTCGCCAGGGAGAAGCTGGTCATCGCGACCAAGGCCGGGTTCCATGGGGACGACGGTCCGATCGACACGTCCGCCAAGGCGCTGCTGGAGGGTCTCGATGGGTCGCTCAAGCGACTGGGCACCGACTACGTGGACATCTGGCAGGTGCACGCCTGGGGCGACGCTCCGCTGGACGAAACGCTGGGAGCGCTGGCGCAGGCCGTCGCGTCCGGCAAGGCACGATACGTGGGAGTCTGCAACTACGTCGGCTGGCAGCTCGGCACGGCGGTGGGACGAGACATCGCCCCGATCATCAGCGTGCAGGACGAGTATTCGCTGCTCGCGCGCCGGGCGGAGGTCGAAGTGTTGCCGGCGGTGGCCTATCACGGGCTGGGATTCTTCCCATGGTCGCCGCTCGGGCGCGGCGTCCTGAGCGGTCAGTACAGGGGCCACACGCCCGACGGATCGCGGGCCGGGTCGCCGCATCTGGCCTGGTTCGTCGAGCCATACCTGCAGCCGCGCTCCGACGCCATCGTGGAAGCGGTCGCGGCGGCCGGCCAGGGCCTGGGGCTGGACGCCGCCCAGGTGGCCCTGCTGTGGGTTCGGGACGCCCCGGGCGTCACGGCGCCGTTGTTGGGGGCCCGTACCGTGGCCCAGTTGTCGCCGCTGCTCGTGGTCGACGACGAGTCGCTGCCCCAGCCGATCGTCGAGGCTCTGGACGACGTGACAGGCGGCCCCAAGGCGTCTCCCAAGTGACCGAGGCCGCGGTGGAAGTCGTGTCACGACGAGGCGTCTTGGGCCGCCTGATCTGGGTGAATGCCGCGATCGTCGGCTGCCTCGTCATGGCGGTCATGATGTTCGCGTCCACGATCTGGCACACCCCGTGGGGCAACGACATCACGGTGCGCCAGCTGATGACGATGAACCACTTCGGCCGGCGTTTCGTGGCACTGATGCTGTTGCTGGTCGTCTGGTACCTGTTCAAGCGCCGGTTCGTCGCCTGGCTGATGGCCGTCATGGCGTTGACCGCCAGCTTCGTGCTCGTCGTGCCGCACCGCGATTGGCTGGCCGTCGCCATCCTGGCGGTCCAGGTGTTTTGCCTTGTCACGCTCGTGATCTTCCACAGATACTTCTGCCGGGCGGCCGACCGTCCCTCCGTGCGCCGGGGCGTCACCGTGTTCGTGGCAATGCTGGCGTTCATCGTGCTGGACGCCGTCGTCGGCCGGCTGGTCATGCAGCCGCACGTGAGCCTCTGGCTGAGTCTGGGCCGCGTGCTCAACCTGTTGTTCGTGACGGGCGGGAACCGCCCGCTGACGCGATCGCTCATGGTCGCGTTCTGGGCCAGTTTCGGCGCCGGTATCCTGCTCGTGCTGCGACCGATGATCTTCCGGGCCGTGACCGAACCGCACCTGAAGGCGCGGGCCCGTCATCTCGTCATGGCGGACGGGCAGAACTCGGTGTCTTACCTGGCGCTGGAGGACGACAAGCTGCTGTTCTTCGCCGATTCGGCACCCGGCGTGGTGCCCTACGCGATCACCGGCGACTACGTCTTGGCTCTGGGCGATCCGATCTGTTCCGACGCCGACTTCGCGGCCGTGCTGCGAGACTTCTACACGTTTGGCGCCGAGGGCGATTACACGATCGCGTTCCTGGGCACGACGGACCGGTACCTGGAGCGCTACGCGGCGCTGGGCTTCGATTGGATCAAGACCGGCGAGGAAGCGTGCTTCGATCTGACCGATTTCAGCCTGGCCGGCAGCGACCGGGCCAAGATGCGGTCCAAGGTGAACGGCGCCACGCACTCGGGCGCTACCGTCAGGGAGTACCGGCCCCTGGAGTCCCGCGACGCGGCAATCGAGCGCGCCTTCGACCGCGTCAGCGCGGACTGGCTGGGACAGAAGAAATCGGGGGAGCTGAGCTTCACGCTGGGTGGGGTGAACCTGCACGATCCGATGGATCGCCGGTACTTCTACGCCTGCGATCGGGGCGGACGCATCGTCGCATTCCACGTCTTCCTGCCCTACGAGGGCGGGCGTGGCTATGTCGTCGAAGTCACGCGCCGGCTGCACGACGCCCCGGCCGGCGTCACCGAAAAGATCACCGCTGAGGCCTTCTTGCAGTTCAAGGCGGAGGGCTGTCTGTACGGCAGCCTGGGCGTGGCGCCGCTGTCGCGCATCGGCGACGACAATGTGCAGCACCCCTTGGCCGACGGGGCTCTGTCGCTGCTGTACGAGAAGGGCAACCGATTCTATGGCTTCAAGGATCTGCGGCGGGCCAAGAACAAGTACGGCCCGACCTGGCGTCCCGCTTACTGGGTGTTCCCACGCGGAACGTTGACGCCGCGCATGATCATGGCGGTCATCAAGGTGCAGAACCCCCGCGGCATCAAGGACTACCTGGTGGGTTTCGGCCGTCAGCTCATGCCCTGGCGTGCTAGCGTGAGCGCCGACAGGAAGGAAGCATCATCATGACTCTCAAGGTAGTGGCGGACAACTGGATCCGCGCCGACGCGGTGGGCGATTTCGTGGCCGCCGCCCAGGAGTTGGTGGCCGAGACGCTGGCCAAGGACCCGGGCTGCATCGCCTACGGGTTGTGGCGCGACACCGCCGACCCGGCACACCTCACCGTGCTCGAGGAGTGGGAGACGCAGGAGGCCCTCGACAAGCACCTGTCCAGCGAGCACTTCCAGCGGTTGTTCCCGGCTTTCGGCGCTGCCGCCGATCCTGCCAAGCCCGGCGTGATAGCGGTGTACCAGCCCGTGTAGACCTAGGACCGGACGGCGCTGACGAACTGCCCCTTGTGGGCGCCGTCGCAGAACGGCTTGTCCTGTGACAGCCCGCAGCGGCACAGGTGGACCGACTCGCGCACGTCCATCTTCTTGCCTTCGCCGTCCAGGACAGTGACTCCCGTCGCAATCAGGGGGCCGTTGTCCGCAATCTTGATCTCCGCCATGGCTGTTGCCTTCCGTTTGCTGGACCGTGTGCTCGAGTGCACCACAAGATTGATGTTACGCTTCCGGTCGGAACTCGGGGATTCTGGGCGACCCTGGAGACAGGGGTGACGCCGCCGGCATCGACGCTGCACCCGGTAGTGGTGGCGGCGATACCTGCCCGCTCTTCCCCGGCAAGCGCTACGAGGAGTGGGTCTTGGACGATCCGGCGAACCAGCCCATCGAGGCGGTCCGGGTGATCCGTGACGACATCCGTTGCCGCGTCGAGGCTCTTATCGCCAGCGTCGGCGTCGAGGGCTAGGCGGTTTGGGCGGCCCCGGCCAGCGCACCGACGAGGCGGTCCATCGTGTCGCGGTTGAGCTGGTAGTGGGCCCAGCGTCCGCGTTGCTCGCGCGTCACGAGCCCGACGTCCGTCAGCTTCTTCAAGTGGTGCGACAGGGTGGGCTGGCTGATGCCGAGAGCGGCCGGCAGGTGGCAGGCGCACACGGTTGTGTCGGGGGCGGCGGCGATGTGATGCAGCAGTCGCAGCCGCACCGGGTCGGCCACCGCCTTGAGCAGGGTTGACAGGCTCGCCGCTTCGGTCTCGTCCAGGAGAACCAGGCACGGTGGGCAACAGCCGGTGAGTGGCGGTTCCGTGGTCACGAGGCCCAGTCTAGCGCGTCGTATTGGCGGAGGTCTATATGTGAAGTAGGGTGGGCGTGTTCTCGCGTCTCGATACGAAAGGCAGTGCCATGTCCACCGGACCGTCTCCCGCGCCTGCCATCGGATTCTTCGACCGGCTGCTGACCGTGTGGGTGTTGGCCTGCATGATCGTGGGGGTCTTGATCGGCAGGCTGCTTCCATCCGTGGCGACCTTCCTGGGCACCCTGACGTACGCCAATATCTCGATCCCGATTGCGGTGCTTATTTGGGTGATGATCTACCCGATGATGTTGAAGGTCGATTTCGCCAGCTTGCGGGACGTGCGCCGCAATCCGAAAGGGTTGATGGTCACCTGGGTCGCGAACTGGCTGGTCAAGCCGTTCACGATGTTCGCGCTGACCAGCCTGTTCTTCTACGTCGTCTTCGCCGGACTCATCAGCCACGACTTGTCCCGCGATTATGTGGCGGGCGCGGTGATCTTGGGGGCAGCGCCGTGTACGGCGATGGTCTTCGTGTGGAGTCATCTGACCAAGGGCAACCCGACCTACACCGTAGTGCAGGTCGCCACCAACGATCTGTTGATTCTGGTGCTGTTCACCCCCATCGTCGGTTTCCTGCTTGGTATCGGCGGAATCCAGATTCCGTGGGCGACGCTGCTTTTCTCGGTGGTGCTGTTCGTCGTGATCCCGTTGGCGGCTGGCGTCATCACCCGCGTCGTCCTCACTCGCCGCAAAGGGCCGGCCTACTTCCAGGACGTGTTCATCCCCAAGTTCTCCCAGGTGACCATCGTGGGCCTGCTGCTGACGCTGGTGCTGATCTTCACGTCGCAAAGTGCGGTCATCCTGGCCAACCCGCTGCACATCGTCTTGATCGCGGTGCCGCTCGTGATCCAGACCGTGTTGATGTTCTCGCTCACCTACGGCGCGGCCAAACTGCTGCGTCTGCGCCACGACATCGCAGCTCCCGCGGCGATGATCGGCGGATCGAACTTCTTCGAGTTGGCCGTGGCCGTCGCAGTCGCCTTGTTCGGCGCGACAAGCCCCGTCGCACTCGCCACGACAGTCGGAGTGCTGGTCGAGGTGCCCGTCATGCTCGGACTGGTCCACTTCGCGAACCGGACCACGGGATGGTTCCCCGAACGTCCTGCGGCGGCCGTCCGCCCCGCCCCAGCGACGCATTGGCCTTAGTCGATGCGTAAGGAGTTGCCGTGTCAGTTAGCCGCAGCTCGGCGATCTCGTCGGTGGTCGATGCTGGGACGCACCAGGCTCAGCTCGGCGGTCATGGCCTCCATTGTTCCTCGTCGGCTACGCGCCCAAAGAAGGGCATGACTCTTCATTCGAGGGGTGATCATTTGAAGAAGACTCGTTTGGCGTCCCTCGGTGCGCTCGTCAACACTGAATCGTTCGCGGCTCCCGAGTTCGCTCAATCGCGTGCGAGCGACTTCGTCGCTCAACTGTTTCGTCGTCGTAGGCATCGAACGTCAACGTTCGACACTGGTCGTCCTCTGATCCGGGCGGTGATGGGTCAAGTGAGTGCCAGGACGAAGGTGGCGACCACTGCGGCGACGACCTCGCCGCAGCCGATGAACCACCAGCGAACAGCCGGTCGCGAGAGGCGGTCTGCGCCGTCCCGATAGGCCGCCACAGCCAGCTGGAGGTACCTTGCCCAGGTGGCCGCCACGGCAATGGCAGCGATTGCGACGATCGCTCGCGCCCTGGGCTGGGCATCCCCCAGGAGCGCCCCGGCGAGAACAACGAGGCTCACGAACATGGCGAGCCACGCCACGAGGTTGGGACGCGCGGTGAGCCATCCTGCCAGGGTTTGGTTGGGAGGATGGAGACCCCAGTTGCCGTCCCAGATAGAATCCCGGAACACCTGCCACGCGCTCCTGCGGGCAGTCGGGCCTACATGGTCGGGGTCCGGAATTGGTTCGTGATCAGTCGGCAAGGCGGTCAGTCCTCGTCAGTCACGGTAGGCGGGACCTTGGCACCGTTAGGCACAATTCCTTCCGCGTTACCTAGACGGGTCACCTCGTCACTGAAGCGCGCTGCCTCCTCGGGTGACATGGCGTGCATGCGACGTTCGTATTCGGCGATGCCCGATTCGGCGAGCCGGCCGAACTCCGGCTGCCCAAGCAGGTCTCGTGGCGGGCGGCGCCCGGCAATGACATCATCGAGGACCTGCACAAGTGCTTGGTCAGAGGAGTTTTCCCGCAGTGCCCGTAGCGCAGCCGTTGTGTTGCGCTCCGCCCAACGGGTGGTCCGACTGTCGGCCGGAGCAAGATTGAGATGCAGGTTCGCGTCTTCGGGCATCAGCTCACCAACTTGTTGTCGTACGGACCGGGGAACTTCACATCAGCGTTCGCATTGAACGCGCCGAGGTACGTGATCGCCAGCCCGTCAACCGCATCGACGATGGACTCGATAAGCACCAGAGCCTTGACGAGTTGGCTGGTGGTGTTTCCAGCTTTGTATGCCTCTAGGGCAACTGCGGCCCATGAGATTGCGCCAACGCCAGTTGAGGAGGCCAGAGCTGCTGCAGCCGCAGAGGCAGCGATCACAATGATCCAATCCAGCAAGGCGCAGACGAGGTCCTGCACAAGCTCGGCCTGCGACTGCATCCCGAAGGCCACTGACGCGAGGTCATTCGAGGCCTGAGAGAGAGCGCTTTCGTGCTTGCCCAGCGCCGAGCGCAGAGTTTCGAAGTACTCGTATGCAGCGTTGGCGGCCTTTCCATCCCAGTCAGCGCTGCACGTGTTGTTAGCGACGTGGACTTCGGCGGCCAGTTCGTCATTGAACGCGCCCAGCTTCTTGACGGCGTTAGCCACCAGCAGCACGCTGTTCCAGTCACCGGCGAAGCTGTACTGCGTCTTGGTGAAGGCGTCCTTGGCGCCAGGGATCAGCGAAATGCCCTTCAGCAACCAAGCTGAGGGGCTCAGCAGATCGGCTGTGCTCAAGAAGACAAGATTGACCAAATCGGGGATGATAGCCTCCGGGACTGGTGGGGTGAGGCTATCTCGTGGTTCCGTCAACTTCAGCTCCCTTCGTCGGATGCGGGACGCGCGCGGCATCCACAGCCTCGTGCGTCATTCTGGGTAGGTGGCGTCCATTCTGGCCGCGTACTCTTCATCTACAGTTTCGTAGCAGTGGGCTGTCTTCCCTAGCTCATCGCTGCTGCTATCGAGAACGGACTTGATCGTGACGAGGTTGCTGTCTATGGCAGATCCCAACTCTCGTATCTTGGACTGGACGGTTCCGATGGGCCCATCATTCACAGAGTCGGCCGATGCGCTCGTTCTTCGGTAGGTAACGGCGTCATCCACCTGTGGGCTCAGGCCGCCAAGAACTGGCCCCAGCCGGTTGGCGAAGGCCCGGATAATGTCGGGCTCCGCGTGGAAGACCACACCCGGGTACGGATTGTCGGCGCTCATGCTTTTCTCCCGCGCGACCCTGGACCGATAGGGTTGGCCGCTGAAAAGTCAGCGTATCACGTCCGGTCTAGCACTGGCCAGACGGACGGACGGCGCGCTCGACCTGACCGGCAGTGACTGACGGACATGCCGAGAGACGCGCGGGCTCCCGCGCAACATGCGCGCCACCAGCCTCGATGTTTCCGGTCCTGACTAGGGTCGAACGTGCCATTAGCCCAGAAGCCCGATGTCACCGCGCAGTCGCAAGCGCTCAGTGTCGGTCGGGCGATCCTCAGACGACGGATCGTGGCATCCTATCTGGCTGGCAAGACCTTGGTGATGCCGCCGAGCAATTCGGGCTGCATGCCCAAACGGAGCGGCCGTGTGTCACCGGCTCCGGTCGGGAGGCGTTCGTCGCGATGGAACTGGTCAAGCGCGGCCTGCGGCCCTTCGAGACCGGCGGTGTGTCCCGTGTGTCCACATCGTGGGATGGGGATCGGGACCGCTCCTCGGACCCTGATACTAGACGAACTCACGACGGGCCGCACCGGCAGAGAAAGGGTTACCACACCCGACTCCGGTGCCACCGGACTGAACAGCAGATGTGTCCAGGCAAACCCAGGTGGTCACCCCATCGCGCTGCGCGGAGCAGGGGCAACGAAGCTATTCACCCGTACCGCCAGGCCTTGGCGGTCCGACCACTACCACTCAAGGAGCTCTGGCCGTGTACACACATGTGAACTACGCCGCGATCCTCGAAACGAGACAGTTCAAGGCTTTCGAGCATCACAAGAAGACATTCATCATTCCCATCACCGCCTTTTTCCTGGCGTTCTACATGGGGCTTCCCCTCCTGGCCGCGTTCGGCCACGGAGTGCTCAACAAGCCCGTGTTCGGCGCCATCACCTTGGCGTGGGTCTACGCCTTCGCGCAGTTCGTCATGACGTGGACGCTGTGCGGGATCTACGCGGTCAAGGCGCGTGGCTTCGACAAACTTGCCCAGGAACTGCGGGCCGAGATCGACGCCGAGGCCGGTCCCGAGGTCGATGCGGTGGAGGTGGCACGATGAACTGGACAGCCCTCATCTTGTTCGTCGTGATCGTCGGGATCACGTTGGGCATCACCTACCTGGCGTCCCGCCGCAACAAGAGCGCCAGCGCGTTCTACACCGCCGGCGGCGGCCTCACGAGCACGCAGAACGGCATGGCCATCGCCGGCGACTACATGTCGGCGGCCTCGTTCCTCGGCATCGCCGGCATGATCGCCATCAACGGCTTCGACGGTTTCTTCTACTCCGTCGGGTTCCTGGTGGGCTATATCGTGGTGCTCTACCTGGTGTCCGAGCCGTTGCGCAATCTCGGCAAGTACACGGTGGCCGACATGATTACGGCTCGCTTCGCGGACCCGAAGGTGCGGGGTATCGCCGCGCTCAACACGGTCACGATCTCGATCTTCTACATGCTCGCCCAGCTCGTCGGCGCGGGCGCGCTGATCAAGCTGCTCATGGGGATCAACTTCCCGATCGCCGTGTTGATCGTCGGTGTGCTCATGACCGTCTATGTGCTGTTCGGCGGCATGACGGCGACCAGCTGGGTCCAGATCGTGAAGGCCGTGCTGCTCATGGCCGGCACGCTGCTGATCACGATCATGGTGTTCGCCAAGTTCCACTTCAGCTTCGGCGGTATGTTCGCGCAGGTGACGACCGGCCCCGACGTGTCGGAGGGCTTCCTGAACCCGGGGCTGAAGTACAAGAACCCGTGGGACACGGTGTCGCTGACGCTCGGTCTGGTGCTCGGCACCGCCGGCTTGCCCCACCTGCTGGTGCGCTTCTTCACGGTGAAGAACGCCATCGAGGCCCGCAAGTCCGTGGTGAAGGCGACGTGGATCATCGGCGTCTTCTACATCATGACGCTGTTCCTCGGCTTCGGCGCGGCGATGTTCGTGGGCAAGAAGGCGATCCTGGCGAAGGATCCCGGCGGCAACATGGCCGCGCCGCTGCTCGCCCAGGCGCTCGGCGGGAACCTGCTGTTCGCGTTCATCTGCGCCGTGGCCTTCGCCACGATCCTCGCGGTCGTCGCCGGCCTGGTGCTGACCGGCGCCGGCGCCTTCGCGCACGACTTCTACAACGAAATCCTGCGCAAGGGCCAGGCCACCCAGAAGGAACAGATGCGCATGGCCCGGTTCGCCTCGCTGGGCGTCGCCGTGGTGTCGATCGCCCTGTCCCTGTACGCCGAGCACCTGAACGTCGCCTTCCTGGTGTCGCTCGCGTTCGCCGTCGGCGCCAGCGCCAACCTGCCGGTGATCCTGATGACGATCTACTGGAAGCGATTCAACCGGGGCGGCGCGATCACGGGCATGCTCACCGGGCTGATCGCCTCGGTGGGTCTGGTGGCCCTGAGCCCCAACGTCTGGAATCCGGTGGCGGGCAAGGCCATGCTTGTGGGCCACGCCCTGTTCCCGCTGACCACGCCGGGCCTGATCTCGATCCCGCTCGGGTTCCTCGGGGCGGTCGTCGGCACGTTCATCTTCGCCGGCCGTGAGGGCAAGGAGACGCACTACGACGAGATCATCGTCCGTGCCTCCACCGGCATCAACCTGGAACCGGCACCCGCCCCCGCCGGAGCCTGACCGATCAGGCCGAACGGCCCGATCCTGAGCGAAAGTAGAGTTTGCGCTGTCCCGTGTGGATGGGGACAGCGTGAACTCTACTTTCGTTTTGGGGGGTTGCGGGCTGAGCCGAACCGGTTCACCCGCCCAGGGCGAGGAAAGCCCCCGACACCCGGGCGCCGCTGCCGTCCCGACGGTCGGACGCCTCGGGCAGGTTGCGGAAACGTCCCTCGGCATCGCAGGC
>Ga0209629_10003405_pt1 | contig 11383 bp, 6 predicted proteins | sample TergutCu122P5_FD_187286 | JGI IMG/M metagenome (GOLD analysis project Ga0209629, IMG submission 187286) | Cubitermes ugandensis P5 segment gut microbial communities from Kakamega Forest, Kenya - Cu122 P5 (SPAdes) (version 2) | ecosystem: Host-associated > Arthropoda: Insects > Digestive system >...
CAAATAGAACGAAATTATGTTATTTAACTTCTAAAATTTCATTGACCATGAAATTAACAATCTTACTTCTAATTTTATTGGTTAGGGTTTCTTGGGCTGAAAACGCTAACGCTCAAGTTGCCAGAATATCCATTGATGCACAGAATCAATCCATTGCCGAAATATTGGAAAACGTTGAAAAACAAACCGATTTTTCCTTTATTTACGACAGCAAATCAGTGGATACGGAACGTAAAGTATCAGTACAGGCAGAAAAAGAAAATATTTTCGATGTACTGAATCAAATGTTTGCCGGATCGGATATTGCTTATACGGTTGTCAATAAGAAAATTATTCTGAACAAGAGCGAAGAATTACTAAGCGCTCAACAACAAAGCATTCCGATTACCGGAACGGTAACTGACAAAAACGGGGAGGCTATGCCTGGTGTAAATGTTACTGTAAAAGGTACAACCATTGGAATAGCAACCGACGTGAATGGAAAGTATTCACTCAACATCCCTAACAAAAATGCTGTGCTTGTGTTTACGTTTCTCGGATATGCTTCTCAGGAGATATCCGTGGGAAACAGAACGGTGATCAATGTTGTTATGGCAGAAGATACCAAAAGTTTAGAAGAAGTGGTGGTTGTGGGGTATGGAACAATGAAAAAGCGCGATTTGACCGGAGCTGTTTCGCAATTTAAATCAAGTACGGTTGCAAACGAAGCGCCGAGAGATGTAACCGACATGCTTCGTGAAAATGTGGCCGGTCTGAATATCGGCAATTACTCAGCCAGCGCTAAACCGGGAAGCAGTATAGGAATTCGCGGCAGAAACACGCTGAATGCAAGTTCTACGCCCTTACTGGTTATTGATGGCGAAATTTATTATGGCGCTTTAGCGGATATAAACCCTGCCGATATTGAAACGATAGACGTATTGAAAGACGCAAGTTCGGCAGCAGTTTACGGGGCGAAAGCCGCATCGGGTGTCGTTGTGATCACGACCAAGAAGGGTCTTTTGGGCAAGCCGAAAATAAATGTCGACGTGGCGCTTGGGCTTGTTACCATGGGTGCAAACCAACCGGTGCTCAACGGAGCAGAATTTCTCCAATGGCGCAGTGATCTTCAACAACAAAGATTCAGAACGATAGCAGCGGCGAATCCCAGTATGTACAACAATCCGAATAACCTGCCCGCAGGTGTCACACAAGCGCAATGGCTGGCATACGACGGATCCACCGGAGACCCGATGAATACATGGCTAAGACGCTTGGAATTGCAGGACAATGAAATAAAGAACTACCAGAACGGAAAGGAAACCGATTGGTACCACGCTGTGTTCGGATCGAGATGGCAACAGGATTATAATGTCAGTTTATCCGGAAAAAAAGATGAGATTTCTTATTATTGGTCAGTTGGCTATACCGATAATGAGGGTTTGATTTATGGAGAAAAATACTCAGCGCTTCGCAGCCGCATCAACCTTGATGCAACCGTCACTAATTTCCTCTCCGTAGGTATGAACACACAGTTTGCCATTCGTGATGAAAGCCATCTCTACGCTAACGATTACCTTTATCCCATCGCCAACTGGGAAGCGATACGCACCGCTTCTCCCTGGGGCGACATGTACAACGATGATGGCACGTACCGGGCAAGACCTGCAGGAAACGATAATATGACGGTAAATCCATTTTACGAGATGCAGTATATTTCACGCGACAGAGGTTTTACCACCTTGAATTCGAGTTTATATGCCAAAGTCAAATTGCCATTCAACATCACATTTCAATCCACCTTTGTTCCCCGTTATCAATTCTTTAATTACTTTAACCATCAAAGCGCCAAACATGTGGACTGGGCAGGATTAGGTGGCGTTGCTATACGGGAGGACTCTAAAATATTCCAGTGGCAGGTGGATAATCTCCTGAAATGGAGTAAAACATTCGGTATTCATTCTTTTGACATAACATTGCTTCAAAATTCGGAAAAATATCAAGACTGGGACACTAAGGTTACAAGCCAGAAATTCTCACCCAATGACCAGTTGGGTTATCATTTTCTTGCCGGAGCAACTTCTCATTTGGGTTCAAGCAGCGACAATGTGAGTACGGGCGCAGCCTATATGGCACGCGTATTCTATTCGTTAATGGACAAGTATATGGTTACCGGAACCTTCCGTCGCGACGGTTATTCGGCTTTTGGCCAGATGCATCCATGGGCGAATTTCGGTTCTGCGGCTTTGGCCTGGCGTTTTACTGAAGAAAACTTCTGGAACAGTTCATTAAAAAATATTCTTAATTACGGAAAACTGCGACTGTCATACGGAACAAACGGTAACCGCGATATCGGAATGTATCAGGCCCTTGCCAACATGACTGCCAGCGGTAAGTATTTTTACGTTAACAATAACAGCGGCGCGTTATACTCACGTTCGCAAATGTTTGTAAGCCGGATGAGCAACAAGGAGCTTAAATGGGAAAGAACCGCATCGCTCAACTTAGGTTTGGACTTTACGCTCCATAATTCAATTATCGACGGAAGTATTGACGTTTACACCGCTTCTACCAAAGACCTGCTGATGGCGCGTACCTTACCGGATATTGTTGGTTTTGCCAGTGTGATGTCTAATTTGGGAGAAGTACAAAATCGAGGACTCGAAATAACACTGAACTCTACCAACATCAAAAAAGAGGGTCTGATATGGCGATCTTCTTTCAGTTTTTCGACGAATAAAAACAAAATCGTGCACCTCTATGGTAATATGGTTGACGTTAAGGATGCCAACGGCAATGTAATTGGACAGAAAGAAGCCGATTACCCCGGCAACAACTGGTTTATCGGGAAGCCCATCGATGTTGTTTGGGAACTAAAACCCCAAGGCGTTTGGCAAATCGGAGAAGAGGCGGAAGCTGCAAAATATGGCGCTGTTCCGGGTGATTTTAAAATAGTAAAAAAGACAACGCCTACTGATGGGAAATATACATTGACGGATGCCGATAAAGATTTTATCGGACAATACACTCCAAAATTCAGATGGTCTTTGCGAAACGATGTCACCTTTCTCAAGAATTTCAATCTTTCGTTCTTGATTTATTCGAATTGGGGACAAATAGCGCAATTCAACTATGCCAAAAATACCCGGCCGTCTGCCGCTGAGCGGTTGACCGACTATAAGTTTCCTCACTGGACGCCCGATAATCCGATCAACGATTATGCGCGCATCTATTCGCGCGATCCTGCAAGCTTCAATATTTGGTGGGATAATTCATTTATACGTCTTGACAATATTTCGCTGGCATACAATATGCCCGCGAAGTTATCGCAAAAATTTTCCGTTCAGAATCTGAAGCTCTTTTTTACCATTCGCAACGTAGCATTTTGGGCGCCGAAATGGAACTTCTGGGACCCGGAAAACTTCGGACCTACGCCGCGTACTTTTACGATGGGGTTGAATATGGCATTATAAACGTTAAATAATATTTGAAAAATATGAAAACAAAAAATATATCTAAAATACCGGTTGCCGTTTTATTTGCAACCCTATTAACGGGTTTTGTGTCATGTACTGCCGACTGGCTGAAACCTGAACCGTTATCGTTCTATGCGCCTGAAGTCGCCTTTGTGGATGCCGACGGCTTGTATGCAGCGCTGACTGCCGCCGATCGCAACCTGCGAGCAGAATTTTACGGAGACGGTTCCCCTATTGTCACCGAATATACTTTTTCGGATGTGGCAGTGGAGGGCACTGGCGATAAAGCATCTCCGGCGCAAAACTTTAACATGCAAATCATCCCTACCGCTGAATTGAACCATACCGATTACAATAAAATAGGTTGGTATTGGATAGAGGGTTATAATGGGATAAAGTATGCCAGCGTGGTAATCAGCCGTATTGATAACGCCAAGTTCAAGGATGAAGCTGAACGGAACGCAGTGCTTTCGGCAGCGTACTTCCACAGGGCTTATCATTATTACCGCCTCACGAATCAATTTGGCGACGTGCCTTACATCGGCAATGAAGTCCAGTCGCCCAAAGTAGATTTCTATTCGACCAAACGCGAAGTGATCCTGCAATCCATCAAAAAAGATATGGAATTTGCCGTACAGTGGGCTCCGATCAATGCTGATAAAGGAGCTATATCCCGCGGCGCTTGCGGACATCTGCTGACGAAAATCAACCTTTCGCTGGGTTTGTTTGATGACGCCATTGCATCGGCTTCAGCCGTTATCAACGATGGAGTACATTCGCTGATGACTACCCGTTTTGGAGAGCAAGCCGCACAAGCAGATAAAAACATAATCTCCGATTTACACTTTTACAATAACAAATCCATACCTGCCAACAAGGAATGTTTATTGAATGCAATCAGTCGAGAAAACACCGGAGACGATGCCTCTAACGATCGCATTATCATGATGCGTAACGCTCTGCCTATGTACCATCAGGTCGGCGTTTTGACGCCTGCCGGCTTCCCTGCCGCAGCACAGGTAGTCTTAACCGGCAGTCCGTACAATTATTATTGGATATATGGCCGAGGATTAGGTCGCATCCGTAGCGTACCGTTCTATACCAGAACGATATGGGGATTGGATAACACCGACTTGAGACATCAGCGCTCATGGACTGATGCTGATGGCACTTTCCATCAGGGCAACTGGATGGAGATGACAGATTTGAGGTATAACAATCCTAATCTATTGACGGCAGTTCCTCCTGCCGGCATGCCGGCGGATTACTATTCCAGATGGTATCTGAAACCCTATCAAATGTATTCGGATGAGGGTAAATTAGTCGTCCCTGATACGATTCGTTGTTGGTATGCGTGGCCGAATTACAAAACTTTTTGTCCCGATCCGACCATCACAAGCACCGATTATAGAGGCGGACGTTACGACTGGTATATTTTCCGTCTGGCTGAAACTTATTTGCTCCGTGCTGAAGCTTATTTCTGGAAAGGCGATTTGCAAAAGGCCGCCGATGATATTAATGCAGTGCGCCGCCGCGCCAAAGCCCGCGATATCACTGCCGGTGAAGTAAACATGAATATGATTATTTCCGAACGCGCCAGAGAACTCTATCTGGAAGAACCAAGAAAAACTGAACTTACGCGCATTGCTTACATCTATGCGCTAACCGGTAAACCGGCAGATGATGGGACAGTGTACAACTTAAATAGCTTTTCGGATAAAAACTACTGGTATGATCACATCATGGCCACTACTGTTTTTTACAACAAGGGTGTGAAAACGCCATTTGGCAATGAATACAAAATGAGTCCTTACCATGTGTTGTGGCCAATACCGCAGAACAGTATCAACAGCAACACAATGGGAGTGATCAATCAAAACAAGGGTTATCCGGGTTACGAAAAGAATGTTCCGCCATTGACTGAAATAAAGTAAAATTTAAACACATAATACCTCTTCCCTCGCCTTTCCACAGGAGATAAATTGCGGGGGAGAGGTATTATTTACGAAGTTATACATAAATCATTTTAAGTTTATGTGAAATGAAAATATCTAATATTATTATTTGGTTATTGGTAGCTCTCTGTATTAATTATTTCGAAGTGCAGGCCCGCAACAGGGTAAAAATCGTTACGATAGGCGGAGGTTACGATGCGGTAGATGCTGGCAGCGATCATGGCAATCCCCAGAAATTAGTCGATCGAATGATTGAATATTGGAAGCAGGAACTGAACAAAGTGTTAATGTATCAACCCGATCTAATATTATTGACTGAAATGTGTGATAGCCCAATTGGGCTAAATGGTCAGGAATATGCTGACTATTATAAAGTTCGTAAAAATCAAGTGCAAGATTACTTTGCTTCCGTTGCAAAAGAAAACCGGTGTTATATAGCATTCGGTACAAGACGCGAAGAAAATGGTCTTTGGCGAAATTCCTGCGTTGTATTGGACAGGAAAGGCAATGTGGCAGGCATCTACAATAAAAATTATCCTACCATCGGAGAAATAAAATCCGGAACAAAACCGGATTCAAAAACGCCCATTATTCAATGCGATTTCGGTCGCGTGGCATGTACTATTTGTTTTGATCTCAATTTTGACGAACTGCGTGATCGAAATACCGCGCTTAAACCCGATATCGTTCTCTTTCCTTCACTCTATCATGGAGGTTTGGAACAAGGAAAATGGGCTTATTCCTGCCGGTCGTTTTTTGTCTGTTCATACGGATTTCTTACCTTTCCGTCCGAAATCAGAAATCCTTTTGGCGATGTCGTCGCCTCGACCACTAATAATTTTAATTATGCCGTAGCTACCATCAACCTGGATCGTCAGTTGTTTCATCAGGATGGCAACAGGGAAAAGCTCCCTGCCCTCAAGAAAAAATACGGCGACAAGGTTGTCATTTCCGATCATGGCGAACTCGGAGTTATGATGATTACCAGCGAAGATGACAGGGTCAGCGCAGCCGGTATGGCAAAGGAATTCGGCATCGAATTGCTCGACCCCTATTTCAACAGGGCAATCAACGACAGATTAAAGAACTTAAAATAATTAAAATTATAATGAAAACATATTACTTTATTATTTGGTTATTGATAGTCTCCGGCATCCAATGTCTCAATATGCAGGCGAGCAACAGAATCAAAATTGCGACAATAGGTGGAGGGTATGAAGTGGTAAGCGCAGGGAATGATCGCGGCGACCCACAGAAAATAGTCGATCGGATGATTGAATATTGGAAACGGGAAATAAACAAAGTGTTGATTCAAAAACCCGATTTGATATTACTAACTGAAGATTGTGACCGTCCGGGAGGATTAAATAATCAGGAAGAGTCTAATTATTACCATGTTCGTAAAAATCAGGTGCAGGATTACTTTGCTGCTTTAGCGAAAGAAAACCGGTGTTATATCGCTTTTGGTACGAAGCGCGAAGAAAACGGAATCTGGTTTAATTCCTGTGTTGTACTGGATCGGGAAGGCAGTGTGTCAGGCATTTATAATAAAAATTATCCGACAGTCTCAGAAATGACTGAAATAAAGCCCGGCACAGAAACGTCCGTTATTCAATGTGATTTTGGCCGCGTTGCCTGCGTCATTGGCTTTGACCTTAATTTTGGCGAACTGCGTGAGCGCTGCGCCGCTTTGAAACCTGATATTGTTCTATTTGTTTCACTCGATCATGGAGGTTTGGTACAAGCCGAATGGGCTTATTCCTGCCGGTCGTTTTTTGTCTGTTCGCATGGTTTTCGGACAGCGCCGTCCGAAATTCGCAACCCTTTTGGCGAAGTAGTCGCCACGAGCACCCACTTTGATGAGTATGCGGTGGCGACAGTTAATCTTGATTATAAAATGGCGCATTTGGACGGAAATTTAGAGAAACTCACACAGCTTAAACAGAAGTATGGCGATAAGGTCATTATTTTCGATCCGGGTAAAATCGGTTCGGTATTGATTACCAGCGAAAACGATCAGGTCAGCGCCGGAGATATGGTCAAAGAATTTAACATCGAAACGCTTGATAATTATTTCGAGCGATCACGCAGGGACAGATTGCAGCATATAAAATCGAATTGACTTTTTTTATAATATGAAGACACACGTTCTTTCCACACTTCTTTTTGTTGCTTGCTTCACAATCCAAGCACAAAATCCTGAAAAACCAATGTACGAATATTTAAATGATTTTACATTTTCCGATACTTCGCTCTGCCAACTATCGGGCAGAGCCAGAGTGTTATCCGTTGACGGGCGCGATGGTCTGAATACGACAAGCATCCGTAGTATTATCAAGCTCAAAAAGCACAACCTGAACGAACCCAAAGGTTCGGTAACGATGTGGGTATGCTCTTTGGAAGACCTTTCCGATGTGCCAATGGGAACCACTTATATGAAATCCAACCCCTATCCGTCTGTTTATCCCCTGCTTTCCGATTGCCCGAATCCTCAAAATTATGATGGGGCAAATTTTAAATTCATCTGGCAAACCAGTTGGCATCCAAGTTTAATTGCACATTTCGCATCCGGATCAAATTATGAACAGGCCTATCAGTACCCATATCGTGGAATTGTCAGTTGCAGTCATTTTCGTTTTTTGAAAAACAGATGGTATCAAATGACTTTGACATGGGATTACGAAAAAGACGATTATCAAATATTTGCCAACGGCGTACTGATTGCGCGTGAAAATATTTTTTATGATCAGAAATTTTACCGTGACAAGGTAGGGGAAATTCTGTATTTGGGAAATCCAACGCTCTGCTATTCCGGCATTCATTTCTACAAACACGTTATCACCCGCTCTGAAGCCGAAGAACGATATAAAAAAGAAACTAAACGATTTGACGCCGGATTAAACAAAGAACTTCGGTTTACTTATTACGGCGAAGGCAGAAAACCATTTACTTTCAAGCCCGATAATCAATGGAAAATGATCTGGAATCTTCCTTTTAATAAAAATAGCGATTTGAACGGCAACTTTTACATACAAGGAAAACCTGAAAAAGTGGAAATCACTCCCGATGGCTTATTGGTTGAAACACATCCCGGATGGTACACAAGCGAGCTCTTGGGCAATCAGGTTTATTTGTGGAGTCTGCGGCCCTTTGAAGGCGATATTTATGTAGAATTAGAATTCAACAGTTTGCGCGATGGCGGCCTTTCTTTATTGATGATTCAAGCCTCAGGGATGAATCGTGAAGATTTTATGGCCGACTACCCATGGCGTACCACCGGCAGAATGGGCATGGTGTATGGCGAAGACGTGCGAAATTATCATTTTGAATTTTATCGTGAAGCAGCTGATATGCGATCGGACAATACACACGTAGTCTTATTCAAAAACCCTTTTCTGCACCCTTTAGGATTCGGTTGTTTAGACAAACCGGTCGCGAAAAACCAATGGCATAAATTGCAATTGGTACAGCAGGGAAACAGAATTACAGGCGCTTTGGATGGTGTGATCATGGTGGATGCAACGGATGATGCATTTGCTTCGCACGGTCCCGTTTACAATTTCGGTCGTGTGGCGCTGAGGTGTATGATTCATTCGAAAATGCTGTTCCGGAATTTGAAGATTTACAATAAATCGGGTCCTGAGATAAAGAAAATATTTGGAAATGAGTTCGAAAATTATCAAAATAATTGATGTTACATTAATAATAAACTAATCGTATGAGGGTCAAATTCATTTTTATTCTGTTAATAACTGCCAACATATTTTCGATGGCGCAACCGGTCACCAAACTTAAAACAGTAGACGATTTCCGGTTAAGTCCTTATACCGGTTATACAAGGGCTCATTGGATTGAAATCACAGGGCAAATCCTTGCAGGAGCGTTGTCTTATGTCGATCCTCAGACAGGAATATTCAACTTACCCGAAGTAAAAGGCGGTTTTCTTAAATATATAAGCCAGGATGCCCGTACTGAAGCGCAAACGCGAATTATGGAACGAATAATGATCGGCGCAGTGATTTATGCGGTGGCAACCGGTAAAGATGAAGTTCCGGGTTATAAAGGTTCGATTTCAAAGCCTTTTTTAAATGCAATTATCCGTGGAACCGATCCGGCAAGCGACGGATATTGGGGCGAACCAAAGCCGTTTGATCAAATCGGAGTGTCGTTTGCATTGGGCGCTTATATTTGTCCCGAACGATTTTGGAATCCATTGACGGAACAGCAAAAACAGAATCTTTTGAAATACCTTCAAAAGCAATCTTTTAACTCCACTTACCCTAACAATCACTATTATTTTCATATGTTTGCCGCCTCACTCCTCGAAAAATACAACCTCGAGTCAAACAGGGAACATCACACGCAGATGCTGGAACGTTTGATGGGATGGTACCGGGGCGATGGCTGGTTTATCGACGGTAACAACCGCGGATTTGATTATTACAATCTGTGGGGATTCCAGTTATTCAACCAACTGTTGTACCGGTTCGATCCTGTGTGGCGTGAAAAATTCGGAGAAAATATACAACAAACCAGTTCCCGGTTTTTAGAAACATTCCCGTATCTTTTCGGACGCGACGGCGCTCCGATACCATGGGGACGTTCATTATCCTATCGTTTTGCAAGCAATGCTGCCATTGCATGGGCGGTTATTAACGGCAACAACACTTTGTCACCAGGCATGGCACGGCGCATTGCTTCGGGCAATCTCAAATATTTTTGGGATAACGGTTGTTTAGGCGATAACAGATTGCTCAACCTTGGATTTCGAGGGATGAACCTCAGCCTTCCGGAAAGATATCTGGTTCCGGGCGATCCTTATTTTGCCCTGCACGGACTGGCTTGTCTTTTAATTCCGGAAAATCATCCGTTTTGGACGGAGAAAGAGGAGGCGATGCCCGCTGACGCCGCCGGTGGAAAAATGACTGTTGCAGGCGCAGAAATGGTATTTCGTGTAAGCCCAGTTGACGGTGATGCGCGAATGTATCCGGTCGGCCAGCCGCAAGATCAAACATATTGGCAATCGCCGGTAAAATATTGTCAACACTCATACTCTTCCACGCTCGGATTTTGTCTTACAGGTGAAGATGGAGAAGATACCGGAGCTAATCGAACGGGATATTCTTACGATGGTACAAAATGGCTGTACCGGTTTCAACCCCGGCCTCTGCTTATCGAACCGGATCATATTGAGAGCGTTTATAAATTAAAAGTTGAAGCCTATGACAATAAAACATCAGATTACGAGCGTGACGAACTAATCACCCATACTCTAATCGGAAACGACGGAGAACTGCATATTTTTTGGCATAATTATCCCGATCCCATCTACTTATCATTGGGTGGATACGGTATCAGCATTCCGAAAGAAAGCGATTTGAAGAAAACGGAAACCGGAGAAGGCATTCTCATCCATGGAGGCGAATATTATTCGATACTTCAGCCGGTCGAAGTGCCTGCCGGTAGTGTAAGCGCCGTTCTTTTGCATCCCCGCGAAGGTTGGGAAACCACCCATCTGTTTGGAGGACTGGGAGTTTACCCTTCATGGCAAAGCGCTGTAGGCGTTCCGCCGCATACCCCCGTGGTGATTTATGTTAATGGTACAAAAAATCGAATTCCAAGCAAAGGAATAATCAAAGTCGAAAAACAATCCGGTCGATTATTAATCTCTTTTGAAGGGAAAGAATATGAAATTAAGATTATTCATCTTCTATAATCTTCTTTATTTCCTCCGGAGTTAAACCTGTAAGCGTCGAAATAGTTTCTATCGGCAGACCGGACTGATAACCATTAAGAATTACTTTTTTCAATCCTTTTGCTTCACCAATCGCTTCACCCTCAATTCTGCCTTCTGCTCTACCTGTAGCTATGCCTTTAGCTTCACCTTCCCGCATAGCGTCGCTTAACGCGCTGCATTCGGTCATAATAGCGTCTTTGACTTTATCGTATGTAAACAGTTGTCCTTTGGTGTAT
>Ga0209629_10003406_pt1 | contig 11381 bp, 8 predicted proteins | sample TergutCu122P5_FD_187286 | JGI IMG/M metagenome (GOLD analysis project Ga0209629, IMG submission 187286) | Cubitermes ugandensis P5 segment gut microbial communities from Kakamega Forest, Kenya - Cu122 P5 (SPAdes) (version 2) | ecosystem: Host-associated > Arthropoda: Insects > Digestive system >...
AGGCTCGAAACATGTAGAAGAGAATATATTATTTTATGAATAAATAATAATTGGTGCATCAAGTTGGCAGAAAATATATTGTCAATTCATGATGCACAGTCAGAAAAACATTAAGTAAAAAAAAAAACAAAAACAAACAAACAAACAAAACAAAACAAACAAACCAACTCTCTCACTTAAGAGCCAGAGCTATCATTAATGAATCAACAGCCAAATAAATGACAATTCCCCATACAATAGTTCTAAGATAAGTCCATTTCCCATAATAACTTCTGATGTTTTGGGTCATTCTTAAAATACTCAATTAAACACATTCTGTTGTTCCAAATTTATGACAATGATGAACACACTACACACATTCATTAAACTTTAAATGTATAACTTCATTTGGACATCCAGATGATTAAATTTCCTGACATGATATAGAAATTCCACGCTTGTGAAACATGGGTTTTAAAAGAAAATAGTATTCAGAAACTCATGATATTTGAAAGACAAATATTGAGAAAAATCTTTGGACCAACCAAAGAAGTAAACGGTCTGTGGAGAATTAAAACCAATGAATAACTGGATGAACTGATCAAACAAAAAAATATAATAAGATTTATTAAATCCCAAAGACTAAAATGGTTAGGCCATGTCGAAAGAATGTCAAATGAAAGAGAAGTCACAAGAATCTATAAATGGAAGCCACTTGCCTGTAGACCAAAAGGAAGACCGAAGAATATATAGGAAGATGATGTGAGAATGGATTTGCAGAAAATGAAGATTAAGAATTGGAAGAGGAGTGTACTGGACAGAGACTCACGGAGGACAATTGTTGAGCAGACCAAAACTCGCAAAGATTTGTAGCGTCTATCAAGAAGAAGATATAGACATTCCAATATGTCTTTAAGTGCTTTGGAGTCAAGGTAAGACCTCTTTTAAAGGAGATATTTATGTCCCATTTAAGCACATACACCTCAGTGTCTTTTTTCTCGTTTTAAGCACTTCACACAGGTGCCATACAACGGCATTTCTTTCAGGAATTTGAAATGAGAGTGGAATTACTTTGTTCTATTGAACCAAGATTTATATAAGTTACATAAAAAATATTCCTTAAAGCAAGGGTACACAAATTTTTCAAAAATCCAGGTGCCACCTCAGTTATAGGTGCAGAATGGATGACATGAAAAGTTCCCTACTGAGGACCCATAAATATTAAGTATCACTGTACAAAATGTCATTGCTTGGGCAACCTATACACCTGGGTTCTGTGCACCTCTGCCTGAAGAGAACAGAACTCCATTTTCACTAAACAAAAGCATACACTCATGTGCTACTGACTAATCTTTAACAGGGGGGGGGAGAAAAAAAAGATTAATGAATGACATGCAGGTTCTGCTTAATAAAATCTAACAAACTCAGATGTACATCAAGGCAGGGCTATCACATTATCTGAGGAACAAAATTAGTTTGTATGGCCATGTAATTTAATTCTGGCATTATCTGTACTTCACCATGCACAAGCATACAATGATAAATAATAAAATGCCATCTGAGTACACCAGATGACTGTATTAAACCTTCTTTATTTGTTTACAGTGTTATTTATGACATGTTTTGGCCTGTGCTTGGACATCATCATAGAAACCATACATCTACAACACAGGAAATTACTGCTGCATTTACATTTGTATCATACACATGTTATAAATGAAACATTTCACACATTCTTATGGTTAAAAGTTACAACTGGTTCAGTATATGCAAAACACTTAACATTAAGGCCAATGATAAAATTTTATATGTTATAAAGTATGTAATTATAATCGGCTCAAAGAAATACTTGGATTCTTAAATATAAACCACAGCCCATACATTAATGTCATTCAGTCTGTTAATGATAGCTGAGCACAGGTCAAAATATACACGAAGTAATACTTTAAGGAAATAAAGGAAGATTTGACACAACTGTCATGTGCAATCAAATGGTATTTTATTATTTATCACTGTAATTTAATTGGGTGCAAAAACTTGTCCATCAGTGTTTGTGTAAACTGTTACATGGTGTGGAATGCTTTTATGATTACTGCACTGTGTCAATGTACTCCAATCTTTAATTATTCACTTTCAGTCAGATAAACTGTGTTAAAAGGTATCTCCATGCAATCTGATAAACTAAGGAGTCCTGCATTCTCAAAGAATAGCCTACTCAACATAATACATTTACAATGTGTTATCATATTTCAGTTATCAGTAAACAGTACACAATACATAATTATGGGGTATATATAAACAGGAAATGGAAGATCCCAAGCAATTTACTACAACACAGGTTTGTCCTCTGCAAATTCCCCATGTTGAACCTAATATCTCAATTTGTCACAGTTATAAATGGATAAATGTGAAGCACAGCTAATATTCAAACACAATGGAAATGGTACTACGCCATCTTCGCAAGCGAGGAAAATAATTAATTTTCACATATCACAATATGTCTTATTTTCTACAGATTCTTGCTACAGTAGGGCCAACAGACCCACAGCAAACTCTACAGCTATTAAAGATTTCAGTCATCTTTTTCGTGCAACCCATATTTGAAAGAGGAAATTTACACCACGACAAAGACTTGGAGGGATGATAATAGCCCAAAAAATAATGGAAGGTTAAACTGAACATACAGTATAGGAAAGTGTGAAGAACTTGCCAGTATGTATATAAACTGTCGTTCCAGAACTCGTCAAGTTAACGGTCACTTTGCAGTAAGATTAGGTCTACGGCCCTCAAAACACTAATCTGACGCATTGGCCGGCAGTTCAAATTCGCGCTCGATGGCTGAACTTAATCGTAACCGCAAAACGCACTTGTACAAGATGCTTTCATTACCAGCACTGTAAGTGTATAGAGCTTACACACAGCAATATACTACGTTGCCTTGTACTGCAACACTAGTTCCCATACACCAAAAATGTCTTAGTGACTCAAGCATGAGGAACGTGTGGAATATATTATATTCTAAGGACTTACAATTTCTATATCCTTGAAACCTGAAAGCACAAGATTCTTCAAGAGTTCACAACCAATACCTCCTGCACCCACAACTAAAACTTTGGCAGCTTCAATTGAAGACTTTAAGCCTTCTTCGAAAACACCTTCGATACTAGCCGCCATTTTACGGCGTTGCACTGTAAACAACACACTACACAATCTATGGCAATCACGGTGCCGGCTCGGGTCACAGATCACTACTTGTAGGCTCTGCTTGCCAATCTGAACAGCTCTTATCCATGGGATTGAATTTACCGTTTTCGATCCTAGACCTTTCTTCGAATCTCGCTAATAAAAATGTCACTGCCACACCCAACCATTCGATACTAGATTTGTTCTGGAATCACCCACATTGTGTATTTTGAAACTAACATCAGGCTTACTCAGATACAGGCAATTATGTAACAGTCACTTGGCACAACAGAACACAGCAGTGAAAGAAGACATCCTTGTTAGAAACAACCGTGGTAATCTGACAATCTCATTCCGTACCTTTACTAATAGAATAGGCCCTTCCCTTAGCCAAAGGATTTAATCATCATAGGCAGTACGACATATAGTTATTTTAATCCATTAGTCCTTTAATCCTCATTTTGTGCAGCCATCTGAAATTGCCACTCACAACCACAGCTGCTGAACCATTTTCTACAGCTTGATTATGCTTATGTATGTACCCCATGGAGTACAGCCTGTCTTGCGAGGCTAATAGTTTCTCTGCAGCTAGTCAAACAATTTCCTGCATTTCATGTGACTCAGAAGTTTATTTTTGGCATCACAAAAGCTCACCACTTGTCCCTATCCTGAATGAGATAAATCTAGTCCATGCTATCCCATTCAACTTCAGTATCATGCATATTAACGTCATCCTGGCACCTACACCCAGGTCTTCTGAGTAGTCCTAGGTACATACATATACATTCCTCCAATTCCACACAGCAACACTGCTTAAGGAAATGGAACATGTCAATATATAGCACAAACATAAACCAATTTACTATCATAGACAGAGACATAGAAACACATACTAGAGCAATATACAAGATTGGTTAACAATAATACAAGCTCTATATAGTACATTTTTTAAAAAAATTTCCCAAATTGGTAAAATGTGCAGTTAGCAAATTGTGGACTATAAAATTGTGCTTTGCTTATTGACTTACACTGATACATTGGTCCTCACTTCTCAGGTCTATTATGTGTTCAGAAATTCTTCCAGTGTACAAAAACGCCTGTCTAGTAGATAACCTTTTAGTTGTGATAAAAATTGTTTCTTATTTAATATTAAATTGCCCAAATCATCTGGGAGTTTATTATAGATATTTATGCAGTTATAATAGGAACTCAGCTGGCACATTTTAAGCTTTACTAGTGGTTTATGCAACTTTAGCCTGAGTCTGGTATTTATGCTGTGCACTGAAGAATTAAATGTGAACAAATCCAGGATGAATGTAAAACACACAGTAAAACCTACAGAAAATGAACCTACATGACAATACATGAAATAACAATCTTATAAGAATACATGAAATAACAATCTTATAAAGACATTCTTTCTGAAACATGATTTCTGAGTTACAGCCTCCTGAAAATTCAAGAAATTCTGAAAAAGTGTCCAACTTGAGTTTCCATGCAGTCAATGCAGGAAACAAGACTTCTGGGACCCTTCATTGATGATATCTCATTGTGAAGCAGACTGTCAGTCACAAATTGTAATGATAGTCTGTGCTTCCTTTCTGCTCTCCTGGGACCCTACTTCACCAATTCTCACTGGGTCTGTAACAAAATTTCCTACAAATATTACTTCCACAACTGTTTCAAGATGTGGATCTGTAGCCTAGGGTTCATATATGGCTCATGCATGATACTGCTCCATCACATTTTATTTTTGCAGTTTGGGAATTCTTGCATGTTTTTCTGGAACAATGGATAAGACAAGGCCGACCGACAATATGGCCTGCTCTTTCCCATGCTTTAAATCACTTAGATTTTTATTGCTGGGGGAATCCAAAGTCTACTGTTTATATTCCAGAAGTTAGTGATGTCCAAGAATTGCAACAACAAATACAGAATGAAGTTGCGATGATTTTTTAAGACACCAGCAAGTCAGGCAATCACTGTTCAGACGTGAAATGTCATGTGTTGAAGCTAAAATTGTACATTCAAACACTTTCTTTTATCACCAGGAGGCCAAAACTCAGAAATCATGCTTCAGAAGGCCGATGTTCATGTAATATGTTTTTTTGTAGTGTAGATTCACCTTCTGTACGTTGGGCTGTGCATTTTTTGTTCACTCTGTATATGGCGAATATTTAAGGTTTGCATAATTTTGAATTATCAAAATTTCAAAATGTAGTCATTATGACACACTATTAATAGCCTCCGCTTGCTTTCAGTCTGGTCTCAACTGTGCTCTTTGTAGATTTGTCACAAACAGTGCACCACACTCCAACACATGCCTCTTTCCATCACGGGTTACTATCCTTTTGAATGCCTACTTTGTTAACATGAAATATATGATAATTAACTGTTCTTAAACAACATAACTTTCATGAAATGAAATTACAAACATTCTCTGTCATATGAATAACCAAAACAATATGAACAGAATGAATACTGGATGTAACCACCAAATAGGAATGACATTTTATACTTCATAACATTATGGGAAAAACAGATGCAGGATTTATTGGATTGTTACATATGTTAAAAAAACAGAAGACCCAATATTAAACTTGAGAAATATTTTTTTCTTAAAAAACTAACTACACAAGTTCAATTAACTCCATTGCTGACAAATCAAATATACTAATTCTGACTTATAATATAGTATAATACAATACAATGTAAAACATAACACATACTTCATTTTAAATTATTTAAATGGAAAAGATATTGTAATCAACACTAAACACATGACCATCTAAGTCCATGTTAAAGTAGATACAATTCTCTGTATAATAAAACTTAATCAGGATAACAAATTATTATCCTGGAACATAATGGACAAAACATCTCACAAGAGTTCATTTTCTTAACTGTAAATCAAATTTTTCACCCTTACAAAAACCAAGAAATGTACCAGTCTCAGCATGTTACTATAAATTACAATATTGTGGTAATATGCCAAAAACTAATTGATGATTTTCCAAGTATCTGAGAATTATGGGGTAAATAACTATAATTACCTATATGCTCATTATTTCATATATTATTTTATTCATGTGGTGGCCTTTGACTGTGGGACGTTCCTCCTGTGTTTGATCAGTGCATTTTGTTTGTTGGCATGGTTTGTATATTGTTGTGTCTTGTCCACTGTTGTGTAATATGAATGGATGCAAATAAATAAAAAGAAGTTCTTAACTACAAATATTGATAATGAAAATACGTATTGTGATAATGAAAATATGTATTGGGAGTAATGGACAGGTGGCAGGCACTTGTGAGTATGGTGATGAACCTTCGGGTTCCAAAAATGCGGGGAATTTCTTGACTAGCTGCAGAACCAGTTAGCTTCTCAAGAAGGACTCTGCTCCATGCGTAAGTATGTATCGGGAGTAAAGTGGAAGAATATTTAACTTTTTAAACAGTGGACGTCAGGAGTCTCTACACCCAGCATTCATAATAATTTTTTTTTTAAATCTTACACATAAAGTTGATATAGGGCGAATTGCCCCAGAAAATTATTCCATACGACATGGTGGAGTGCATATAAGAAAAATAAATTGTTCTTAAACTTCTTAAAGACATAATTGACTGACAGAATAACCCGCAGAGCATAACTTACAGCCTAGACGCTCGATTTGTTTCTTCCATGATAGCGTGTTATCTATGGTTAAACCAAGAAATTTTTTTATAAATATTATTAATTTGAACATCTTCAAAATTTATGCTTCTATCAATTTTTGTATTTGATTTTGCTGTAAAGTGCACATAATTAATTTTTTTTTAAGATTTGAGGATAATGGATTGTAAATCGTAAGCTTATTTTAACAAATGTTGCTCTAAATTCTGTGGCACAATCAGTGGACTCGGGGTTAAAAAATATAATAGTGTGGTCAGTGGGTGAAACAGGTAGCACTACAAGAATGATGAGAAATTAATATGAAGTTCTGATCAACAAACATCCACATAAGTGACCATTCGCAAGACATAATCATGGACAGAAGTATAGGATTAAAATGGATCATGAACAAACTGGACGTGTATAAACTACGATACATCTGGCTTACCAAAAAAAAAAGAGAAAGAGAGAGAGAGACCAGTGACAAGCTCATGTGAACATGGTAATAAACTTTTGGGTTCCACATGGTGGAGAATTTCTTGACTGCCTCAGACTATTAGCTATTCTGTCTTTTGTTTCATTGAACTTGCTTCACTCACTCTTTTGGAGGGATTCTGCTGTTATTTCTGCAACAGTTGTGTCTGTGCTCATCATGATGTTTTGTGTAGGGAATGAATCTCAACAAAATTCTAACACAGAAAAAATGGATTTGTAGCCTCCACTTATAGCGGTCCCAGATTCCACCAATCAAAATGACACAGTTCATTTAACTAGTTTTCAAAATAACCACTAAAATTATAGAAGTATGTCAGGTATCTGGGGAACCTGGAAGGGGGCTCATATACCTCGGACTTTGAAAGATGAATGAAGGAGGGCTCTAGGAGTGGGGTGTCTTTATCTGAGGAAGCTCTAGGAGAACCTGGAGCAAGGGCTCCTCTACTGGGGACCCAAAAAGATATGCTAAGTAAGGCTCTGGAAATGGGAGTCTGTTTCCATTGGGGCACCATTTTCGGGGAACATGGAGGGACGGTCCTCTCCTAGGGCCATGGAGAGAAGGAAAAAAATTTATTTAGGGCAATTTTTTATGAGGGATTTCAGAGATATGTAAAAAAAGGCCCTGTAAATGGGCAGCTCTCTCCATAGGGGCCCTGCTGGGGAACCTGTAGGGGGTTTGTTTACTGGGACTTTTGAGAGAAAAAGGAAATGCATATCTGGGTTCCTTTTCTTGGATCCAGAGGACATTAAACATTAAGTCTGGGGGTATTCTGGAACTTTAGCAAGGAACAGGGCTCCCCAAAGGTGATATCAGATTATGGGGCACAAAGGGCCTGTGCATGAGTCCTAGGTGCATCAGGACCATAAGGGCTTGAACCCAAATGTTAATCTTATCTAATATAATCTGTGTCAGGTATCCAGAAATACAATTTAAATCTTAAAAAAAAATTCACATAAGTATCAATATGTTTCATGCCAATATTTTTTGGACTTGCTCCCTGTCTCTGTTTACTCACCTGTGCAGAGTGATAACCATTCTTCTTAACCTCACTGAATAAACATAGTTTATGAAAATAACAAACATTCTAGCCATTAAAAATAGAACATCTATAGAAAATTCACCACTTACACTTGACCACTTTGTATAGACCTACAAATCATCAGCAAATATTTGTATATTAATAAGGCTCAAGTTCACTATAAAAGACTCAGAAATGAAAGACATAAAGATTGGACTGTATAAGATTCTACTTACAGTCACCAATATAAACACTGACATTCCCTTGTACCTACACAACTAAATGACAAGGCTGTATAAAGAAATATGCTAATGGATGAGATCTAAAGTAATGGTATTGGTGAGTATAAAGAGTACAGTCTTCCGAAATGAGACACTGCACAATTTGGTGGACAGGTACTAACATTTCAGAGGAACCAATTACCTCCATTTTCATGACATATGAAGCACCCTAATCAATGGGGCAGCACATTTATCTGCAATGTTGGTATCTGCTTATCAAACTACAAGCTCTCAATGCAAATCCAAGAAAATGGATCCAAAAAGACAATTACCTAATGTAAAAAATATAACTTCAAGTTACATTTTTCTACAACAGTTTGCTTAAAGACAATTCTGGAACTCAATACTTGGCTTCTTGAATTATTAGCAACATCACAAACAGAGGGAGTTTCCAAAACATGATGATTTTTATTCATAATTTTGCAGCTTCTGTTTTCAAATTATGATGCTGTTACCATGCTTGTACAAGCAAGTACACTTAAACTAGTTCAGTGCCCATAACAGGCTTATACAGTGTCAAATGTAGTATAATGAGAATACTGTAGCTTGAAAAAGATTTCACAAAGAAAATATTAGATTATAGAATTTTAGTAAAGACTCCATCCCAGCACACTCACACACATTTTCTAGGGCTAATAAATATGAGATAATAAAAACATTTCCAACATAACATTCATACACCATTCCCGATTTGACACTGCAATCTACGAAGACAAAACTGTCATTGGGGCTACCACGACAGATTGAAAATTAAATACAATGTTGAAGAAAACTACATCAAACTGTACCAGAATGACAGAATAATAATTCCAACAAAACTGACTTTTAACATACTTGGTCCGTGACTAAGCTATAATTTAAACCATGATGAAGTCTAAAAATAAAAGGTGTTTTGTCTTGTAACCATTTGAATTACATCAGATCACACCCAGTTTTTAAAGATCCTCCACATACTTATATATGAGTTGAGATGGTTTGTTCAAAGAGAAGGCAGCCAAAGAGCTCAATGGCAATGTATATAAACACTGAACATATTAAATAAAGCAAAACATTCATCACTTTTCTATAAACATTTGCACTCACAATAAAAATCACTGTCATTCAAGGCTGAGATCACTATCATCAGCATCATTCTGTGACTGAATAATTGATGGCACACAAGTCTTATCTGGTAGCATACCATGTTCCAAGAGGAAACTTTCCACATCTTCAGAAAAAAAGTCATCACCCAGTTCCTCGCTGACACGAACAAAATTTCCAACCAACTGACCTGCCTTGTACACAAGAAGAGCTGGTACTCCACTAATTTTAAAACGTTTACTTATTCCTGCAACCGATCCAATCATTTTGCAGAATTTTACCTGCTGATAATCTTGACTCAAAGAAATCAGACTCCCATTCATCGCTTCACAACCTGGTACATTTTCTTCGTATATATGTACTACAACTGTCACATCTTTATCTTCTTTATCAATTGCATCAAGAAATTCTTGTCCATCCCTAATGTTTACAACTTTTCCAAATTTTGGGAGAGTGGACAACTTAGCCATCATCTCTTCCATTCTCTGTTTTTGAAAATGCAACAAGAACTCATCTGACAACAATTCTGCCATCTCAGGGTCTACATCTGCATTTTCCTCCCTCTCTTCTTCCAATGCAGACTTGCAAGTTAGAGACAGCTTCTGGATCAAATCCTGCCTTTCTTTCTCCTGTTCAGCTCTCTTCTCAGTTTCCAGTTGTTTAAATCTTTGCCAGTCTTTCATTACACCTTTAGGGCCTGTGTTTGTGGACGATCCCTCCCATTTATAGGGATCAGGACGAGGAACTGCAACTGTTTCCTTTATCACTGCAGAGGTTTGTATTTCTTTACCGCTATCGTCATCGGACTTCTCCCCTTCACTCTCGCTACTGCTGCAATAACAATGGGCCTTCTCCCCCAACAATTTATCCTCCAAAGTCGTCATTTCTCTCTTCTCACCTTCTTCACCACTACGAACAATTCTAGGATGTCTCGATGACACAAAAGCAAACGTATATTAATATTAAGCAAAAAACTTCATACCGACGCTTTGTTTACGATCGAAAATTGTTAAGTTGGTTGTCTGTTCCTGTTGCTGTTGCTGTGGCGGTAATGATGTCGCCAACATACCAGTTCAAAATTTACCCAACAAGGAGGTAGTGTTACTGCAGCACGTATGTAGAGGTTATGGGTTTGTATAGGACGTATTCAAGTGTGCAGCGGCCTGCGACAACTTGGGCGAAGGAAGGTGTGTATGGCGATTGATGTTTAATCTAAAGGAAAATTCGTGAAGACGGACCAGAGTACGATTTTCCTCATATAAGTAAGGTGTGGTTGTATTAACATTTTTAATTGTTTAAAAGCTTGTCCGTTGTGCGGAAACTTCATATTGTTTATAAATGTCGTTGAGCAGGTTCATTGGGCGTTACCGCTTAAATGATTATGACTTGATTTCAGAATAGCAGAATGGCAGAGAGACATAGTTTTGGCGTAAACCCAATCACTTGTCACGCATGGAACAGAGATCGAACTCGTAAGTGATACCAAGGTTTAGCATGTGCACTTATATTGTACTTTGAAAAGAAAAATGTTGGAGTGCCATTGTAATGAAAGAATCGGAGAAACATGGCAGTGATTTGAAGTAAGACTGCCATAACGCCTAGGCATATAACGTGTATGAAATACGCGTGGCGTGTCAAGAGAGCAGATGCGGCTTGAGGCTATTGTCGTGTATGCGGAAGCATGCGGCCCTTCTT
>Ga0209629_10003407_pt1 | contig 11380 bp, 9 predicted proteins | sample TergutCu122P5_FD_187286 | JGI IMG/M metagenome (GOLD analysis project Ga0209629, IMG submission 187286) | Cubitermes ugandensis P5 segment gut microbial communities from Kakamega Forest, Kenya - Cu122 P5 (SPAdes) (version 2) | ecosystem: Host-associated > Arthropoda: Insects > Digestive system >...
GGGACCAGCCACTCACACCACTCCAGCAGGCCGTGTACTGGACGGAGTACGTGATCCGACACAAGGGAGCACCTCATTTGCGTTCAGCTGTACTGGACCTGGCCTGGTACAAATACTTCCTACTAGATATCATCGCTGTGCTGGCGCTAGTGCCTGTCTGCTTTCTGGTGGCCGTTTACTGCATTTTTCGAGCAGCTATCAGAAAATTATTTAAAATTAAGCCACAAATAACAGGACCTATGTTAAAAAAGAATGACTAAAGGTTTGTTGGCATGTCATGTGCTCTCGTCAGGAATTTTACGTAACCTAGACTGATATTTTGTTACCATACCCTAAGAACATTTTATATTAAACCTCTCCATGGAACAGAACACTTTGTGAGAAATTAACTGGTTCTAAGCTAGTCAATAATTCCCCGCATTTTATGGAAGCCGAATTTTCATTACTGCAATTTGAAGAGACCGCCACGTGTACCTATCCTAATCCAGATCATTCCAGTCCATGCCCCATCCCTCTTCATGAATATCCATCTTAATATTACCCTCTTACTCACGCCTGGGCCTTCCTAGTGGTTTTTGTTCCCTCGAGTAGCTGCACGCATACCCTGTATACGCCTGTCCGTCCCCATACGTTCCACAACCCCACCTATCTCATTCTTCTCAATTTTATCACCTGAATGTTATTTGGTGAACAGCACAGATCAGTAACATCCTGATTATATAATTCTATGCTATGTAAAATTCCAGAAAGCACTGATTCCATTTACACCATGGGGGAAGCATGAAGTCACACCAGCTATGTTTTGGCCTGTAAATATTTTCATGCGTGTTTCTGAAAATAATGTATTTCTAGCATAATAACTATCAATTACGTATGTCTAATTCGATTTGTATAAAACATTTCAGTCTAAATATCTTTTCACACATTATCTAAAATTTTTTCCTTCTTTCTTTTGTAATGAATGTTAACAGTGCTTATAAGTTTAATGTAAGAAATATTAACTTTGTGTTAATTTATGTTAACTACATGTCCATATTTGGTAACTTTTACATACCACTTGCTACTGTAAATTCAGCAATACTCAGCCGTCTAACGCACTCTTACACTGCACCTGAACCGGGTAGTAACTTACTAAATTCACTAAACTTTGTGGAATTGCTGTTTCCTAACTTTCCTTCTATAAATTCTGTCGCCGCTCGTTAAATGACCTCATTGATTGCTCGCTCGCTAAATTGTTAATCTTCGGCTGTGTGTATCTATGCAACAACTGTACAACGACAGTGTAATAATTGTGTGATAACGTCTGCCAGAATTTGTTAAAGTTACTATATTAGTGTGCAATGGTTTTCTTGCTGCTCTGTGTAAATGGTGAGCCATACTGATTGTATTTGTAATTTATTATTCGTGTCGAGCAATTGTGGAGAATATTTCAGTATTATTTTACTAAATTCCAAATTTACGTGTTATGAATTACAAGAGAGGCAAAGTTAATTATTCTTACAACCGGTCAGTTACTTGAAATTAACTTAAACATTATTTTGTTAATAAATTAACTTCTTTCTAATAGATATAAATATTCAAACTTATTAAACTACAGCATACTTACATAGTTATACTTCTTTGCTAGAACGTTTAACAAGTCAAGTGCACATCCTGGTAACTCGTGGGCCTGTGTATATTAGTTATTTGTAGAAGCATATCAACTGGTGGCGGCATTTTAGTGAAAATCACTTTATTTTTACTTATTACATACTTTAATCATTAACTTTGTGGAATTCAAGCCCCTCGTACAAAGTAGGCTCTACTTGTCACTGTTAAACCAATGTTAAAATTTTCTTATCCTTGGTTCACATTATCTGCAATGTATTTGTTCTCATCCAACCAATTCCACTGGCTTTATTATTTTTCATTTTAAATAAACCATAATCATTTTATCTTCTTTTGTGTAACCTCTATTCCTTTCTCCGCAATACGGCACTTACCGCAAGCTTATCTAACGTTTTATTGTTTTCACATCCCAATACATATAGCAAGCATACTCTGAAAATATTTAAACCAAACATCAGGAATAAGAACTTTTTTATTACCCCTCGTCTTGGGATATTCCTAATGTTCTTGCAAACATTTTTATATACATCTACGTCACTAATGTATCCCCTTTCCAAAACTCTATAGCTTGTCACTTTTTCACACATCGCCTCTGCAATATTTTATGATATTACTTTTAATTTTAATGATTTTAAAAGTCTGTCTCAAGAATATTTTACCTTCTGTTTGTTCCTCATCGAATGTAAAGCACTATGATTTATTTCCCCGCCATTTCGTCACCAGGTATACTCCTTTCAGTTGTCTGAAATTTATAATGCTTTTGTTACATCATAGCTCTGTCTTACCTTGTCTGTTTCCAGTAAAGAATTTTCCGTCACTGCTATACTTAAGTGAAAAAAATTTCTTATTTGAAACATCTCCTTCTGTATTTCGTCAACACTCCGTACATCACACCTACTTGTTTCCCAGCCCTACTTCCTAATGTTAACATTAAGCTCATTGCTAACAAATGCGCTACGCGGTAGCTGTAAAAGGATAAGTTAGGCCCCTTGGATATTAAATGGCATCGATCTCAAAGACTGCAGGGTCCCTTCACGGATCATAGTTACAGTCGCGGTATTTTCTGTACCGCGGCAGGCAGCGTCCTTCTGCGTGCCACAGTGTAGTCTTGCACGTGGCAGGAAAGAGGGGTGAGCAATTTGTCTTGTGTATCGTGTGTACAGAGAGTGCTGTTAACAATTTGAGTCTCTTTTTTAATTCATATTTTATAACATTATTCTTTCAGAAATATACATAGAATCGTCTGTCATCTTTCCGTAGTTTTAGTACCAAAGTACGATATTCACCATAATTTTACCGTCCTCCATTGACTTCACCCGACAGGTCGGGGGCTCGATTCTCGAAGGTTTCATTCGAATTTTTCAGTAACATAATCCTTCCCGTCGCACTATGGCGCTGGAGTCGATTCAGCTTCTAACAGAAATGAGTACCAGGTGTATTTCGTGGGTGTAAAGGCGGCCGGTGCGTAAGGCTGTCAACCTTACCACCATCCTGTGCCATTGTCAAGTAATCTGGGAACATTAAATTCCTGAAAACCTCTGGGCAAATCCTGACCTGTAACCGGACTGTTTTACCTTTGCATTTATTTCACAGATAATTTCCTTCTATAATTCTTCCCCAGACAAAGGAGTATTGGCATCCAGAAAGTATAACCTAATTGTAATTATGCAAGCTAGGCATTTTAACAGCAGCACACTGTAAATAAATAAATACAAAACCCTTTTTGCTGTCTGCTAGCAATTCAGCAAATTCCAAAAGTCTCCTTCGTCAGATGGCACGCACATGTTCGCACAGAGCAGCGTTCAACCTTGTCCACCACGTCTTACCGCAAGATAATTTCGTTTTTTGGTGTGAGAATAGAGACGGTGTCACTACATCTAGTGCAACAACCCGTTACCGCTCCCACGTACCGCGTGGCTTTGGGTTGAGATTAGGGGTATGCCAGCAATAATAATTGCAGCATTCATTTCAAGACATTCCATTATACGAAATCATCCCTTATGGCCGCCTGAAAAGTAACGGTATTCTACATTACGAATGTAAAATTTCAAATCCTTTTTAGAATTCTCGCCATTTTCATTTAATATTTCTTGTATATATCTATGTAAAAATTGCAAAATATTCCTCCTTCCCATCATTAATTAAATTTCTTCTGCCATATTATCCATCTTAGTTCATAATTTCTAAAAATTACTCTTGAATTTCCAGTTAATCTGCTTAGACCAAACTATAATATCCATAAAACCCACTGTCATATACTGCGCCATTTCAGTATTCATTTTTAATTTTTTATATTTTACTTCCAAATTGAAGTATGAACTGAGCCACTAAGGCCTTTTGAAAATATTGTACACAAAGTGCTGTGCACAAAAAAATGTACACTAAACCAGCGGTAACTCATGATGGAGACAAACTTCTTTCGCCCGCAAAGAGAAAAACTGTTTTGCACTAGTATGGCTCTCAATTACCGGATTGTTTTGAATCTTTTAACATACACAACTGGACGTCCAGGATATCCGTGGAATCTTTCTGCTGTGAAATGTTTTTCATTTCGGAAAGAAAGTAAAATATTTTGTTGCACTATTTTTTTCCAACTTTCTAACTTCTAACGAAAGAAAAATGTCGAAACCACTCAAATAATCTACAAAAAACAGCCTATTTTGACCTTACAATATTTTCCATAACCCAGAACCTCTGTACAATGGACAATATAGAAATATTTTATAGTAGAGTTACATCAAAAATTTTAAATAATTTATATAAAACGAGCCAGAAAATCGCGTAAATTCTAGCCGGAGTAATTGTAAAAGCTCAGATAAAAACAAGAAATAGTACCTTCTATTCTGCACGGAGTAAAAGAAATCCACGTTTGTTGATGTTTAGAGAACACAAACGTTTTTTCTGCACATTCAACTTATTTAAATACTTGAGAAAAACACCGAAACACGCACGAGATATTTTCCAGTACCTGAAACAAGAGGAAACTACAACGTTAATTTCTATAATTCAAACATAATACTTCTATACTCTCACAATCAACAGTATCATATCAGTGTCAATGCATTCCAAGTGCCAACCATTTGCTTCACCACGCCTGTGCGAAAGGGTAGGCCTGAGTCCATAGCGGGACGAGCCGTAATCGTCAAGAATTTCCTGCCCTTCCAGTCTAAGGATTGGTACTGAAGCTTCTTGATTGTCGAAATATTGGGTTCGAATCCCACTGAGGGGTACATGTTGTGTTTGTTCTGCGCTGTGTAGCGCCATGTGAGACGAGCGGATTACTCGTTCAGGAGAGTCCTACCGGTTGTGTGTGTGTGCGTGCGTGCGTGTGTGTGAGTCTAATTGTGTGTGATCTTGACATTTAAGCTGTGGGGGAGGTGGAAGGCCAGAGTTGCGGCTGTTACACCACAGAGATAGAAAAGCGCTATTTTACGTATAGTTTGGTATAGTGCCATTAGTTCCCGATAGGTAGCTTCATGGGGCCTAACAAAAGTATTAAATTTCAAAAGTGTCTCTTAGCTATCAAACAACGGCTTATTTACCTAGTACGTAATGGATAAAAGTGACAGATAAATCAATAAAACCTATTTTACCAATCCCTGCACCATTTATACAGACTGCTTCATGGGTATTGGACGTAAGTTTAGGACATAATTTCCTATTTGTTTGTAGTCAAAAAAATTCCGGATTAGTGGAGTTAACTGCAACATCATTTGTGCTGTTGTTGACAGATGTCGCCAGCATCGCTCTTGATGCTGACGCTGATGCCGGTGGCTATGACTCGTGGTGGCAATTTGTTGGGCGTGTTTCCTTACCCAGCTAGGAGTCACCTGATCGTTCAGAAGGCTCTGATGTACGAACTGGCCAGACGAGCTCATGAGGTGACAGTCGTCATTTCCTCTCCGGAAAAGAAGGCCATCCCTAATTATACTGACATCGAAATGAAGACTAGTATGAAAGACTTAATGGGAAGGGCTGCTAAGGGAGTTGCCGGATTTCATAACCGTCATTAATGGAGGAAGAGGGAAAATATGGTACATACAAATACATTTTAATATAGTTTTGTGTGAAAATTTGAGGCCCAGGATTACTTAATCAAATCCTTTATGAAGGCAGAAAGGAGTTGCATTTTGTATCTTAAATTAACATGATGGCAAGATGAAACACACATGATGATGTAATCGAGATTAGCCTGAATTTTGTTATTCCCAAAAATTTGTTTGACATGAAATCGCAGAATGAAATACAAACAACCTTCTGAGTGAGGCTGTTTGTCACCACGTGTTGCAAGAAGAAAACGTTCAGAAACTCATCCACTCCACAGATTTTCATTTCGATCTTTTTGTCATTGAGGCTTTTTTAACGAAAATTTCTTGGGATTCGCTCACAAATTCCAAACACTCTTAAAACAAGTCTGTACCTTCGGTGGTTCAAATTATATGACTGACTGGGTAGGAAGACCAAATCCATATTCATTTGTTCCTGACGAATTCATCGAATACACAGATAATATGAACTTCTGGCTGAGAATGTACAATACAGTTCTCGGTACATTTAAACACGTGGGAAGGCAACTGATCCTCTTACCTACACAAAACGCTGTATTGCACAAATACTTCAACTATACCGACAATTTGCCGCCTGTATGGGAGCTGGAATACAAGACGTCTTTGGTCCTTCTGAACACTCACCACAGTTTCAGTTATCCGAAACCTTTAATGCCAAACTACGTACAGGTTAGCGGAATGCACGTGAAACCACCTAAGAAACTTCCGCAGGTGAGATATGTGAAATTAATGTTTCTGATTTGTATGAGGCGTTTCAAAAGTGTGTTTTTTGTTTCATCAGTAACATTAGTTCTGCTCATTTGTAGGTTGGTGGGTAAGTGGCGTATCTGTGGAAGGCACGCGGTTGTGTGCTGGTTATTCAGACATTAACCTAAGGTATTTGTTACGTTTTTCGTGACGTGCCTTATCTTATATTTAGTATTTTGTAAACAAAAATGCCCTAATTACATTAAAATAAATAGTTCATAAAACACATTTCATATCATGTACCAACTACTACATGTTTCGGCTCTATAGTGGCATTATATCAACATCAAAGTTTCATGGGTCCAAAACAAAGAACTGTTCACCCTCACACAATTCTTTGAGCTTAAGATTCATAAAATGTTAAAAATCAAGATGACACACAACAGTAAATGTCTACACTACTGCAACATCACCACCACACAGCGATGAGAGCTGTTACATATTCGCAGCCGTATTTTGTCCTGAGTTGCGCACAAAAACATCCATATCGGCATGTGATCCAAAGGGATGTGGCCCGGCTGAAGCGTGCGATGTATCCCTAGTCAGGATATCAAGTGTGCTCCTTCAATTCCGTATATTTATGAGTGCGTCTTTCGATTTTACGTACTTCGTAATACCACATACTTCTTTGTTGGTCTTACAAAATTTTTCCCTTGTATTCTGAAATTTGTAGATTGCTTTCGCCTGTTTGTTTTATGTAAATTTCACGTTTTACGTACCGTGTATTTTCGTATATTCATTATTTTAAAACAAACAAAGTAAAAATATTAATGCAGTCCCGTTACAGTCCCAGAATGGCCCATAGGGTTCAAAGAAGTTAAGGTTCACAGATTTCATGACAACGGCACATTATCGGTGTACGGTTGTCGAGCTGTACGTACCGGCCGCCTTTATCCCAAGGAAATACACATGGTACACATTTCTTTTAGAGGCTGAGTCGACCCTAGTGCCATAGTGCGCCCGGAGGTATTATGCCACTGAAAAATTCCAATAACAACATCGGGAATCGAACCCGCAAACTGCCAGCGTGTAGCGTAGTGCCTTAAACACTACGCCACCTCGCGCCCCAAGTAAAATAAAGTACACTAACTAAAATACAATAAAACTCACAAACCACACTAGATATACTGACGCAGGTTACATTGCCCGCTTCAGCTGAACAACATCCCTTTAGATCACATAGCGATAAGGAAGAGGGTGTGCCCAGCCCATGACATAAAACGGTTGCCAATGTCTAACATCTGAGGTCAGCAGGTCATTGCTTTGTGGTGGTGGTGTTGCAGCAGTGTGGACAATTACTGTTGGTGTATGATCTGGAGTTGGAACGATGTAAGATTCTAATCTTATGAGGGAAAACCGGGTGAATAGCGCCTGATTTATTTGTTGGAACTATGAAATCCTAATAAACTCCTTGATGATGGGATCTTGGTACCGAATCATGTAGGTTTTGGCATCTGATTTGAAGTGTGTTTTGTGGTCTTTTAATGTATTTTACAGGGGTGCTAATAAGTCCTTATCCCGACCTACATCCCGATGTAATTTTTTGATGTTGAGAATATTACGTTGGAAGCTAGTCTTGATATATATATATATATATACATATACATATATATAAATAATATTAATATTCCTCCACTTATGATTAAAAATCGGATATATCAAAATCAAAATCTTCTGTCACTGTAGCTTGTTTCCTTCCTGGTTGGTCTAAGAGCTTATCAACACCCCTGTAATTAGTGCATTTTGTTGATTTTTAAAATGTGGAAATATTCTAAGGTAAAGTTCTCTCAAGACAAAATGTCACCTGAAGGACGTTGTCACGCTGGCCTTACTTGCTACCAAGCGGACCGTCCGACTGCTCAAAGACTCCACAAAATGCATCTAACGAAATGAAATTATGTATGATAAGGTACTGTTTAAACTTCAGTGTGTTTGAATCCCCTAATATATGCCCTTTGAGTGACTTGTGGCACATGAGAACTTTTTATTTTATAATCAGAAGGAATTTGTGTTTGAGAATTTCTTGACTGAAGAAATCATTGTGAAATAACATTTACATGAGCTGTAAGGAATTTAAGTGCCATGTAACACATATTTTTCAATTAGTGCAACACCAGGTTTTTGAGGATAATTGCTTTGTACCAGGATTTGCAGAAATACCTTGACGAAGCTGCAGATAGTGTCATTTACTTCAGTATGGGCTCGAATTGAGGAGCACTTCAATGCCAGGACAGACGAGCAACATGAAACTCGGTAAATGGCTGCCTCAATCTGACATTCTGGGTAAGATTTGCTACACTGGTAAGACCGTTGGCATATCAAGCATGCGAGGCGGTACATATTGGAGGCAGTGGCCACGAAGTTCATTGGCTTCTTTGAGAGACGCCCTCTAATTGGTACACTTGTACCGACGTTTCAGATGGACCATCTCCCTTTGTCTACCTTTTCACAATGCCGATAAGGGAGAATAGAGGTCGATCAGAAATGTCGCAACATACTTAGCAGCCTGTATTCTGTCACATCGCTGATGCAATAGCCTCAATGCCTTATGTAACGTCCGTCTTTATTACTACGGCTCCCGTATGTAGCCTGCGCCATTGATACTTGGCTCCGTCACCCCGGATCCGAATTTATGTGATTCTTGTTCGTATTAATACTCGAAATTTCTTGTGAATTATACAGACTGTGAAATGCTGTCGGACTGGTCACTTTGCATGTGGCGATTTCTGACGAATCCACATGGAATTGTGCCAAATATTTTATCCTAGAATCAATTAGTGCGAAAAGATATGGATTGTGGGAATTCAATTCCATCTTTTTCAAGGTAGGAAAGAACATACGGGATCAGAAGGACGTATCTTATCTAAAGCGGCAGGGGTATAAGAATTTATGGCTGGGGGTGGCGAAAAAAATACAAGTAATTAAAAACAGATTTCCCGTTATATAAAACGCATTATGTTGAACGCATGTGCAGTTTGAATAGCATATATTCTATATTAATTAATACATCGTATTAAAAATTATAATGCACACAATTTAGTTGCTACAAGCCTGAAAAAATTCCACGCCCTCTTCTGGTTACCACTGAGAATGGGGTGGAACTGCACGTCTCTGAAGAGCTTCCAGATCTGTGGACCGATCAAAACACCATCCTTGTATTTTACAGCACCAATTATCTCATATCCATATCCTTTCTGAACGTGTCAAGTACCAATTTATTTTCTGCTCACAAGTTCAGAAATTGTGGCTTATATCCGGACCGCATTTTAACCGATATTATTCTGCCAATTTGGTTCATTTTTAACATACATGGCAACTTGCATATCACTTTTCCCTATGGAAATTAACACAGATATTTAATGGAAGTTTTTTTGAATGTATAACGTCACTCACTGGCAATTACAACTCTTTATAACTATAAATAACTTTTGCATAACCGTAGGGAGATGCCAATTGGAAGTTTATTATACAAGATGGCGACATTATTTTGGAAGACAGAAGTTCTCTAAATCTTGATATCCTGTCTCTGTGCCACTGTTGGAGCAAATATCCTGGGAATTTTCCCCATGCTATCTAAGAGTCACATGATAGTACACTGAACACTGATGAAGGAACTAGCTCGCAGAAAACATCAAGTGACAGACTTCAGCCCATTTCCTGAGAAATATCCTATCCAAAATTTGACTAATATTGAATTGAAAGTTTCCTACTCTGAAATGCTACGGAATTCTGGGGAGTACAATTTACAGCTTCAATTTAAGTTGCACATAACACAGTGTCGCCTTTACAGATAATAGTTTCTTCAGTGGATGGTGATAAAATTTTTAAAGGAGGCGAATGTCGTCAAAGATCTTTAGAGTTCTTTGTAATGAAAGAAATTTCCTCTTAAACATCATCAGTTATAGTAATATAACCATATATATATATGTATATTTTTTAATTCTTGGAATAAGGATTGTTAATTTTATTTACACAATTTTTCTCCCTTGAAAGTCTCCCACAAGTTGAGAAAAACAGTTCTTACGAACCAAATTTCTAACCTCCAATAAGGAATAACTGTTTGTGATTGCAGGTACATCGGATATGCTGAAGATGACAAGGAATTCATTCTTCCAAAATATAAAATTTTCTTGGGATCTAGGCATCAGGCTATGCGAAATATTAATTCGACATAAAGACCTCCCGGATATTATCAACTTCAAAACAGAAGAATCTGATGTTATTATTACCAGTGCGTTCTTCAATGACTGTGTCTTCGGCATCAGTTATATGTTAGATATACCAGTTATTAAGATGTGTTCATTTGGTGGAACTAAGTGGATGGATGAATGGGTTGGAAATCGAAGTCCCTACGCATATTTACGTCAGATATCCTCTGTCTATAGTGACATTACGAACTTCTGGCAGAGAACACTTAACCTCTTTCAGAAATATACGTGAAAATGGGCAGAGAATTTTATGTTATACCGCAACATGACGCCATTTTGAGGAATTACTTCAACTCCAGCAACATTCCTTCAGTTTCGGTTTTGCAGAAATCCACAGCCTTACTACTGACTAACCATCATTTCAGTATAGGCTACCCCAGACCTCTCATGGCTAACATTGTGGAGATTGGAGGAATTCACATCAATCCAGCTAAAAATTAAACGCTGTAATTCTATCTGCTTAAAAAATATTTGGCCTTGAAAATTTGATATATTACTTCCTGCAGACTTCTAATAGTTAGGCACAAATAAAACATCAAATCTTGCCCTGGAATCTGCGGAGAGTTTTTCATACATTTTAATTACCCGCAGTGTGAGTACCAGTCGTGCAATGTGAATGAATTGCATGTACATAACTTTATTTTTTATCATAGTCGCCAGCATTGTCCAAAGAATTATTAAGTCTTGGAACTAGCTTATGTATCCCCGAATCATAGAGGTATGCCGGCTGCCCTTTCAACCACGTCATGA
>Ga0209629_10003408_pt1 | contig 11378 bp, 5 predicted proteins | sample TergutCu122P5_FD_187286 | JGI IMG/M metagenome (GOLD analysis project Ga0209629, IMG submission 187286) | Cubitermes ugandensis P5 segment gut microbial communities from Kakamega Forest, Kenya - Cu122 P5 (SPAdes) (version 2) | ecosystem: Host-associated > Arthropoda: Insects > Digestive system >...
GTGACGTTGGGCTTCGTTCTCCTGCTGCTCGTCTGGCGGCATCTGCAACGTTACCGCGTCGAAGCGAGTGATTATCTCTGGCTGGTGGCGGGGCTGGCCTTTTTTTGCGCCCTCGTTCCGGCGCCTTTCGACGCCGATCGGCTCGGACAAATTGTCATTACCGGGCCATGGTTTTTTCTTGGTATTCAGGAGGCGCTGCGCTCTCTGCCGACGCTTGTCGCCGGCGTCATTCTGCCCGGCATATTCCTTATTGCCCTGGCGCTTCTGCCCGGAAAATACCGGCGGGCGGCCAGTGGTTTCGCGGTTGTTTGGCTGGCCGTTTACGCTTTGCTGTCACTGGTTGCCGCCTGGCGGTGATGGACGGATTTTACAAGAAAAAGCTACATGAACTTGTGATATTTTTCCCCGGCCTTGATGGTATAGGCGCGGTAAAGCTGCTCCAAAAGAATCAACCGGGCCATGTCGTGGGTGAAGGTCATTTTCGACAGTGACAGGCAAAAATCGGCGCGGGCAAGGACAGTCTCGGCGAGGCCGAGCGGCCCGCCAAGCAGATAGCTCACCGATTTGACGCCCCGGCTTTCCCAGCGGCTGATGAGGGCCGCCAGTTCCGGCGAGGAAAGCGCCGTGCCTTCGCCATCGAGGGCAACCACGAGCGCCCCCGGCCGCACAGCGGCAAGGAGTTGTTCGCCCTGCCGCGTCACGAGAGTTGTCTCATCCGGGTTGGTCTTGCGCTTTTCCTTCAGCAGCACGATGTCCACCTCGGCGTAGTGGCGCAGGCGGGCGGCATATTCAGCGATGCCGTCAGCGAGGAAGGATTCCTTCTCGCGGCCGAGAAACAGGAGTTGATGCCGCATCGGCGTCAGCAGGAGAGTTGCGGGCCATCGGCCAGAATAGCGCGTAAAATCGAGGCGAAGCGCTGATATCCGAGATTTTTGTTGATGCCGGGGCAGGAATCGGCGATGGCCGCGAAGTTGGCCTCGTCGAGTAAAATCGCCGGGTGCAGCGGCCACTGGGCGCAGCGCCATGGCCGCGCCTCGTGGACGCGGCAGCCATCGTGGTAAAAGACGCAATGGCCGTCTCTGATTTGCATCTGCATTTCGTTTCCGGTCAGCCGCAAATAGGTTTCGCGCATCTCGGCGGGAGCGAGGCCGAGGGCCTGACGCATCCGCTCTTCGTCATCCGCTGACAGCGATACCGTGGTCTGGCCATGGCAGCAGGAGCCGCAGCGCGCGCAGGAAAATATTTCGGCGATGGCGGCGGCGCGGTCGTCAGCGTTCACGCAGCGCCTCGCGGGCGCGGTTGAGCGGCTGGATCAGGTACTCGAACACGGTTTTGCCGCCGGTCCTGATTTCCGTCGTCGTCACCATGCCGGGCATGATCGGATGCCGCTTGCCGTCTTTAGTCTCGAGATAGGCGTGATCGGTCAGCACATAGACACGGTAATAGACGATGCGGCGGTCGACATCGTCCATAATCGTATCGGCTGAGATCTGGTCAACCTTGCCATCGAGCGAGCCGTAGATCGACGAATCGTAGGCCGAAATCTTCACCGTCGCCTCCTGCCCGGGATGGATGAAGGCGATGTCGCGCGGGTTGATCTTGGTTTCAACCAGGAGCTTATCGTCGAGCGGCACGATCTGCATGAGAACGCCGCCGCTCGGCACCACGCCGCCGATCGTCGTCACGCGGATATCCTTGACCACGCCGTGCGCCGGTGAGGTGATCGTGGTCCGGCTCATCAGATCCTTGCGTCCCTCGGCAACCTTGAGCAAGGGCTCGAGCTCGCTCATGGTCTTGTCATAGTCGTTATTGAGGTTGACGAAATACTCGCTGCGCATGGCTTGGATCTTGGTCGTCAGATCGGCCACTTGGCTTTGCAGGCGCAGGACTTCAATCTCGGTGGCCGCGCCGGTTTCGAGAAGAGGTTTGGCAATCTCCAGTTGCCGGGCCGCCAGTTGTTGCTGCTCCTGCATATTGGCTATGTTCTTCTGAAAGGCGCTGCGATCGGTGGCAAACTGCTCCCGTTCACGCCGCACCACCTCGGAGTTCGGATCGAGATCACTTGGAAAGGTAATGGTCGAATGTTCTTTCCTCTCGGCGTCGAGACGGGCCGCGCGCGCCCGCAGGCCGGCAACGCGGGCCTGCGCTTCGCCAACCGATGCCTGGGCCTGGGTCGAATCGAGCAGCGCCAGTTTCTGTCCCACTTCGACGATATCGCCCTCGCGCACGTACAACTCGGCCAAACGGCCAGGTTCGAGCGTCTGGATGTTCTGTTCCTTCGACGAAGGCGTCACCTTGCCTGGCCCACTCGCGACTTCGTCAAGCTGGGCAAAGAACGCCCAGATAAGAAAAGCGCAAAAACCAAATACGCACAGGAACAGGATGAAGCGCGGTCTGCGCGAATCGACATGCGCATAAGACTGATAAATAACAGGAGTTGCCATGATTCTTCTCCATCACCATCGGCGCCGGTTGGGCGGGCTGCCTTACTTGGCGGCGACGACTGGGTTGCTCGTCTTCAGATTGTTCAGGATGGTGTCACGCGGGCCGTCAAGGATGATCCGTCCGCCCTCCATGACAATAATTCGGCTGACCAAGGGCAGCATGGCGTAACGGTGCGTTACCGCCAGCATCGTGCGTTTGCCGATCCATTTTTGGAAGCGCTGAATAACGATGGTCTCGGTGGCCTCGTCGAGCGAGGCGGTCGGTTCGTCAAGCAGCAGCACATTCGGAGAACGCAGGATCAGACGCGCCAGCATCAAGGTCTGCTTCTGGCCGCCGGACAGGCCCAGGCCCCCTTCCCGCAGGACCAGGTCGAGACCATGCGACTGGTTGAGCAGCAGTTGGTCGGCACAGACAATATGCATCGCCTCGAGGATCTGCTCATCCGTCGCCAACGGGTTGGCCAAGAGCAGATTGTCGCGCAACGTTCCGTAGAACAGGCTGGCGTCCTGCATGAGAAACCCAACATCCCGGCGGACATCGGCGACATCGATCAGGCTCATGTTGATGCCGTCGAGCTGGACCTGTCCCTGCTGCGGCACGGCCAAGCCGCCCGCAAGCCGCAAGAGCGTCGATTTGCCGGAGCCGACCCGACCGAGGATCGCCACCTTTTCACCGGTATTGATGCGCAGGTTCTGGATGGCAACCGCCGGCGGCATCTGCGGATCATAGCCGAAGAGCACATTGGTGAAGCGGTAGGAACCGGCCAGGAGCGGCTTGTGGTATCTGTCCTTGTTCTGGGCGTGATCGATCGGCAGCGACAAGAGGCCGTCGAGGGCCTTTTTACTGACCCTGGCATTCTGCAGCCTGGTGAACACGGCCGTGACCACGCCAAGCGGCGCGATGGTGCGGCTGGTGAGGATCGAACAGGCCAGCACCGCGCCGTAACTCATTGTGCCGGCAAAGATGCCGTAGACGCCGACGATGACGACGCCGACATAGGCTAACTGCTGGATCGTCGACGTGTAGTTGGTCAGCATACCGGCGAGGAAGCGCTGCTTCATGCTGATATCGGCCGAGGTGCGGTTCACCTTGTTCCACTGGTTGCGGAAACGCGCCTCCGCCTGCAAAATCTTGATGTCCTCAACCCGGTGGATGGCTTCCATCAGGAGAGTATTGCGCATCGCGCTCTCTTTCATGCCCAGATTCGCCAGTTTCGACAACGGGATCTGCATGATTATGCTTGGGATGATGAGAATCGGGATGGCGATGATGGGTACCCACACCAGCGGGCCGCCAATCAGCCACATGACGACGAGAAACGCGGCCACAAACGGCAGGTCAACCAACACCCCCAGGGTCGTCGAGGTCAAAAGCTCGCGCATCGAATCGAGGTCACGCAGTTGCGTTATCAGGGTGCCGGGCGATCTTGGCCGGGCGTCACTCCTAATATCGAGCGCCCAGGCAAAGAACATCGACGACAGCCGCAGGTCGGCCCGCTTGCCGAAATGGTCGGCCAGTGTGACGCGGGCCAGGCGGATGCAGAGTTCGATGCACAGGAAGAGACAAACGCCGGAGCCGAGTACCCATAAGGTGTCTTCCGAACGCGCTGGAATGACGCGGTTCCACACCAGCATCGCGAACAGCGAGGTGCTGATGGCCAGCATATTGCCGACCAGCGAACCAAGACACATCTCGAAGATCGTCCACTTGTTGTTGAGGAAGATGTCGCGCAGCCAGGTCTTCGGCTTGAAGGTCAAAAAATCGTCGATCCGGTCCTCATGCGCCGCCTCACGCTCACTCACCAAGAGGATGGGATGCCGATGCAATGCCCGCAACTGCTTGAGCGGCATCGAACGCTTGGTCAGTTGGCCGTCAACCGGTATGACCAGTTTGGCGACGTTATCTTCCACCGAGACGATCATCGCCACCGATTTCGAGGAAATCGGGATCAGGGCCGGCAACATAATATTGTTCAGGTCGCCGACATCCCACTTCACGAACTGCGCCGAGAGTCCAGCCGAGAGCGCGACATCGACGATAGCGTCGAGATATCCGCTCTCGCCGGACCAAACGGCGGAACTGCGGATCTGTTCCGGCGAGGTCTGCACGCCCAAGGTGCGGGCAACCAGCAACAAGGCCTCGATCCAGGGTTCGATCCGGGTCGGTACCCCTTCGGTGGCCTCGGTGCGGATCTCAGTCTCCGTCGCCACATCGGGACGGACGAAAATTTCTTCGGGAGGTCCTTTCTTTTCGCCAGGCTTTTGCCCCTCCACAGGCGCGGACTGTTGCCCTGGCGTAATGCGGGGTATTTCCGATTCCGCCGCCTTATCCGCACGGGGATTTATCTCATCACCCTGTCCCACCGTTTCTGTTGCCATATTCCTGCCAATTGTTATCTGCTTATTTTTCCACCACGGAGCATATCCGGCCCACGCAACTGGCTCACCAGCGAGCCCACCGCGTTTTGCGCCTTCAGGCGCGCCAGCATGCCGTCGGCAACCGCCGCGATGCGTGATGATTCCGTTGAAAAAATGTCACGTTCGGCATCGAGAACCTGCGTCAACTGGCGATTCCCCAAGGTATATTCCTGCCAATAGAGATCGCGCGATTTCAGCGACAGCTTTTTCATCGTGTCAAGCGCCTCGATCCGGGTAGCCGCTCCCTCCAGCTCCGTCTCCGCAGAGGTCAACTCCGTCCGCTTGGAAAGACGCTGACTCTCGAGCTGGCGCTCCATGGCATCCCGGTTGGCGCGCGCCGAGGCGACCCGATGACGGTTCTGAAACACCGACGAAATTGTGCCGCTGAGCGCCAAACCGGCCCAGTCGGTGTCGTAGGCATTGTCGGCGCCGCCAGTCATCGTGCTTTTATTTGCCACCAGGCTGACCGCCGGATAATAATCCGATTTCACTACCTTCACCTGGGCTTCCGCCTCGAGAACCGCCGCTTTCGCTGCCAGCACCGAGGGCGTGTTTTCGATATTGACATTGTCGTTTGCCAGCGCGCTCACCGCCTGGTCGACGCTCACCAGATCGGCCACCGATTGCGGGCGCATGCCAATGATCTCGGCCAAGTTATCGGCCGCGACATTCAGCCTTGTTTGCGCCTGTGTAAGATCGACGGCCGCCCGCTGCAAGGCCACATCCGCCTGCGTCAAATCCGATGCGGATGACAAGCTCGCCTTGACGCGGTCGGCAATGACTTTCCGCAGCTTATTCAGGTTGGTGATCGCCTCCTGGGCCGCGTCCATTGTCGCCTGGGCGGCGGAAAATTCGACGTAATGGCTGGCCGCCGTATAGGCCACATCCTCAATCGTACTGTTCAGCACATGACGCTGCCGGTTCAAGGTCGCATCCGCCTGTCCGATGCGGCCCGGCGTCTTGCCGAAGTCATAGACAAGCTGGCTGATGCCGCCGCTTATCTGGGTGCCGGCGGCGGTGTCGCGGCTGTAGGCGGAACCGTAACCGGGCGTTACTGTGTAATTCAGAACGGGAAACCAGGCCGCTTTGGCAACCGATACCTCGGACGCGCTCTGCCTGACCACGGCCTCGGCCCGGCTCACATCCGGATGATGGGCAATCGCCAGCCCCACCGCATCACGCAAGGTCATGCGGACAAGCGATACCCGTTGCCGCCGCGCGCCGTCCGATGGTGGTGGCGCCTTTTTCAAAGCCGGGGAGTTATCGGCAACCCCTTTGCCGACAGAGTCATTGGCGTCGTCCGATGGTGGCGGCGCCTTTTTCAAGGCGGCGGAGTTATCGACAAACCCTTTGCCGACAGAGCCATTGGCAAGCCCCCGAACCGCCGAGGCATCGGCGAACTGATTGCCGAAAGGAGATGGCGATACCTGGCCCGCCGCCGCATGGGCGCCCACCGCGGCCAGGCCATAGCCCACAGCCACATCCTGAGCTATGATCGATGCATTGTATATGGGTAACAGGGTCGAAACCGGAAAATCCTCCCTCGCCGATGCGGCGCGGGTGGGCTCGAGAGGGGAAACATTTGCCGCCCCCTGCCCCGCCGCCTCGTTTTGCGGCAAAGTGCCGGCGACCGGCGCCTGCTCCGAATCCGAAATATTCGGCGATTCAGCGGCATGGCGTGACGGGCAGCCGCTCAAGACCAGGCTTGCCAGCAACACGGCGAACGGCGGCGCCTTGACAAGCGAGCGTTGGCAAAGAGCCTTAGCGCGATAGTATTTCATTTATGTATTCCCATCCCTGTCCATTGTCAGAACTGCCCACCCGTGTCGATCATCGAGAAGCGGCAGGCGACTACCATAACCTACTTTATAGTATATCATAAAAAAAGCATACACTTTTCTGCTGAAGATTTTTGCAATCGACAAATTCTCCCCGGCCTCTCTCTGGGGGAACGTCAACGAAATCGGCTGGGGAGTGGAGATGGCGGCGAAGCCGCCGGAGGGAGACAAGGGTGGCGGCGAAGCCGCCGAGGGGAAAAGCCCCCTCCCGAGGGGGGTGGCGCGCAGCGCCGGAGGGAGGTAACGCCTGGCCGGCGGAGCTTTTACACTCCGCCGGGCCAGGGAATTATTTATCAGACAACGATCTGGTGGTTGGCCAGAAGCGTCTCGAGCGATACGTCGACGTTATTCAACGTCACGAGCGCGGAGTATTGGCCGGTGCCATGGACATCAACATTCACCGTGGTGTTGTTGTTCTCATGGGTGACCGACAGGTACTGATCGAGCCCGCTAGCCGGTTTGCTGGCGTCAGCCGTCGTGCTGGATGTGGCGCCGCTGTCAACCGGTTTGCTGGCGTCAGCCGTCGTGCTGTTAACCGTCGTGCCGTCAGCCGTGGTGCTGGGCGTGGCGCCGCTGTCAACCGGCTTGCTGGCGTCAACCGTCGTGCTGTTGGCCGTCGTGCTGTTAGCCGTCGTGCCGTCAGCCGTGCTGGGCGTGGCGCCGCTGTCAACCGGTTTGCTGGCATCAGCCGTGGTGCTGCCGGTATCGGTCGTGGCAGCGGTGTCGGTTGCGGCGGTACTGGTAGTCGCCGGAGCCGTAGCGCCGCTGTCAACCGTATTGCCGGTATCGACCGTCGCCGGTTTATAGCCTTGCAGCAGATCGCTGAGATCGATCCGGTCGGCGTTCGTATCCGTGCCCCAGGCGCCAAGCGTGAAGCCGTTGACCTGGTCATGGCCATGGCCGCCGGCCGTATCGGCGCTGTCAATCATTTTGTAGAGCAGGGTATCGGTGTAGCCCTGCTCGAGGTTGAAGGTATCGCCACCGGTGCCGCTGGTAAAGACATGGTTGCCGTCAGCGCTGGTCGAGACCGCGCTGCCGTCGCTGGCCGTGGCGTTGCCATCGCTCGTGGACAGCACGTTGTCGCTGTGGGATGCCGTCGTGCTGGCCGGTTCGAGCGACAGTTCCGCGCTCGTCAGGGCGATACCCAGCGGCGCGCTCGCCGGGGCGGAGGCGCCCAGCGGCGTGCCGGCTCCCGCCGGACCGGAGAGAACGAACTGATGGTTGGCTAGCAGAGTTGCCAAATCCACACCCGTGACGCCCTGCAGGGTGAGCAGGTTCGTCGATGCGTAGGTGCCGCCAGCGCCGTCACGGTCGATGTTGACGATCGTGTCGCTGCCGGATTGGGTCAGCGACAGGTAGTTGGTAATCGTATCGCCGGCGTCGATGGTGGCCACACCGTTGATATAGTGGGCTGGTCCATTCGCGTCCTCGACATAGCCCACCAGCAGCGCATGGAGGTCGATGCGATCAGCGCCCGGCGTCGCTTCCCAGGTGCCGGTCTTCCAGCCGATTACCGTATCCAGATGACCATTGCCGCCGGTTCCATTCGTCTCATAACCCGGGAGCACGTTGTAAATCAGCGTGTCATGGCCGCCATTGATCAGCTTGAAGGTATCGTCGCCGCCGCGGCCTTCAAAGAAGTCATTGCCGCTGATGCTGTCAGTGAAGGTATCGTTGCCACCCGCGCCGGCAATGCCTTCAATGTTGTGGAAGGTCGCCGTGTTGAAGCCTGTGGTCTGCGACCCGGTGTTGCTTAGATCCACCTGGATCGCGGTAGTGCCGGCCAGCTTGTAGTCAACGATATCGAGACCGACCGTATTGCTCCACGTCCGCACGCCAGACACGAACGTTGTGCCGCCGGCGCCTTCGTAGGTCTTGGTGCCGGCCGTGGCGATAAAGATATCGTTGTAGCCGGTGCCGACAATGCCAGGTCCGATATTGGCGTTGCTCCCCGACGTACCGCTCGTCGCCAGCAGGACATGGCAATCATAGGCATTGGTTGCCTGCAAGCCGGTCCAGGACGCATTGACATTCTCGACCGTGTGGCCGCCCAACGTGGACAGCCCGCCGACATTCTGCTCGGCGCCATTGATACTGTTCAGCAAGAGCAGGGAATAGGTCTCGTTTGGATTGAGACCGTAGAAATCAACCATGCCCGTGCTGACGTTGCCCTGGTTACCCTGCTGCGGGTTGATCATCTGCGTGCCCACCAGATTGCCGTGCGAATCAAACAACTGCACGGTATTGCCGAAGAGGCAGTTGATGCCCTGCGAGTCGAGAATCTTGAAGTGCAGCGCCGTGCCGTAAGCGACCGGATTATCGTTGTGGATATAGGTCGTCTGCCCGTTAAGGGTGAAAACCAGCAGATCCGAAGCGCCATCCCAATCCATATCGAGGGACACCATGCCGGTTACCGGGCCAGTCCCTCCTGCAGCCCCCACGGTCGAGCCAACCGACGCGATCATGGTGGTGGTGGGGCCGAACGATACGGTGCCGCCCGCCGTCTGATTGAGGTACAGGTTGACCGGGCCGGTTTCCATACTCAGCCCGCCCTCGGGGGTGTTACCAGCCCCGCCGGCGCCGGCGTTGCCGTTCCCCTCCATGCCTGGACCAGCGATGACGTCCATCTTGCCGTCGTGGTTCCAGTCAATCGCCAGCGATGTGCCAGTCTCAAGGCCGTTAACGTTAAAGCTGCTGTACGTGGTCGTGGCGTTGCCCACGTCGGTGGGCGCGGTGGAGGCCAGGTGGCCCTGGCCGTCGTTGAAGTAGATCCGGCTCTGGAATTGACCAGCGGCATAGGAGCCGTATCCGAGGTTGGTGCCGCCGGTAATATCAGCCTGGCCGCGGCCCAGGAACAGGTCCATGTAGCCGTCACCGTTGAAGTCGGCCCAGGTCATGGGAACACCGTTGGCGACAGAGGGATCGCCGACACCGCCACCTAACTGGAACACACCATTGACGATCTGCGTCACCGCCCAACTGCCTGGGGTGGCGGCGCCAGGCACAACATCGGCGGTCTGACTGAGCACCACCAGCCGAGCATTGTTGTTGCTCGTGTGTCCCGTCGCGTTGACCGTATTGTTACCCGCGTAAATATCGCTGGTGCCGTGGTAGACCAAATCAACCATGCCGTCGTTGTTCAGATCAACGGTGGACAATTCCTGATCCGGCGTGGCCTGCGGCGTTGTCAGCGGCGCCTGATAGGGAGGGCCACTGGCACGGACGTTGGTACTCCAGGCGAACGTGCCGTCCTTGGTCATGTTGTTGATCGTGCCATCGACGTTGAGGACGGCCGCCGAGTTGTAACCGCCGCGGTACGAATCGTCGTTCGGCGTCATGTCGCCGAGCGTCATGCCCGCGTAACCGGTACCCGCTTTGTTGATGGCCACGATACCGCCGTACCAGGACCAAACGTTGGCCAGCGAGGTGCTGGTTCCTGGAGGTACGCCAGCTGTGGAACCTATCTGCACGCTGCTATAGCCCGTATTGATAGTTGCAATATTGGTGGGATCCCAGAGGAAGGCTTGGGCGCCGTCGTCATAGTTGCTGTCCGCCCCAAATATGCTCATGTACCCGCTACGGTTATAATCGATGAACACGCACTGCTGCATGTAGTTCGGGTTTTGGAGGTATCCGGTCGTTGGCGCGGCACTGGTCATGTACTGCGCGGTGAACTTGCCCAGCGAGGTGGCATCGGTCGCGCCGGAATGGATCAGGTTCTGATTACTGAAGATCAGCCACTGCCCATTTGCATCCATCGTAAGGGCGGTCGCCGTCTGCGCGGGATCGGTTGCCGTTGGGAATACCGGGGCTGCGGGCGGCGGCGAGACGAACAGTTCATTGTTGGTCTTGTCGTTGACGATAAGCGTACCGTCCGCCTCCCTCAATACCGCCTGCACGTCGTAGTACGTTCCCGTCGTTCCCGTGGACAAGGTATGATCGGCGATCACGCCATTCTTGTCTGGAACAGAACCAGGCTTGCCATCCGGAATCTGCACATACCAGGTACTGTTGCGTGGATCGACGACCACCGCGCCGTTCTGCGAGCTGTAGGTGACGCCATTGACCGTCACCTCGACATACTCGCCGGGCAGAATCGCGAAGCCGACCGAACCGGTGACAATGGGCGTCGTATCCAGCGTGTTCTGGGAATTGACAGTCATTGTCAGTTGGATAGTAAACTGGAACTCGTTGGAAAGGACGCCTTCATTACCGGCCTGATCGACCACGACCGCCTTATATTTGACGAGTTCACCATCCGTCAGCGGTTGGGTGATTTCATACTTCCATGCCGTGCCGCTGGCATCGACCGTCGCATAGCCGAGAGCCGTATTGGTGCTGGCATCGTAGATGCGCACCTGTTCGCCCGCAGCCAGCGTTGTCGGATTGTTGCTGGTGTCCATTATCGTGCCGTTGAGTGTCGGCGTGCGGTCATCCGTGGTCGTGTCGGATGGGAAGTTACCCGTCGGGTCGATCACTCCGTCGCCGACATTATCCGTGTAGCTGTTGATCCTGATAATTTGACCCGGCACAGTGTTGTCGATATTGATCGCCCACGAGTTGGAAAGAGTGCCCTCTTTGCCGGCCGCGCTGACAACCTTGGCGGTATAGACATAGTTCCAGTTATCGGTCAAGCCGGTATCCGAATAGGTCCAGTGCAGGCCCGTCGGGTCGCTGG
>Ga0209629_10003410_pt1 | contig 11373 bp, 13 predicted proteins | sample TergutCu122P5_FD_187286 | JGI IMG/M metagenome (GOLD analysis project Ga0209629, IMG submission 187286) | Cubitermes ugandensis P5 segment gut microbial communities from Kakamega Forest, Kenya - Cu122 P5 (SPAdes) (version 2) | ecosystem: Host-associated > Arthropoda: Insects > Digestive system...
CTGTTTTAAGCTTTCAAGTGCCTGTTTACATGCTGTTCAATATTTTGCTACATTCTGTTAACAATCACTAATTAGTTTTGTAGTAAAATTAATAACAGTATCATTTTTTTGTATTTAGATTATTTTCCAGAAAGCTGCTCTTGAAACTACTTTGCTTTCATTTTGGTTCACATCAGTTTTATAAACTTAGTTTTGCATCACATTCCTTGAAATTGGTCTCCATAAACAGATGCACTTCACAATCTTGACACCAATATGTAGTCTTATTTATGTTAAATTTCCTGGACAATACAGCGTACTACCTCATTCAAAATAGTTAAAAATTTGGCTAAGTATTCTGCTCATGAGTTTGTAGGGTGCATTTGTTCCAGTCAGCAGTAATTTGCTTTCCTGCAACATTGTAATCAATTTGCAGTTCCAGTTCACAAGCATTAATGATACAGTTAGACGTATTTAGTCATCATTCTTACATTGTTTCATTTTTCATTTCTCCTTGTGCCTAATCCACATCAGTTTTATCTGAAGTCACACTTATTAGCTAATGGGAAATGCATGCAGAACCTATGGGAGCAGTTCACATTGTTCTCACAACTCTCACCAAACAGAGTCTTGTGAACAGTGTTAAGACACTGCAGACAGTGTACCCATGCAGGCACAATTGTTCCAACAATAGAGTACAGTTAGCATACATGGATAAGGGCATGAATTGAAGGATTCCTCTCTCTCTGTCTCTCTCTCTCTCTCCCTTTTTTAAAGTGAAACTTATGAAATAGACTTTTACCTATATAAGTAAACACAGAAATCCTAGGATATGTTCATATGTCATCACCAGAATACAGAACAAAGTCATATAGATGTCATTCCAAAATGTGTCAGAGTTGAAATAATTAGGATGATGGCAACACACCATACTTGTGTTCAGGAAGAAATGAAGGGCAGATTAAATACAGGGAATGCTTGCTGCTCTTCACTTAATGATCTGACTTCCTGTCTGCTGTCTAAAAACAAAAAGATTAAAATTTACTGTAGTTTTGTCTGTAGGTGAACCTTAGTCTGCTATGTTAATGGAAGAGCCTAGAGAGACTGATGATATTTGAGAACAGCATTTCAACCTGAGAGACAGGAAGCTGGAAAAAAGTTGCATAATGATGAGCCTCATAACTTCATCAAATATTATTAGTGTGATCAAATAAAGGAGAATGAAGTGGGCAAACAGGTAGCATGGATGGGAGTGCTTATAAATGTACAACATTTGTGTCAGAAATTTTGAAGGGAATAGGCATCCTAGAGAAACTGGGTATAAGTGGGAGTATAATAATAAAATGGATATTAAAGAAACACGGGAGGGTGTGGAGGGGATTAATGTGTCTAAGGACTATGACCAGTGGGTTTTGTGAATGTGGTACTAAACTTTCAGGTTCCATAAAGGGCATGAAATTTCATGAGTAGCTGAATAACCATCAGCTTCTAGAGAAGGACTTTGCTGCATGGAGTTACTAAGAATTCTACCTGTCCTTGTGTAAGGGTGCAAAATTTGTTTTTTCGCTGAGGGAAGTGAACATTTGGGCCCAAGGGAAAAAAATTCAGTTCTCAAAATAAAGAAGTTCAAAATTTTTATTTATCTCGTCACTGAGGCTATTAAACAGTTGAGGTTGAGATGGGTTAAACATGTAGAATGGATAGGTGAAATGAGAGATGCACAAAATATATTGTTGGGAAACATGGAAGAACACTTGGGAGACATAAAGGCTTATGCTCAGAGGATATTATAATATATTGTACGAAAATAGGTTTTTGTTTTTGTTATCAGCTAGTTCCTTCATTGCAGTCAGGAATTTTCCTTAAGAATTGCCACTTTCATTGTTAGATGGTTTCACAGGACATACAAGAGTGCAACCAAGCTTCTGAGCAACCCAGCACGTGGTATCATTGATGGGGAGCTGGTGTGGCTTTTCCTGGGGCTTCCAACATCTGAGAAACAAGAGGTGGCCAAGAAGATAGGTACCAAAGTAGATGAGATTGCAGATGACCTTGCAGATATTGAGCGCCTGACTGCGCATTTCTAGAAGTTGTATGGTGTCTGATGTGTACAGATAGACTTACTATGGTGTCTGATGTGTACAGACAGACCTACTGTGGTGTCTGATGTGTACAGACAGACTTACTGTGGTGTCTGATGTGTACAGATAGACTTACTGTGGTATCTGGTGTACAGATAGACTTACTATCAAGATTTTTGGTATTCTTCTTATGGCCCTGCAATTGAACATTACCAGTCTGCTAGACAGGATGTGTGTGAAGAACCGCTTCAGCAGTGTCAGTTGCTGGTACATATCACTGTGTCCATTTCAGGCCCTCAGGTCACAGTTAGAACTGTTATAAAATATGTCTTCAGTGAAGAAATTTAAGTTTAATATGAACGAAATATTCCCATTTTGAAATGGAAGTGGAAGTGAGTGAACTAAGCAAGCTGCCTTTGACCTCTACCTTGAGCAGCTGATAGTTACTAGCCAATAGTAGTGTGGCTAGCCATTCCTGAGTTCAGTTTTTGGGTGATACAACTCAAGGTGGAGGAACATTACATGGAACATCTGGACAGATATTCATCTTATGTAGAGGAGATGCAATTAAGTGCTGTACATTGGGGTGCAGCTTTCTTATTTGGGAATTAGGTTATTGAAGTCATGATCATTTTGACCTGCAACTTTGAAGATGGCATAGGATGTACATAGTTAATAGCACCAGACCATTGCTAACTCTGGGCAGATAATCAATGTACAGACACAGATTTCTTGTTTCGGTCAGTGATATCCCAAGCTGAGCCTTGTGTCAAATGTTCATTGGGAATGTGGGGTCTGTTGATGTCACCCACATTGACTGAAACTTAATCATGCTGCTTTTAGTAGAAAAGTTCACAGGATGACATTTCTTTGGGCCAACCAGAATTCCTGCATGCCTTGTAATTTGAATTGTGCTGTGTTTTCCCAGCTTGCAAACACTAACGTTCAATCTGTTAGAACTAAACACTAGTTTTACAATCATGGCAGAGGGCAGTCTTTAAATTCTAGACTCTTAAGTCTACCTGAATTTGTACAAAACAAAACGTAACTGCCATGGAAATTACATACATTGAAATGCGCAAGCAGCTGCATAGTACTGGCTTTTATGCCAAAGTCCACAATTTTAATGAAGCAAATTCACATGAATTAATTATGCACTGTGTAATTAATTGTTGTTCAACATCAACAATTGGGAATAAAACACCAGTGACAACTTGAAAGACCTCCGTGGCATATTTGCTGAGAGCAATTGCAACTGAACCCAGGGCACCCAAATCTGGCCACCACTCCTTCATTTTAAAGTGTCATCCCACAAAGTCTGAAACCAGGAGGGCAGCATCTCAGTGCAGCCAGAACAAACTTCACTGTCATTGATGGCAAAACAGCATGGTGAGTGTGGACAGACAGAAAAGATTACCAGCTAGTGAATGTGAAGGTTCATCAATCATCATTCTGTGATGAGAGCCAGCTGTAGGGTTCTTGTCTGCAGAGCTCAACATTTCACATTTTTACAGTTTATTACTGTATGATTCTCTTGAGTTATTTATCCTCCATGGCATCTGCCTGTCACATTAATGGTGACAGTGCATATCTGAAGGGGATCACCCACCAAGCTAATCTACTACTTGGCCAGCCATCATCATGCAGTTGGTGATGGCAAAGTTTTGCCTCATAGGTGCCCTAGGTCTTCTCTTTCTGTCCTTTATATGGGCATAATATCTAAATTTATTTTGAACACATAAAGATGTAATTTAATTCTAAAGATATCATGACCTGATTCTGAGAACATGAATCATGCTAAAAGACTCTGGATTATAATCCTTTTCAGTGTCACCATTCATCTTCCTTTCTGATCAGGTGTGATGTCTTAAAATTTAATGTAAATATTAAAAAATCTGTAAAAATAGTGGACTTTTCCATTTCTGCAACTAAGGCCTGTTTCATTTCAGATCCTAGACTAGGAGCAAAGTCTGTTGATGATGTAGGTATTTGTTGTTTCCTTCCAGTAACTTTCTTTCTGTACATGATTCTGTTGAAAGCAACAAACAGCTGTATATCTGTGTGAAATTTTCCTGCAGAATTATGGTACAAGTCTTTAGAGACTGATAAACCTGTTTGGTCAGAAACTTAAAACTACTACTTGCGCTGTTTTGTGCCAAGACAATGTTTAAACCTTGGGGCTGCAATAAATAGCATCAAATTGTCCTCCAGAGGACAATAGAAACTGTTTCCTTGTGATAATATAAATACATTTTGTATGACTTGTGGTTTTAATTTGTCACTGGGTTTGTGTTTTCCAACATTTCAAGGGAATGTGGTGCCTTAAAACATCAAGAAACAGTAATCCAGCAACATGACATCATGTCCCAGAACACCTGAATCCTCAACAAAACTACTGTGGAAACTTCAAAATCTCACAGATGAAACACAACTCTGATATGTAGTGCCAGGTTTCCATGTAGTGATAGAAGTCTCATTAAGGAAGAAGCACTGATCAGTCCTGTGGCACAGCATTTTGTGGGAAGATAGAAAGCTTAGACCATGGTGGAATGACATAATGCATAACTTCCTCTACCATGATTAGTAATCAGGAAAAATGTTATAGAAATTTCAGGCATTTATCTTGTGTAACATACTGCATATGGAGAATTATTGGTCATGCAAAGGATGTCCAAAATTAGCAGCATTACTGATATTATCTGCATGTAATAAGTATGTAGGATAAGACTGAGGGGTTAAAGTGAGAGTCAGAGTAAATGAACTGAAGTTTTGCATGCTGAAAAATTATCATTAGACCACACTGATATTTGTCCTCGCATCTGAGTTTTGAGGTGATGTAGTACATTAAATTTTATGTTTTTATTTAAGACACTTGTATAAAAGAGCACCAGGAGTCACAGCATTCTCCTCACTCATACTGTGAAGTGTTACTGGTCACGCATGGTTGTGAAGTCTGATGTTATTCTGTTTCACAACTGCATAAAACCCCCTGATGGGTTTAACTGCACACTTCCATGTCAGCAGCCCTATGAGAGCCAATACAACTACCACCGCAGCTGTAATACCAAGAATCTCTGGCCATGACAGAGGTGTGCTGTGCTGCTGCAAACCAGGAATTAAGTGTGAGGTTGTTTTATTCCCAAGTGCTGTTGTGAACTCTTTTGTACTGACCGTAGTTGAAGGTACTGGCCGATCTGTAGACCTCTTAGAGTCTTCAGTTGTCCAGGTCTCTGTCATTCCAGTTGATTTTTCCGGCTATCAAAATAACAGACCATGTTAAAATCAATCATGTCACTCTTCTCTGTTGTAATTGTCAAAACATGTATTATATTGTTTTAGGCATTTTAATTTCTGTTTGATCACTACCAAACATACTAGAATTGCAATAATGAAAGCCACAACACACACTTTGACATTATATATATGTACCATTTGTCGCTGTATAGTAATTAAATTATTCTTTGGTTACTGAACTGTTTAGAGCCAAATGGTAAATGTATGTACTGCCTGCTGTAGCATTTAAAATTCTGAATTTTCACATGGTTCTCACAATCAACATAATTTATTTTCCCAAACAGTGTTAATTGATTGGTCTTAGTACTGGCAAGAGATTTTGTTCTGTCTGAGATAGCAACTGACTACTTATATACAAAGGAGTTCCAAAACAAAATGAACTAACAAACACTGTCATTCTGAAAACTTTATTCTGACTTCTGTGTATACATGGCCTATGGGTAACAGATGGTACACATCAGACCTCCATGTTGTCACCTTTGACATTTAAGCATTTGTCGTCATGGCACTAAGGCTTGCGTCCTGACGTAGAATAAATCATTGTCAAGTGCCTTTAACTAGGAAGTGATGGCTTGCTTCACATGGGGGTCTGTTACAAATTGCTTGCCAGCCAGGTATTTGTTAAGGGGTCAAAAAAGATGAAATCTTGGGCCTTAGATTGAGACTACTAAGGAGGGTGGTCCATAACGTTCCAGTTGTAACCAGTCACAAGTCTGGTTAGCAGTACGGAGCGTGGCTTTAACATGCAAAGTGATCATACTTTGGCACAGCAACCCAGGCCTTTTGCAACAGATGGCCTGCTTTAACCTCTCAGGTGTACTGCAATAATGCTGAACAGTTTTGTTATCACCATGGTCAAGGAAATCCACAACAAACATGCCTCTATAGTCCTAAAAGACAGTTGCATGATCCTTTTTTGTGGATGTCATCACGTTAAATCTTTGCTGGAGGAGATGATGGGTGTTTCCTCATCATGGATGCTGTTTTTGGGTTCAGACATTGCATGATTAACCCATGTTTCTTCCCCTGTGACACTGCACTGCAGAAACTGCTCTGCTTGATCGGCACTATGTGTAAAATGTATGGGAGCAAATTCCATATGACAAGCTTTGTGATCATCTGTGAGGTTTTTTGACACCCAGCATGCACACATTTTTCTGTCATCCAGTTGGTTATGAACAGTGCCAGCTTAAGATGTCTGTCATCTCTGATAAGGGCATCTGTATGACACTCACATTGTCATCAGTAGTGGCTGTGCCTAGTTAGCCGTGTTGCTGCCTGTCATCATCTATCCTGCCATTATCAATACCACTGCACCATATCCGCATCTTTTCTGCCATTACACCATGCTGCAATTTCCAATGGTGTGATACTCTTCACACACACACAATGGACATATCACACTGCATACTTCAACATTGTACGATGTTTTCAGTAGGCATGACATTTTTAAATTGATTGTTAGGTGATAACAGTATGCTTAAATGATCTTGTGTGGCTGTATGACAACACAGTCTACTTGTGCTCATTACTTGGCAAAATTTGTTGTCAGATGATGCTATTGCACATGAGACACCTTTTTATCTACCTTCTTTAAACTTTCATATATGATGTGGGTAAATTTCAGTCCTCAGAAGCATTATGGTGCTTTTTCAGGTGCTTAAGTTAATGGAATTGAGTTATTCTGTAGTGGTTAGAACATTGCTCTTGTGTCTGGGAGATACCTGACCCCCAAAATTTGTGATTTTTTTGTTATATCTATCAGTCCCTCCAGGACACTGTCACATCATTGAGTACTCTTATTCATCCTGTTATTCTCATTTTAATGCTATATGACACAGTAATATGAAATAACAAGAATATATTAAGTGAAAAAGATAAAATCCCATGTGGAATTCGGAATCATTTATCACCTCCCGAGTATTTCCAAGACAGTTGACCAAATAACTGATGGGTTGACCAGTTGACTGACTGACATTGGTACCTGAGGGTTCAGTACTGGTCAAATAAAAGGCTACTATTGGATCTGACTGACACTGAAACTGGAATTTGAAACAGAAGTAGAAGCCATTCCATGAAAGAGTGTTGAGGATATGGAGGTATGTTCCATGCACTCAAGATGGAGGCCAGAGCTAATATGGATAGAGTGTCAACATGAAAATCCTACTCATTCATGTCTTCAGTCCTCGCTTTAGGCACTTGGGTGTCCAAATAAATATAATTTCTTCCCTTAGTTTAATGAATGGCCAGCTATTCCCCTCACTGGTTTGTGAAAGATCACACTTCTCAGATGGTCTCATACCTGTAACTGTGCCAACTCCAGGGCTGCTTTCAGTGCATCAAGTAGGCCGTGGACACCATTTTGATCAGAGACATAGAAGAACTGACCCCCTGTTGCAATGGCCAGCTGCTTGAGGTCATCCAGTGGTGCATCCTCTCTGTAAGGAACAAACATATCAGTTGTAAACATCATTGTATGTAAATAATAGAAATGATATAGTTTTTCTAAGATTGTGGCCCTGTGGGTCATGATACACTGTAGTTTGGTAACCACCTGCCACACTATGCCTACAGTGCTGTCATAGTAGTCACTAACTACACAAATTAAAATCTTATGTAGCTATTCTTTTTTTAGTTTACCATGTGATATTACTAAGAAAGTGTCTGCTAGGTACAGTGTTCCTACATTATGCATACCCAAAGCCAACTGCAACAACCTTTGTCCCAGACTCTACAACTTCGGCTTGGACATTGCTAATGAACTGGTCTGGCTCTGTGTTCTGTCCATCTGTCACCAACACCATGATGCCTTTCCTCTTCCCCAACACCTGATGTTGGATGGAGAAACATTTGAGCAATGATAATAATTACTGTGCTTAGAAATGTCTATCCACAAATAAAACACCTCTCACCTGAAGCGCACGTCGTACACCACAACCAATGCAGGTCTCACCCTGACCACTGGTAGGGATGCTTTGCACAAGGTGCTTTTGTGATTGGGCATCAACCACAGTCAGTTCGCTCAGCTTGTCCGCATATGTGCTGTAACAGTTTGTAGCGGCATATATAATACAGTATCAGTTGATTAGTTAAGTGGATCATGGAATATGTCAAGTCCTTAGGATCATCATCTTTGTCACAAAAGTCCACCAATTACTCCTCATTCCAGTTCACATTCCCACACTGCACCAGTACTTTTAATGGTAAAAGGCCTTGCAGGTCTTTCAATGGTATCTTTCCGTAAAGTTGACCTATGAATATTGAAGCTGGGTTTTTCCTAATACACAGTGCAGATGTGTGATGGTATAACCAAAACTATAAGCTGAGTTTCACCACAAGAATTTGCATGGCTACCAAGTAAATACTGTTTACAGCAGAGATCTTTAAAAGATCTGGCATTTGTATGATCAGATGACATGACCCTGACAATTTCTTCTTTAAAACTGACTCGAAGTTTATGATGGGAGACTTGTAGTACAACCCAACAAGGTTGTTTTTCTTATTGAAAGATTGTTACTGGTATGTTAGTGTAAGGCACTTTGTGCAAAGAACACATAACACCAAAATATTCTACAGACAACAGTAATAATCTCCACAAACATGGCTGCAAATTTAGTAACACACTTTGCTTTTGCTTCAAATTGTTTTCTAGAATACAGAAGAACCCTTACGAGAATTCCACCATTCCTAGCAGAAGCCCACTCGGTATGCTGTGAATCCATGTACGCAAAGCAGTGTGTAATTTCTGGATTCTTTCCTGAAAAAGACATCCAGAAATACATTAGTGTCCATTACGGCACCAAAATCTAACACCAGACATATTAGAAACGATATTTCCCAAGTGTTAATAACTTAAATCATTTAGCCATTACAGTTGTTATTTTACTGCCAGACACACACACATATATATATGTATACTGTGTAGAGATACGAACCTCGTACTCCATTGATGCAGATACATCAAGTGTCAAAACTATAGCCAGAGACCAAGGTGTGCCCTTTAAGTGGTGGAAAACAGGCTGAAGATCGGACAGGTCTGTCATGATGCTTGATCCATCTGAATCCAAGTAGTTAGCACTAGTCTTCATGGACCAACAAGATAATACAATGCTCAAAGCAAGCAACATCCTGTCAAGATGGCAGAACAGAATGTGGACTGATGTGTAATTATGATATAACAGTCATAAAAACATTGATTGAATTGTTCAATACACTGTTTGTTTAACAATTAAGAAACAAAAGCCCCTCTAAAGTGGGTGCAGACTCAAGTAAATGAATATAACTGTATTCTGTGAGACCTGCACAGATAGCAAGTGTTACGGGATAAATGTCATATGAATACACCGAACTTTATGACCTGTCACCAAAAGTAAATAATGTGCAGATAAGATAAAACAGAGTGAATCAGATCTGCAGAGAATAAGCATCATAAACTACCTCACAACATACCACTCTGTTGTCACAGAAGGATGTAATATTATGACACTAGTACACCTATGCTAACGTTCTGATAAAGTGCAGAAGTTGTTTGTCTTCCCTGATTGAACAAATCCTGTAAAACTGGTAAGAAAGTCCAAAATATTAGCTATGCTTGGAAGAAACACTAGCAATCTGAAGTCAAAATGCACCCAACTGATATGTGAAGGAATTTATTGTATGTGTGATTTCAGGTTTCCCCTTCCTGTAAATGAGATGTTCACTATTATTGGATGTTCCTCCCATAGCCCCTTTGCAAGCCCTCTTTCCTCTCCTTACTCCTTCCCCAGGCTGGGGCAGCTCTGTTTTCTTCTGCCTTCCAAGTCTACTTTCATTTCTGTGACTTAATCCTGTAGCACCTACTTCCCTGTTGACAAACAGGCCATCTTCCCCTCGACACTTGTCTTTCCAGCCCCATACTGTTTGCCTGCCTATTATGTTCCTCATCCCTCATTTCTTTTTTTCTTTCTCCCTTCCATATTTTTTCGCTTCTTTCCTTCCTGCACCTGGCAGTGGCCTCATGTTCCAGGACTGCTGTTCCTCATAGCAGCCTCTTGGGGTGCCACCAACCCTATTGGATAGTATCACGTTCCCTGAAAACCAATCACTGCCCACAACATTCCCATTATATCTGCATACCTATGTGTTCCTGGTATTCTGGGACTGCTTAACCCTCGAAGATGGAACCGTTAGGTTGTCACAGAACGTCGGTAGACCGCATTTGTTATGTGATGGCACATGCGCAGAAACCAGATTTCATCTTTTGACGAAATGGTTGAGCATCAGTTCAGTCGACTTCTGGCAGCCAAGGTGTGTGCATCAGTGGCAGTAATAAAACTAACACCGGTATCTACTAGAGAAGGTAGTGAAATAATTAAATCACTAAAATGGAAAAATTCACATGGCTATGATGAGATACCAATAAAAATACTAAAAATAAGTTTGCCCTACATTATGTCTCCTCTCACATATATATGCAACAGGTCGTCCACAGGCATATTTCCTACATGATTAAAATTTTCACAAATAACCGCATATTCAAAAAAATGTAACAAGGCAGAAATATCAAACTACAGACCAATCTCATTACTTACATCTTTTCCAAAGTTTTTGAAAAAGTTATTTATAAACGATTATATCATCATGTAATTAGTAACAGTATATTAGCAAAGTAGCAATATGGTCTTAGAAATAATTCCTCTACTGATATAGCTTCATATAATCTAATTAACAATATTTTAAAAGCACTTAACAATAAAATGTGGGTCGGAGGTATTTTTTGTGATCTGACAAAACATTTGATTATGAAAATCACAATATCCTACTGTCTAAACTGGAGTTCTACGGTATCACAGGTAGAGCTAATAACTTAATAAAATCATACTTGAATGACAGATATCAAAGAGTACTAATGAAGAACAAATATTCTAAAAATTATTCAATCTTGATGTATGATCTTTGATCTTCACCCGTCACAGTACCCGAGGCGCCTGCAGACGCCATGTCTAACACTCGTCAATTCAAAACGGCGTACACTAGGGAA
>Ga0209629_10003411_pt1 | contig 11370 bp, 8 predicted proteins | sample TergutCu122P5_FD_187286 | JGI IMG/M metagenome (GOLD analysis project Ga0209629, IMG submission 187286) | Cubitermes ugandensis P5 segment gut microbial communities from Kakamega Forest, Kenya - Cu122 P5 (SPAdes) (version 2) | ecosystem: Host-associated > Arthropoda: Insects > Digestive system >...
TGACGCTCCTTTCCAAAATTTGGACGTATGAGGAAGGCAATGCCAAAGCAGAGACGGCGCCTGTGTTTTTAGACCGTTTCAGGAAAGCAGCCAATACAGATTATTTTGATATCATCCTGATGCACTGCATGCAAAGCGGTAACTGGAGCAACACGCGCAAGCGTTATATCGAAGGACTTTCGAGGGCAAAAGAAGACGGTATTGTGAAGGCTGTCGGCGTTTCATGCCATAATTATGACGCATTAGTTGAGGCAGTCGACTCTCCCTGGGTCGATGTGATCATGGCGCGCACGAATCCGTTTGGCGAAATCATGGATGGCACTCCTGATGCAATCAAAGCCCTCTTACTCAAAGCTATCCAAAACGGTAAGGGGGTCATCGGTATGAAGATATTCGCTGAAGGTAAACGCGTGGCCGACAGCGAACGCGAAGAATCCATCCGCTACGCAATGACGCAAAAACACGTGCATTGCATGACCATGGGCTTCGCATCAAACGATCAGATGGATGACGCCGTCGCCAGGGTGATGAAATACGCGTGAGATGAATGGACAACCTCAGTAGCGACAATGTTGTCTTAGTCGGTTTGATAACGCCGGAACAAAATGAACGTCAAGTCAATGAATACCTTGACGAACTGGCGTTTTTGGCCGAAACGGCAGGTGTCATACCGGTCAAACGATTCTGTCAAAGATTAGACAAGGCCAACAACATCACGTTTGTCGGGTCAGGCAAGTTGCAGGAAATCAAAGAATACGTTGTCGAACACGACATAGGTATTGTGATTTTCGATGATGAACTGTCGCCCAAGCAATTGCGTAACATCGAAAAGGAATTGAACGTGCGTATCTTAGACCGCACCAGTCTGATTCTCGATATCTTTGCGCGAAGGGCGCAGACAGCACACGCCAAGACGCAGGTCGAACTGGCCCAATACCGGTACATGCTGCCCCGCTTGACCCGGTTGTGGACACACTTGGAAAGGCAACGGGGAGGCGTCGGGATGCGCGGTCCGGGTGAGACGCAGTTGGAAATCGACCGCCGGATCATTCTCGATAAAATTTCCAGGTTAAAAAAAGACCTGATTGAGATTGATCGCCAGAAATCGTCGCAACGAAAGAATCGCGGTAAGATGGTTCGTGTAGCTTTGGTAGGTTATACCAATGTAGGTAAATCGACGTTAATGAACCTGTTAAGTAAGAGTGACGTCTTTGCCGAAGACAAATTGTTTGCCACATTAGACACGACGGTGCGCAAAGTAATTATTGAAAACCTGCCTTTCCTGTTGTCGGATACAGTCGGTTTTATCCGCAAACTGCCGACGGAGTTGGTGGAGTCATTTAAATCAACCCTCGACGAGGTGCGCGAAGCCGACTTGCTGCTCCACGTGGCCGACATCTCCCACGGGTCGTTTGAAGAACAGATAGAGGTGGTAAACAGCACTTTATCCGACATCGGTTGTGCAGATAAGCCGGTGATCATGGTCTTTAATAAGATTGACCTCTTTTCGTTTATCCCCAAAGATGCAGACGACCTCACTCCGCGCGTCAAAGCAAACATCACACTCGACGAACTGAAAGAGACATGGATGAGCAAAATGCCCGACAACTGTCTTTTCATTTCCGCCAAACAGCAAACCAACATCAACACCCTGAAATTCACCCTCTACGAACATGTCAAGTCCATCCACATCCAACGTTTCCCCTACAACGACTTTCTATACGAACAATACGAAAACGGTTAAGACTGATTGAAATTTTATCTATCTTTGCATCAAAATTTAAACGGATTAATAATTTAATTTTTTTTGAACAATGAAAAATCTATTTTTTTATTTATTGATTTTCAGTAGTTGCATTTCCAATAATACTCGGATTCAGCAGCAAGAGGACAATCTGCCTATACCTGAGCCTCCTTACACTATTTCTTTGGAAAAGGAGATTGATAACATTCAATCTGTGAATTTGACTGAAATCGGAGATACGATTATCTATATCCCATTGGAGACTTCCGATAAAAGTCTTTTAAAAGATTTGAGTAAAATAATTGTTACCAACGATTATATCGCTATTTATGACAGATCTAATATATTGATGTTTGATCATTCCGGTCAGTTTATCAGGCAAATTAGTAAACGCGGTCAAGGTCCTGGAGAATATTCATTGTTGATTCGGGATTATTGCTTTTCCCTGGATAATCAAAAAATCTATCTGTTAGTAGACGGCAACAGATATTTTGAATACAATGTAGATGGTAAATTTTTACATTCATACAAAATAAACACCCCGGCTCAGGAAATGCTCCCGTTAAATGACAGTCTGTTTGTCTTTTATAGTGTCCATTCTCCTAAACTTGCCAATCCAAGTATCATCATAGCCGATTTGAATAACAATATTCAGAGGACTTACCCAAATTATTATAAGAATAACGACCAGAATGTAATTATTTCATTAGCTCCATTTTATGCTCGTCACGGACAAATAAGATTCAAAGAATTTGGCGTTGATACGCTTTATACAATTACTGAAAACGAAATAATACCTTATTCCTTTGTAAGTCTTGGCAAAAAGTTATGGTCGGGAAATCTTTCAGGCAACCCCATGTCAGCCAAAAGTAATGAAGAGTATCAAAAAATTGTCAGGGAACAAATTGCCGGAAAATACTTTGTAGCAAGGATGTTGGAAGATGATGTAAATTTATACATTTCGCTGTATGATCTTTACACTTATCTTTATGGTTATTATAATAAAAGGAGTAACTCTGTAAAGATTATAGGCGACCAGGGTTTTCAAAACAATATTGATGGCGGCCTGCCATTTTTTCCCAAATATGTTTATAATGACAGTATTTTGGTTGATTATGTGAATGCTTTTACTTTACGCGAACATGTTTTGAATGGTAATGCCACCGAAATGAGGCAGTTATATGGTCAGAAATATGATGATCTTGTAAAATTAGTGAATAGCCTCGATGATGAATCGAATCCGGTGGTGGTTATGGTAAAAAAATAATTGCATCCCGCTAAAAGTTGCATTCAGATGTTTAATCTGCGAGATGGTTTTTAAAGAAAAACAATTGGTTTATTCAAAAAACATTGTTTATCTTTGGAGCGATTTTTCAGAGAGTTTTAACGCACTCCGGCTCTTTGTAAAAATCAAAATGTAAAAAAAGTATTATCAGAAGTGCCCATGTATATTTGCATCAAGATTTAAACGGATTAATAATTCAATTTTTTGAACAATGAAAAATCTATTTTTTTTCTTATTTATTTTCAGTAGTTGTATTTCCAATAATACTCGAATTCAGCAGCAAGAGGAGAATCTTCCTATAACTGAGCCTCCTTACACTATTTCTTTGGAAAAGGAGATTGATAACATTCAATCTGTGGATTTAACTGAAATCGGAGATACGATTATCTACATTCCGTTGGAAACAAACGATTTGAGTCTATTGAAAGATTTAATGCAAATTATTGTTACCAATTCTTACATCGTTGTTAGGGATGCTGATAATATTCTTATGTTTGATTCATCAGGACATTTCTTAAGGCAAATCGGGCGAAGAGGTCAGGGCCCGGGTGAATATAAGAACATTTTGGATTATTGTTTTTCATCGGATAATAATTATATTTATTTATTAACAACTTTTTATCAATGTTTGGAGTTTAATGTGGAAGGAAAATTTATGAAATCATTCAAAATTGACTCAATGCCTTCTCAAATGCTTCCATCCAAAGAAGATTTGTTTGCTTTTCATTGTATAAATGCACCAGGATATGTTAATCCTACCAAACAGAGCCTGATTATTTCCGATTTGAATAACAATATACAAAAAACTTATGAAAATTATCATAAAAGGACTAAACAACCCGGGATAACAATATCAAGAGTACCATTTTATTACCACCAGGGAACCATGAGATTCAAAGAATTTGGCGTTGATACACTTTATACTATTACAGAAGAGAAATTGATTCCTCATGCGATTTTTAATTTGGGGAGCAAAGAATTGCCTGCAGATTTACAGAGTCCGCTTATGGAATTTAAAAAAACAATTAAAGAAAACTACGCCGGCAAATATACTATAGTTAATTTATTAGAAGATGATGACAATATTTATATTAGACTTTCCGATTATTTTGATGACCTTTATGGATACTATAATAAACCCAACAATAACGTAAAGATTATAGGCGAACAGGGTTTTCAAAACAATATAGATGGCGGCCTGCCATTTATCCCCAGATATGTTTATAATGACAGTATTTTGGTTGATTATGTGAATGCTTTTACTTTACGCGAACATGTTTTGAAAAGCAATGCAACGGAAATGAAGCGATTGTATGGTCAAAAATACGACGATCTTGTGAAATTAGTGAATAGCCTTGATGATGAATCGAATCCGGTGGTGGTTATGGTAAAAAAATAATTGCATCCCGCTAAAAGTTGCATTTACTAATTGAACTTGCTGTTTTGTGACAGTAATTTATTATTTTTGCAAAAAAAATGGATATGATTACAGAAACAATTAACACTATGCTTGCACGCTATTCGTGCAGGGCATACACAGACAAAATGCCTTCGGACGAGGATTTACAGGCGATTGCCCGGGCGGCTATCGCTTCGCCAAGTGCGGTGAATCAGCAAAACTGGCGCATCATTGTGTTGAAAAACAAGGAATTAATCGCAGCGTTGGAAGACGAAGGAATCAAACAGTTGGCAGCGCAGGACGACAAGAGTTCGTACAACCGAATCATGTCGCGCGGCGGAAAACTGCTTTACAACGCACCATGTATGGTCATTGTGCCGATCAATAAATCTTTTTCGGAAAGATATGCGCTGATTGATTTAGGGATCGTGGTAGAAAATATTTCGCTGGCAGCCGCTTCACTCGGCATCAACAGTGTGATTTGCGGCATGATTGCACATTGCTTTGCAGGGAACCGTGCAGCACAATTCAAACAGCAGCTCGGCGTCCCCGAAGATTTCGAAATTGGACTTGCCGTGCTACTCGGTTACGCCGAAAAACCCGGGCAGCCACACGAACTCGACTATTCAAAAATTAGTTTTGTGGAGTAAATCGGCGTAACGTCCCTATTTCAAATATTCCCGCTTGAAGATATTGATAAGCAGGAAGAAAAGGGCTAACAGCAACGGTCCGAAAATTATACCCCAAAAACCGAAAACTGACAATCCGAGAATCACCCCGAATACCGTAATCAACGGATGGGTATTCGCTAACTTCTTCTGTATCAAGAGACGAATGACATTGTCTACATTTGTCAAAATCAACGCGCAATAAATGACCAGCCCAATCGCATTGAACCAGTCGCCGATAATGGCAAAATATACTGCCAGCGGCACCCAGATCACACCTGTCCCGACCAGCGGAATGATCGTGGCAAAGCAGGTCATAAAAGCAAAAAACAATGCGCTCGGAACGCCGAAAATCAGGTAACCGATATAAGCGATAACTCCCTGTATGATAGCTAATAAAGGAATACCAATCGCATTAGACTGCACCATGTTGAATACTTCCCGTGAGATTTCATTGCTATTCCCTTCGTTGAATGGAAGCAATTCATACACATAACGTTCCAGCTTTCGATAGTCAACAAGGATGAAATAGAGGATAAAGATCATTACAACAAAGGTGATGACAAATCCACTTGCCTGATTGATCATGTATTGGACGCCTTTTGAAAGATAACCGGTAATCAAAGAAATCGTATCGGTGTTCAACAAATCGTAATTAAATTCCTCTTTGATATAATTTTCAAATTGTTGAATCATTGATGCCAAAACATTGATATCTATACTGATTGTCTGTATCTTATCAATCAAAGCCAGCGCAATAAAATAGATAGGTGCGGCGATAATCACAAACACTTCCAACAGAATCAGGATGGCAGCCACAATCTTATGGATTTTTCGCCGTTCGGTCAAGTAAATCATTTGCTTACGGACAAGCACAAAAATGGTAAATGCCCCTAACAGACCATTCACAAACGGCCACAATTGCTTAAAAATCAGCACACCGAGCAACGCTATCAGTATGATGAGCGAGTACTTCCAGTATTGTTCTTTTGTTGTTTCAGCCATGAAATCAAATCAGTGGAGCAAAGGTAATGATATTTTGTCAAAATCACCCAAATTTCCTGTTACGTAAATGCGAACAGCCGGAATTTATTCTATTTTTTCCCGAATCCTGCTTAAATAATCTTTCATCGCTGTTGAATCCTTTTGCCGGATAATCTCCTGTAACACATTTAGTTCCTCTTGAATACGCGAGATTTGGTCGGGTGTACGGGGATTGAACAGGATTTCCGTCAACAGATAATCATCTTCAGACATCAATCCACGGGCAATTTTCATGTGCCGTTTGAAAGTCGTTCCGGGTGCATCCTGATGAATCATCGTGGCGGCAAATACGAGCGTCGACGCAAACGGGATGCCCAGCGAATAGGACACAACCATGTCGTGCTCTTCAAAAGAATACTCAAAGATATTCAGTTTCAGCCTGCTATACAAATCTTTATAAAAAACCCTGCCGAGATGATTGCCTTCGGTAATGATGATTGTATTTTCGCGTTCCAAACTGCCAAGGTTGGCAAATGTCGGGCCAAACATCGGATGAGTAGATACATACGGAAATCCGCAAGTGTTGTAAAACTCATGCAGTTTGGTCTTTACAGATGCAATATCCGAAATGATACAACCCGGCTCCAGAAAAGGAATCACCTCCCGAAAAGCATCAATCGTATAATTTAATGTCACACAATTGATAATCAATTCGGGTTTGAACGCCGCGATTTCTTCCGGTGATTGCATCCGTATCGCATTGTAAATAAAGCGCATACGTTTTGGATCCTTCTCCAGCACCGCCACTTCATGCTCAAAACTCAGTAAATCGGTAAAGAAAGACCCCATCTTTCCTGCACCTAATATCAATATTTTCATCCTGTTTTGCAATTATTTCCTGTTCACAATGATCACTTGCTGCCGAACCGACTCCTCATGAATGTATGTCATAATTTTTTCTACAAAATCGGGACTTAATTCCAGCGCAACGCCTGATTTTGTCCTGTTTTCCAGTATCTCATTGTAGCGGGGACTCTGGAGCACCGGCATGTTGTGTTCTTTCTTATAAACACCTATTTCGCGCGAAATCCGCATCCGCTTGGCCAGCAATTCGAGTAACTGTTCATCCACTCCGTCAATCTGACGACGCAATTCGGTCAGGTTTTCCGTCGTTTGATTGGAATCGCGAATAATAAGCATATTCAGCACAAAATCAAGTACTTCAGGCGTAATTTGCTGGGATGCGTCGCTCCATGCCTCGTCGGGATTTTCATGTGCTTCGATAAATAATCCATCAAAATTCATGTCCATTGCCTGTTGACTGAGAGGTGCGATGAGTTCGCGTCTGCCACCGATATGGCTTGGGTCGCAAAAGATTTGCAAATCGGGATAACGGCGACGCAATTCAATCGGAATATGCCATAATGGCAAATTCCGGTAAATCTTCTTGTCGTATGAACTGAACCCTCTATGAATAGCGCCAATGCGATGAATCCCTGCGCTATAGATTCGCTGGATAGCGCCAATCCACAATTCCAAATCGGGATTGACAGGATTTTTTATCAAAACAGGAATGTCCACCCCTTTCAATGCGTCAGCAACTTCCTGAACTGCAAATGGGTTAGCCACTGTTCGCGCTCCGATCCAAAAAAGATCGACGCCGCCTTTCAGGGCTTCAAATACATGATCGCGCGTGGCCACCTCAACGGCCGTATACATTCCGGTTTCTTCTTTAACCCGTTTCAGCCAGGGCAGTCCGAGCGTACCGACGCCTTCAAATCCACCCGGCTTAGTCCTTGGTTTCCAGATACCTGTACGTAACACCTTGATTCCATTTGCAGCAAGGGCGCGAGCTGTCCTCATCATTTGCTCTTCCGTTTCGGCGCTGCAAGGACCTGCGATTACAACCGGACGTTTGTTCTCCATGCCCGGCAACAAAATTGATTCAAAATTTAACTTTTCCATTCTATATTTATTTTTTTGGTTTCTTATTTTTATGAGTTGCAAAGATTTGCAATCCGTCTGTCGTTTCAGTTATTCAATTACTCAGTTATTCAGTTACTCACAACTCATAATTGTCTTATTCTATTCAGCGCTTCGGACAATATTTCATTTTTACAACACAGCGAGATACGGACATAACGGTCGCCGGCGTTTCCGAAGATAAAACCCGGTGTGATAAACACATTGGCTTCGTATAAAATTCTGTCTGCCAGCGCTTCTCCGCTTTTTTCATCTGCCGGAATCTGTCCCCAGAGAAACAGCCCTGCTTGACTGTCATCGTAAGTACATCCCATGGCACGCATAATCTGTCCGGCCAGGTCGCGCCGGCTGCGATACACCCTGTTCATCCCGTCATACCATTCCTTTGGAGCTTTAAGCGCCTCAACGGCTGCTAATTGCATTGGCTTGAACTGACCGGAATCTACATTCGTTTTCATTTGCAAAATCCATTGCAGGAATTGTGCATTGGTGGCCAGCATAGCCATACGCCAGCCCGGCATGTTATGCGATTTACTCATCGAATTAAGTTCGATGCAAATATCTTTTGCCCCCGGTACGCTCAAGATACTTAACGGATTATCATTCAAAATGAAGCTATACGGATTATCGTTGCATATCACAATGCCATGACGTTTTCCGAAATCCACCAACTGTTCATACAATTGCATGGTTGCCTTCGCGCCGGTTGGCATGTGGGGGTAATTGACCCACATCAGTTTGACATTGTCCAAATTCATCTGTTCCAGCGCTTCAAAATCAGGATACCATCCGTTTGATTCCTTGAGTTCGTACAATATAAGGTTCGCACCTACTAACTTACTGATCGAATGGTAAGTAGGATAACCGGGGTTGGGCGCCAAAACGCCATCGCCAGGATTCAGCAATGCCATCGACACATGCAAAATCCCTTCTTTCGACCCTATCAGGGGTTGTATCTCCGTTTGCGGATTGAGCGTCACTCCGTACCAGGTCTGATACCATTCGGCAAAACCTTGACGCAACGCAGGAATACCTATATAGGGCTGATAACCATGTACATCTGCATCCTGTATCGCCCGACAAAATACCTCGATGGCCTCTTTTGAAGGAGGCAGGTCAGGGCTTCCGACGCCCAGGTTGATTACATTTTTTCCGGCCACATTCATCGCCGCCACTTCCTGCAATTTCTTGGAAAAGTAGTATTCACCCACTTCCAACAGTCGATTGGCCGGTTGAATTTCATTCGCTTTGCTATTGTTCTGTATCATCGTTTTAAAAATTTTATTTGTCATTACTCATTTTCAAACCTCTTTAAATCAAAAAATCCTGCCGTTTGCGTCGGCAGGATTTTTTTTCTTTTTATCTAAACTTTTGTATATCATTAAGTTCTTACATACAGATTCCTGCCTTCACCATGCTCCGGTAAAAGTAAAAATAATAATATGTAAAAACAAACTGATTCATTTTGTTCAAATTTTCGCCGCAAATATACAGTCTTTTTTGATGAATGCAAGAAAAAAATGATTTTTTTTTCAAATTTTTTTTCAATTATTTCAAAAGTCCAACGCTTCGTTTGATGAAATGGCTGAGGGCTTCGCCTTTCAGGAGGCCATTTCCGAGCAATGCGAGATCGATTAACTGACTGACAATCTGGTTTCCGGCTGCATATTCGGCAAGGACGGATTTTCGCCGGTCGCGCAGTTCGTCTAACTTTTGATTGGTGTTGGTCATATCCTCTTTCTCCGTTTCGGTGATCTCGTCCGTTTTCTTTTTGTTTTGCGACGCACGAAGGTCGGCTTGACGGGCTTCCCAACCTTTGATATCGGCAAGAATCGGGTTCAACTGCTCGGCGCATGTTTGTTCCTCGTCGGTCAGAATATTTTTAACCAACTGATGGTCAGTATTAAGCACCAGATTATAGCTTTCGGGCAGTTCGCCATAAAATGCCATACCGGGTTGCAACGACGACATCTCCCGCATCCGACGCATATATTCGCTTTGGGTAAGCATCACCGGATTGGCCTGTTCGCCCATTGCCTCGAAAGCGACATTAAACTCCATTTTTCCCATCTCCGGAAGCCGGCTCTTGAATATTTCTCTTAATGCAGTCTGTTGGTTTTCATCCAATTGCATGGATTGGTGATCTTCTTTTCGGATCAATTTATCAATCGTATCACTGTCAACGCGCACAAAACGCGATTTTTCCAATTTTTGCTCAAACTGACCGATGATATGCACATCCAACTGTCCGTCCATCATCAGCACGCTATATCCTTTATCTTTAGCTGCCTGAATATAACTGTACTGGTCGTCTTTATGAGTTGCATACAGGTAGGTCACCATGCCGTCCTTATCGGTCTGATTGCCTTGAATCAGTTTGAGGTATTCTTCCTGCGTAAAATACATGTTATCAACATCTTTAAGCAAAGCAAACTTGATGGCGCGTTCATAAAATTTATCGTCGCTCAACATGCCATACTCAATAAACAGTTTCAGGCTATCCCACTTCTCCTCGAACTGCGGACGGTCTGTCTTGAATATTTCCTCCAGGCGGTCGGCAACTTTCTTCGTGATATGGGTCGAAATCTTTTTCACATTCCTGTCGCTCTGCAAATACGAACGCGAGACATTCAGCGGGATATCGGGCGAATCCAGTACGCCATGCAGCAAGGTCAGAAATTCGGGCACGATTCCTTCCACCGAATCCGTAACAAATACCTGATTACAAAAAAGTTGAATCTTATTTCTGTTCAAATCAATATTGCTTTTAATGCGCGGGAAGTAAAGAATCCCGGTCAGATTAAACGGATAATCCACATTCAGGTGTATCCAGAACAAAGGGTCGTCGCTCATGGGATACAAGTCGCGGTAGAACTTCAAATAATCCTCATCTTTCAGATCGGCAGGTTTGCGCACCCATGCCGGCTGCGTGTCGTTGATAATATTATCTTCTTCTGTGTCAACGTATTTACCGTCTTTCCATTCCTGCTTTTTTCCAAAGGCAATCGGCAGCGGCAAGAACCGGCAATATTTGGTGAGTAACGATTGTATCTTTGTCTTTTCGAGAAAATCTTTGTTCTCATCGTCGATATGCAGGATGATATCTGTGCCGCGATCTGCCTTTTTCGTCTCTTTCAACTCATAAGCCGGCGTTCCTTCGCAGCTCCATTTCACCGGTGTAGCGCCTTCGGCATACGACCTTGACACGATCTCCACTTTTTTGGCCACCATAAAGGAGGAGTAAAACCCCAGTCCGAAATGTCCGATGATGGATGTCGCGTCATTTTTGTATTTTTCCACAAATTCT
>Ga0209629_10003412_pt1 | contig 11369 bp, 7 predicted proteins | sample TergutCu122P5_FD_187286 | JGI IMG/M metagenome (GOLD analysis project Ga0209629, IMG submission 187286) | Cubitermes ugandensis P5 segment gut microbial communities from Kakamega Forest, Kenya - Cu122 P5 (SPAdes) (version 2) | ecosystem: Host-associated > Arthropoda: Insects > Digestive system >...
CCGAAGAAACGCTACTTAACGTAGAAATTGAAGGAAGCGAGCAAAAGAGTATTTTATACAAAATGCGTATAGGAAATGGAAACAGTAAGGGTCAGATGGTAGCTTTTCACTATCCGTTTAAATTAGATCCGTCTTATTATAACAAGGAATTGACAATCACTTTCTATTTTCGGAACACAAGAACGGTAACTAAATCGGATGATCCGAATAATTGTTATACAACAACTACTCCAGGCGCTACATATTATTTAGATGGTCTTGTGTTGGTCGATCAGATGAATGATATGCAATACGATGTTTCCAACACCTACCTCTGGAACTATAATCAAGTTCCTAATTCGGAAGGTAAAATGTGGACGGCGGGCGACAACGATGTTTCATTCGATTTGCCCGACGGAAGACGAATGTGGTTCTTTAACGATTCTTTTTACGGAACATTAGATACCGACCATAACGAATTTAATGGAGGTACCTTTGTAAGAAATGCGGTTGTTATTCAGGATGTAGATGGAAGCCTTCATACGCTGCCGGTGACAAACCAAGGGGGGCAAACTACTTTTTTTAGAATTCCGGATAAGGACGTTATTTATAACACACCAGAAGTTCCTTCCAGTGGCGTGAATAACCTTTTCTGGGTAGGAGATGCATTGATGGAAGACAATCAGGTAAAGGTTTATCTGATTGAAGTATGGGGCGACGGTTCGGGTCACCGCTCTTATCTTGGCAAATTCTCTTATCCCGACCTGACTTTTTTAGGAATAGAAGAACAGGAGCCATTCTGCCGGACGTATGAAAAGTTCTTTGTTGACGACAAAGACAATAAGATTTATCTTTATGCAAATGTTGGAACGAGTTGGTGGGCGGATCGATTTATGAAAGTTGCCCGTGCCGATTTAGGGGATATGAACGGAAAAAAGGGCAGTTGGGAATTTTGGGATGGAAGCCAATGGAGCAAAGAAGATAAAAATTATGTTGTTTCCCGACGAGGCGCCGATGATATAAAAAAATTGGGAGAAGGCAACTATGTTCAAATAGCAATGCCGGCTATGAGTCCCGAAGTTTATGCGCTTTTTGCTCCTTCACCCGAGGGTCCCTGGGGAAACGAAACATTAATTGGAACAGGCGATCAGAGCGCAAATTTTTGGTACTATATGCCAAATCTTCATGGACCATTAGCTAACGGAAAATATTCCATCTCAATGTCTGCCAATTACAACGGCTGCCTCTTCGATTGTAAAAGTTGTCAAAATCGATCATTTGTCGATAAATATTGGTATCGCGCCCGATATATTCAGGTTGATTTATTGGCGCTATCTCCTTATACTACCAATAAAAAAGATTGCGCCGGCGTAGAAAACGGAAGCGCTTATTGGGATAAATGCAATGAATGCGTAGGAGGAACTACCGGTTTGGAAGCTTGTTTGACCGGTATTGCCAAATTGTATGCCGATGCCGGTTATTCTGGCAAATCCATAGGATTGAATGTCGGAGAATATACTTCAAAGGATTTAATTGATTTGGGATTTGATCCTAAATCCCTGTCTTCGTTTATGCTGGACGACGGATACGTCATAGCGCTTTATCCGGATGATAACTTCCAAGGGAATATGAAACTGTTTGAAGGCGGAGTAGAATCCTTTGATAATCAAGTCGGTTCACTGATTGTACGTCGTAAAGGTCTGGAAAATCTGGAAGGAATTTATGCCATTCAGAATAAACAAAGTGAATGGTATATGGGCGCCAAAGGAAATAGCGCCGCTAATAATACCCCGCTCGTTCAAGAAGCCTATTCAGGAGATAACAGTCAGAAATTTGAATTGAATTATATCGGCGGAGGATATTATACAATCATCAATAAAGGAGGAGAAAAATCTTTGAATATTGTGAATCAAAGTACAACAGCCAGAAGCTATGTTGAATTGTGGGACGGAAAAGAAACAGACATAACCCTCAATAAAGGTGAAATATCCGCTCAATACTACGATTCTCCGAGCGGCGAAGGCATCACTAATTTAATTGATAAGAATGTAAATACTAAATACTTGACCTTCCATAACAAGGGTTGGGTACAGTTCGGCGCTTCTGCTCCTTATGTATTAAGCAGATACAGTATAACTTCCGCCAATGATAACCCGGTGCGGGATCCTCAGGCATGGACTTTGTCCGGTTCAAATGATGGCATTAACTGGACTACATTGGACACTCAATCAGGAATTGCTTTCGCAAACCGGTTTGAAGAAAAAATATTTACCGTAAATAATAATACAACGGCTTATTCTTACTACCGGTTGGATATGACTTGCGTTACCGGAACGACTTTGCAATTATCCGAATGGAAATTATATGCGCTGATAAATAATCCGGAAGGAGAATATTCCGACAGTCAAAAGTTTGTTATCCAAGACGCAGGGGATGGATTTGTAAGGATTATCAATAAAGCAAGCGACATGATATTGGAAATATTGGACGGTTATACCGCTGAAGGAGTAGGAGTATGGCAAAATAAAGATTTAGGCCAACAGGGAGGATTGTGGAATTTGATTCCTCAGACTCTTTCTAATATTCCGGAAATTAATACAAACAACCATAGTATCCTTGTTTATCCGAATCCTGTTTTGAATTTGGTGAAAATTGAAACCAAAAAATCGGAAATAATCAAACGAATTATGCTGGTTGATTTGAGTGGAAAAACTATCTTTAATAATGTTTATGAAGACAGTCAGGTTACCTTTTCCCTATCCAATTTGTCGAAAGGTATCTATTTGTTAAAAGTATATACGGACAAGGGTCCTCATATCCAAAAAATAATCAAACTCTAATATTCATAACAGATAAATATGTGGCGTTTACAATTCATTCATTTGTTCGTTATACTATTTTCCGTTCCGGCGTGGTCTCAAACAACGTATTCGTTAAATACATCAAATAATGAGAATTGGAAAATTTATCCGGTTGATAAGGTTACGGAATCTGTTTCCAATTTATCAAATCCCGGTTTTGACGTCTCCCAATGGATTCCGGCAACAGTGCCCGGTACATTTTTTGTCGATTATGTAAATGCCGGAGTTGAGGATAATCCAGATTTTGGCGATAATATCTACAGGGTAGATGAAACAAAATACAACAAGGCTCATTGGTATCGCTTGGAATTTGAAGTCCCTGAAAATTTCATTAAAGATAAGCTGTGGCTGAATTTTGACGGAGTTAATAAGGAAGGCGTTTTTTATTTAAATGGACAACAGTTAGGACAAGTCAAAGGATTCATGTTACGTTCCAAGTACGACATTACCACCAAAGTCAAAGCAGGAAAAAACGTTATACTTGTCAAAGTCGATCTGCCGGATGTGAGAAGAACCAGAGCTTCTGCCGGACCCTTTGATAGCTGGGCTAATTTTGCCATGCCGACCTATATGGGTAGCGCCGGTTGGGACTGGATGCCATACGTGCCCGGATTAAATTGTGGTATTACCAATGATGTTTATTTATCTACCACCGGTTCCGTCGCCTTAGCCGATACATGGATTCGCTCGGATTTACCGGATACTACTCAAGCATTTATCAGTATTCAAACTACCGTTAAAAACGTGGAAAACGAGCCGGTTACCGGCATTCTTAGAGGAACTGTTATGCCCGGGAATATTTCGTTTTCAAAAAATATTACTATTAAAGCCGGCGATTCTGAAACAATCCAAATCGACAAAGACGAATTCAGCCAACTGATTGTCAATAACCCCCAATTATGGTGGCCCAATGGTTACGGAACTCCTAATCTCTATACCTGTGATTTGGAATTTGCTGTGAATAATGAAGTTTCCGATCAACAAAAAGTTACTTTCGGCATCCGGAAATATGAGTATAAAACGGAAAATGGAGCATTTACCTTGTATGTAAATGGTTCAAAGGTATTTATTCGCGGAGGAAACTGGGGCATGACCGAATATTTACAACGGAACAAGAGAAAGGACTATGATACCCGCATCAAGTTGCATGCCGATATGAATTTCAATATGATCCGTTTGTGGACAGGTTGCGTTACTGATGAAGAATTTTACCAATATTGCGATAAATATGGAATCATGGTATGGGACGATTTTTGGTTTCATGGTAATATTTTTCCTCCGAGCCAGGATGTGTTTATGAGCAATGCCATCGATAAGATTAAACGACTGCGTAACCACGCTTGTATTGCGGTTTGGTGCGGAGCCAATGAAGGAGTTCCTCCCGACAATCTGGATCCTTCATTGAGACAGGCTGTTGCAGATTATGACGGAAACGATCGCTTCTATCAGTCAGCTTCTAATGCCGGAAACGGAGTGTCAGGGGGTGGTCCCTATACAAATCAGGATCCTAAAAAGTATTTTTCCATTGCCGGCGGTGGTGTTGGAGCCGGAACAAAGCCATTTAGCACAGAGATCGGTACAGCTACTTTTACTACTTTCGAAAGTTTCAAGGAATTTATGCCGGAAAGCAGTTGGTGGCCTGCAAGAAATGAAATGTGGAATAAGCGCTTTTTCGGGAATCTGGCAGCAAATGCCGGTACAGATACCTATTACAATACAGTGAACAGTAATTATGGAACTTCAACCGAAATCGATGAATTTTGTGAGAAGTCCCAATATCTTAATTTAGAAGTAATGAAAGCCATCTATGAAGGATGGAATGACAAAATCTGGAAAAATGCCACCGGGGTATTGATCTGGATGAGTCAACCGGCTTATCCTTCATTTGTTTGGCAAACGTATGATTACTATTACGATGCTACCGGCGCCTATTGGGGAGCCAAGAAAGCTTGTGAGCCGGTGCACATACAATGGAATCGTGTCGACAACTCGGTGAAAGTTATTAATACAACCCTGAATGACTATACTAATTTAAATGCCAAAGCAACTGTATATAACCTGAATGGCGAAATTTATAAACCGCTTTGCATGGAAAAAACCATTAATTCTTTGTCCAATTCTGCCATCGAGTGTTTTGTTTTGGCTGAAAATTCAGATTTGAATCTGGCTTTGAAAAAGCAGGCTTATGGTTCTGTCAATAACAATGTCGAATTATCGGCTGTCAATTTTATCCGCTTAGAATTAACCGACAGCGAAGGTAATCCGATATCAGATAACTTCTATTGGAGAAATAAGGATAAATATGATTATCAAGCCTTGAATACACTACCTTTGGCTAATGTGAATCTTACAGAAACTCAAGAAAGAGAAAACGGCAAATGCATCATTTCCTGTGTCGTAACCAATAACTCTTCTACAGTGGCTTTCGGAAACCGTTTGAAAGTAGTAAATAAACAGACAGGGAAACGGGTATTGCCCATTTACATGAATGATAATTATTTCACGCTCATGCCCGGAGAAAGTAAAAACATCAAAATCGAATTTGACGAAGCGCTAGTCGGTGATGCCGGTTTTAAAGTCGTGCTTAAACAATATGGCAATTACGATTCAAACCCGGACTTGTCTATTAAAGAAATTGGGAAAATCCAAACGCTTCCGGCTTTAAAAGTATATCCTAATCCGGTATCGGAATCACTCAAATTAGAAGTAAAAAGTTTGGATTTGCAAGAGGTAAAAATCTTTAATTTTTCCGGGAAATTAATTTATACCGGTTATGGAGATACGGAAATTAACGTTTCGCATTTCCCAAAAGGATTTTATCTGATACGGGCTGTGATTAAAAATCAAAATTGCTTTGGGAAATTCATAAAAAAATAATAACGTGTAAAAACACCTGCTGTTATGCAATTGCAACGGGGGTTGTTTATGATGAAAATAGGGGTTATTATTTAGCAACTTCTTTTGGTTTATAATGCTTTGCAGCCCAATCAATCATTTCTTGGGCATTTTCTAAACTTGCCTGCACAATTTTATAGTTTGGATTACCATCATAACCCAATGCTTTATGTAAACTTTCATAAGCCGCTAAAAAAGGGAAATTCATTTTTCTATCCATTTTCAAAACAGCATTTTGATAGTCGCGAATATCAATCCGTTGTCCTTTTTTCAAATTTTTGCGCACATCAGTAACAGCGTCTAAAGCAACTAACACGCCATTCCATGCATAGTTTCCCGCTGCTTTTACATACTTTTGGTCTTGATAAAAATTGCCTTCTTTTTCGGCTTTTTCCGAAAGGATTTGTCTTGCATTTTGCAAATACCTTTCGGCTTCCTGTATCGGATTTTGTAACATTGCCATAATTAATGTTCTAATAAATAATGCTGCAAAGATATAATTTTCTAAAAAATTTTTTTATCTATGAAAAAAGTATTATCTTTACGTAATAGTTGTAGTATTTATGGATTATTCAAATTTAAGAGAAAAAACAATTTTTGACTTTACGAATGATGAGAAAATCTTAAAAATAATTCTTGGTGATTATTACTTTGAAGAATATTTAGAAAACAAAAATCAGATTATTTCTGAAAGTAAAGATTGGAATCTTAATGCAAGAGTTTCTCATTTAATTGAATATTCAAAAATTTCAGAAAATAATAAATTATATGAAAGTTTAAAAAATGAGTTTGATGTTCAGTTCCCTAATGAGTTTAGGAAAGTAGGAGACCCATTTTATTTCACTTGACTATATTCCAAGAATTTTATTCATTTTTTTTTCAAATCTAAAATCAGGTTCATTAATAACAGCATCCAATAATGAAGATAACTTTCTCCTATCTATTAACTTTCCATTTATTTTGGCCCCATATAAAGCATCAATTAGTCCTTTTCTTTGATCTTCCCAATCTCCATATTTTATATGATTTTTTAAAATACTGACAACAACATCTTCATTATTTCCTCCTAATTCGCTTAATTTTGATACCGCTTTTTGATAATTATCAATCATTGTTTGATAAGGCATATAATTCTACACAATCGGCATCGGCATTCATGTACCTGCTTTGGGGCAAATATAACAAGCTGCTTCCGGATTCGGATTTGAGCAGTGAGACGCCGCAGGGAGCGGGTACGTATTTTTCCTGAAATAAGGAGGAAAGATATATGGAAATCAAAAAACTATGGTTTGCCGATGACAAGATTTTTTCACAACGCAGCTGCTATTTCAAGACGTATAGGAATGAAACAAAGTTTATTAGCCGTTTATATCAGTGGAAGAAAAAAACCTTCTGACACACAGGAAGCGCGTATTAAAAATGAAATTCGCTCTTTTGCTAAAGAATTAAGTACGGTACAATTCTGAAAAGGACTTGTTTAATAAACGTATTTTTCCGCCCACCCTCAAAAAGCGGGCCTTTTTTTCGCCCAAAATTGATACGTGAAATCTAAAAAAATTGTTTACCTTTACAATCGAGAGTTACTTGAAAGTATAACTCCAAGTACAAAGAAATTACAAGAATGTCCGCAACAACTAAATCCCAAAGGGACAATATTTTATTAACCGCAGGAAAAGCGAAGCGTAACCTGCGGTTTGGAATCGCAACCCTCATTCTCTTGCTTGTCGCCTATTATTTTTGCCTTCCTGAAAAACTTTTCGACGTCCCCTACTCTACCGTGGTTTCCGACCGGTACGGACAATTGCTTGGCGCACGGATTGCCGATGACGGACAATGGCGTTTCCCTGCCGAAGATACAGTCCCCGAAAAATTCAAAATCTGTTTGACCAATTTTGAAGACCAATATTTTTACTATCATTGGGGAGTAAACCCGTTATCTCTTGTTCGAGCCATCATTCAGAATATCAAGGCAAAGCAGGTTGTGAGCGGAGGAAGTACGCTCTCTATGCAATTGATTCGGTTATCGCGAAATAAAGACCGGACGATTTGGGAAAAAGGTATCGAAGCAATTTTAGCTACCCGTCTGGAATTTCGGTATTCCAAGAAAAAGATTCTGGCGCTTTACGCTTCTTACGCTCCTTTCGGAGGAAATGTCGTCGGATTGGATGCAGCCGCCTGGCGGTATTTCGGACATCCGGCCGACCGGCTTTCCTGGGCGGAAACCGCCACTTTGGCTGTTTTGCCGAACGCACCTTCTTTGCTGCATCTCGCTAAAAACAGGGAAGCTTTACTGAACAAGCGAAACCGTTTATTGAAAAGACTTTTCGACCAAAAAATAATTGACGAAACGACTTATGAATTATCACTCAGCGAAAGTCTTCCCAATGAACCGCTTCCTTTACCTCAAATCGCTCCGCACTTAGTCGCCTGGTATTATAAAAATACACCTGGGAAGAATTGTACTTCCACCATTGACAAAGATTTACAAGTACAAGTTGAGAATGTACTTGAACGTTGGAATTACGAATTTCGACAAAACGACATTCGCAATATCGCCGCTATCGTCATCGACGTAAAAACCAATCAACCCCTCGTTTACTGCGGTAATGTCCGTTTCAGAGAGAATGATGCAGGAAATCAAGTCGACGTAATTCAAGCGGAACGAAGCACAGGTAGTATTCTAAAGCCATTTTTATATTATGCCATGCTTCAGGAAGGCGAGATTCTTCCAAAAACGCTTTTGCCTGATGTGCCCATAAATATCAACGGTTTTTCTCCGCAAAATTTTAACTTGCAATACGAAGGCGCCGTTTCAGCCGACCAAGCCCTCAGCCGTTCATTAAACGTTCCAATGGTTTATCTTTTACGTAAATACGGCGTTCCTAAGTTTTATAACTTTTTGAAACAAAATCATATTTCCAATTTACCACAACCGTCGGACCACTATGGCTTATCACTTATTTTAGGAGGCGCTGAAGCCAAATTAGGCGACCTTGTAAACGCTTATTCTAATATGGCGCGCAGTTTATCACGTCATTGCGAGAGCGAAGCCCGAAGCAATCCAGAGAAAAAAAACACTCTGGATTGCTTCACTCCATTCGCAATGACGACTGTGTCTTTCGACCCCGCCGCCGTTTGGCAAGTCTTTAACGCCTTGACCGAAGTAAACCGTCCGGAACAAATTGATTGGAAAGCCATTCCTTCCATGCAAAAAATCGCATGGAAAACAGGCACAAGTTACGGTTTTCGAGATGCATGGGCAATTGGAATCACACCGAAATATGTAGTCGGCGTGTGGGTCGGAAACGCTTCCGGCGAAGGACGTCCTAATCTTACAGGAGCCAAAACTGCAGGTCCCGTGATGTTTGATATTTTTGAACTTTTACCCGCTTCCAAATGGTTTGATCGACCTATGGGAAAATTCGTCGAAGCGGAAGTCTGCCGTCAATCCGGTCATTTGAAAAGCCGTTTCTGCGAAGATATTGACACTGTTTTGATTTGTCCGAATGGTTTGCGTACAGATCCTTGTCCTTTTCACAATACAGTCAGTCTGACGGCTGATGAAAAATTTCGTATCTATGAAACTTGTGCGGAAGCCGGAACTAGTATCCGGAAAAGTTGGTTCGTATTACCGCCGGCTTGGGCTTGGTACTATAAACAACATCATCCTGAATACAAATCTCTTCCACCTTTGAAGCCGGGTTGCGGCGGAGGAAATTATCAACCCATGCAATTTATTTATCCGCAAGGAGGAAATGCTAAAGTAGCCTTAACTAAGCAAATGGATGGAACAATCGGCGAAATTACATTAGAATTAGCGCACAACAATCCTAATGCCGTCGTTTACTGGCATATCGATAACGAATACATTACTTCAACAACTGATTTTCACAAATTATCCGTACGGCTTATGCCGGGGATTCATTCGGTCACTGTAGTTGATAATGAAGGAAATAGTTTATCTTGCCGGATTGAAGTGGTGGAGAAATAAACTAAGATTAATTCTGATTCTGATATTGCCTGTCAGCCCATTCAAGTAGCGTTTTGGCTTGCTCCAAACTGTCTTGCACTACTTTATAACGAGTTATGCCGTCATAACCTAATGACAAATGTATCAATTTGTATGCATTATATAATATGCGAGGCATCTTGATGTCTTTTTTTGCGATTGCATCCTGATAATCCTTAATATCCAAGCGTTGTCCTTTTTTCGCATTCTCACGCATCTTTAATACTGCGTCCAATGCAATTAATACGCCGTTCCATGCAGTATTCCCTGCCATACGAACATACTTACTGTCATTATAATAATCGCCGTCTTTCTCGGCTTTTTCCGATAGAATCTGCCTTGCGTTTTGCAAATAACGCTCGGCTTCACGAATGGGATGTTTTATTTGAGCCATTTTTATGTTTTGATTGTTTATCGCCACAAAGATATGAAATCTTCAGTGAAAATAAGTGTTTTGATATTTTTAAATTTCCTCCGCTATCGTCGTTCCTTGCAAAATCCTATCAGCCATACCAATTCCATTTCGGATATTACCTGCAAGAATTAGTCCCGGATAACGGTTTTGAATCGTTTCGATAGCTTTGAATCGTTCGCCGCTGTTTTGTTCGTATTGAGGAATGGCGCGCAAATGACGGGAAATATGTATCAAATCGGGAGAAACCGTCGCCGGAAATTTAAGCATAGAATGAAAATTTGCTATGATTAATTCTTTTAATTCATTGTCGGATAATTGAGTAAGAGGAAGTTTACGGATTCCGCCAATAAAAAACGAAAACAGAGCGCCGGCTTGTGGAACTCTTCCTTGAAAACAAGCCGACGGATAAAGAATACCCAATACATCTTTTTTTTCGATGAAAGGAACCAATCCGCCGAAAGCGTTAAACCGCAATCCGCCGGTGTTTTTAATTCCGACGGCAACTTGCACCACAGGTGAATATTTTAGATTTGAAATTTTATTAATTTCCGCTTTTTCAACAAACGGAAGTAAAGCGGGCAAGGCATAACCTCCCACCGTGGTTACAACTTTCGACGCTTTTAGCTTTTCTTCTCCCGTCGTCGTTGCGTAAGAAACCTCCCATTGATTTTCTACCGGTCGAATTTGAATATCTTTAGCAGAAAGAATAATGTTTTCTTTACCGATTGCATTTGCTAAAGCTGTGGTGAGCCGGCTTAACCCTCCGCGTGCGGAAAATACTTTTTTTGTAGCCAGCCGGTCGCGCTCTGTCATAGGTTCCCTCATTTTAGCGATGCTTCCTTTGATGAAACCTCCATAATTTTGTTCAAGGTTGTACAACTTGGGCAAGGCATAACGGGTGACTAATTTCATCGGGTCGCCTGCATATACGCCTGAAAGAAAAGGATCTACGGCATAATCGAGAAAAGATTTTCCCAAGCGGCGAGCGGCCAAAGCGCCGACGGGCTCATCAGGGTCGGTTCCTTTCGGTCGGAACGGTTCGCCTAAGATGCGGAATTTATCGGACAAGGTAAATAAAGGAGTCGTTATTCCGCCGATGAGTCCGGAAGGTAGTTCCCGAAACCGGTCGCCTTTCCATATCAACCGGCGTTTGGCATTTTCGTCTGCAACTTCCAATTCGCAATCGGGTGACAATGCCGAAAATAATTCG
>Ga0209629_10003413_pt1 | contig 11368 bp, 15 predicted proteins | sample TergutCu122P5_FD_187286 | JGI IMG/M metagenome (GOLD analysis project Ga0209629, IMG submission 187286) | Cubitermes ugandensis P5 segment gut microbial communities from Kakamega Forest, Kenya - Cu122 P5 (SPAdes) (version 2) | ecosystem: Host-associated > Arthropoda: Insects > Digestive system...
TGTGTATCGTATTGACAAATTGCTTCCTGATGCTTATACAATTTTCATACAATTTACGTGTTTTAATTATTAGTAATGCATCGGTTAATGACTAAGAATATTACTCAAGTACATTTACTGACCCCGCAGGTTTGGCCCCCAACGCCTCCGTCTCCGACTCCGCCGCCTTTACCGCCACTGACGTTGACGTTGAGGACAGCGCTGCCTTCGCTGCTCCCACCGTTGCCTTAGTTCATGAACATAATAATAGAGAACAATGAGGTCTGTGGAACTAAGCGGCACAAAAACCAACTTTAGATCTGAGGTCGTCCCGAAAGTATCATCTTCAAAATATGGGTTGAGTTAACGTTGTCATAAAACGAAAAGGATTTGATATATTGAATGGCTGTTGAGAAAGTTAATCAATCCTGTTTTCATGGACCAGTGAAAGTCTCAATATATCACATTAGCCAAACTAATTCTGTGGTTTATGTGAAACGATTTGTGATCAATAATTTTACATTGTCCAGGTGACAACATGACGCTGTGTGTCAAGCATTTTAATCCATAATTACCTACTGGTTGGGAAGTTTCAAAATTTCTAGTATTCTTACCTTTTCCTTCAGAATCCATGGTGTATGGTATGACGTTATTCACTGTAGAACACAAGAAGTTGAGAATTAGACACAACTTCTTATGTGTAAAAATGTAGACATCTCAGCTGTAATAAACATTTATTTTATTTATAGGTATTTAGCCCTTGGGCCGGTTTGGGCAGAGACCAGAGCACAATCAGGCAACTGGTATGGCTCTGGTACACTGCATCCTGGGCAAGTTCTTAGGGGTAGTTTGCCATTGCTTTCCCCCGCAATGAACATTACACCCCTAATGTTTGACCGTCCTGAAAAGCTGAGAATTAATGAGAATGTTAAATTGACATAAACATGTATGTTTTATCCCTCGCAATACGTGCCACATGCACATCTAACTGTACAGTGTCAGCTGTTGGTGTGTAGTTAGTAACGTTTTGATGTTCCGACAAATTTAGAGAAGTTTTTTTGGTCTTAACCAGAATAATATCAGTCATTGCTGAAGCATTATGTGCGTAGATAGAGAGAGAGAGAGAGAGAGTAGTGAAACTTGAAACATGAACACTGTTCACAGCAGTACACTGTCAGACATGTATTTATACCTATAAATTGCTATATGCAACAGAGAGTCTTTTAGAATCTGAATTTACACTATGAAATTGCTTTCAAGTTAGACTTTCTAATTTTGCCTTCTACAAATTGCCCTGGAATCTGTTAATTTGTATACATCCAACCTTAGATTTCAAGATTTTTCTACATAATATAACCTACAAAACCTTTACCGGAATATTTCTTGGCATGGTTTTCTTCGTTTAGATTTAGGTTTTCTGCTGGATATCCATATCGTGGATCTCTTTATTGGTGCTGTTTTTGGGCAGCTGTTAAAGTCCAGTGTGGAAAGAAATACTGGGGTAGTTTGGTTTGAATTAAATAATATAATACAATATTTATTAACTGCAATTGGGTTGTCACCCGGTGATAGTGTTTATTTTACATGTACACAAATGTGAAAAAAAATAGAAACTAGAAAATTTAAGTTGGGAGAGCTACATGAGAAGCATGTAGTAGCAACTTTGAAACTTGGGGACCATCTCAACATTCGCTTATACATAGAGTGAAACCAAGAAAAACCTGTGTCGAGTTGGCCGGTCGCAGGAACTTCCGTAAACTGATTTCTGGCCAGCAGTCCGGCATGAAGTAAGAACAGCAATACACACATAGTACAGCAAATACACATAAGGTACAACAAATATAAATAAGATGACAACAACACACGCAAGAAAAATACAGTTAACAAAAATGAGAAAACAAAGAAAGTACTATATATAGTTTCTAATATTTTTTCCCACCATATTGCACACACGTGTTTACCCCAGTCCTTCGATTTTCACCAATTTACCACCCATATATATCCTTCCCATTACACCCCGCTTTCACCCCTTCCCTACACTGCACTTCACCACACTAACCTTCATTTCACTTCAGTACACTTTTTTAATTTGAACTTTATGTTTTCCATTCCGAAGTGTTAGTAAAGCAATACGGGACGTATAGGGACTAAATGTAACAGTCTAACACAACAGTTTATTGGTATATCTACAACCATAGATACATGGGCTACATGTTTCGGCTCTTTCGAGTCATCTTCAGGCCCTCAAAGACTACAGATCCAATTTTTATAAGGTAGTCAAGTGCAATGTGGGATCTCCAATGCTTACATAGTAGTTATCTTAACAATATGGAATCATATATAATACTTAATAATACTGGCTAATATCTCTACCATATACAGTTGTAGACGACTCTATAAACATAGAGTATAAATTGTTCAAAATATATATAGTGTATGTATGTCAGGCTGTAGGCTGCCCTAGTCTATTATGGAAGCAAGGATAGTTTCCGGAATGACCTGACTGGAATGGTGACGGAGTGGGGGTGTTGTGGTGAAAGTGTGATGCGTCCACGCCGTGCCCTGTGTGGGTGCTGTGGGAATACTCTTCTGTGGGACGTGGAAAGTGTTTTATATGGCTGTTGGAGTAAAGTGGACCGGTCCAGGCTTTCGAGTTTTTATGAAGGGATGCCCTCGCGGGTCGTCTGTTGGAATCGGTAGATTACTTATTGTCATATCAATCGTTTTCGCGCTGCCTATACTGCTCTCCTTCGTCACCCACAGTCATACATTACAGATTGATATGACAATAACTTTCTACGCGACGCCAAAGTTTCCCAGTTCGACCTGATCTTATGATGTGCAAATTTGGCCGCTTTCTTTTGCATCCTGTCTAACGCAATTGTTTGTCCCTCCCTGTACGGATCCCAGCACGCGGCCCCATATTCAAGTATCGGACGTACTAGAGACATGTAGGCTAAATTTTGGTACTACTATTTCCTTTTTTGAGTATTCGCATTGTGAAATATAGTGCTCTTCACGCCTTTTCACTGTGTAGTTGACTTGATTCGCCCAAATTAAGTCGCTGCTTAAGATTATTCCTATGTAATTACAACTGCTCGCTTCCGGTATTAATGTGTTCACTAACGAATAATCTAGTGGATCCTTCACTCGGCCTCTCGTGAAGCTAACCGCCTTACTTTTACTTGGATTTATTTTCATCGCATTTTCAACCGCCCACTCCCCCAGCCTGTCCAGAACTTTCTACAATATTTCTATGTCTTCCTTATTTTTAAAACATTTCTATAAATTACACAGTCATCAGCAAAAAGTTTAATAGTTGACTCAGTATTCCTCGAAATGTCGTTTACGTAGGCTAGGAACAGAAGTGGGCCTAATAAGCTCCCTTGCTGTACAACTGACGTTGCTCTAACTTCCTCTGATAAATGCCCTCCTACACTGACTCTCTGCGTGCGACCTAATAGGAATTTCCTTATCCATACAACTACCCTAGAATCCACCCCCGAGTTTGCAATTTTCGTAAGCAGCAGGCCATAAGGAACTAAATCAAAAACTTCCGAAAAGTCAATTATAATAGCGTCAATCCTGTATCCGTTATCCAGAGAGTCCGCAATGTCTTGGCATACTGTGATTACTTGACTTTCGCACGAATACCCCGGCCTGAAACCATGTTGACCCTCGTATAACCAATTATTTTTATCCCACACTTGCCTTAGATAAGAAGCTATAACATATTCCATTTGTTTGCAAACAACCGAGGTAAGCTAACCGGTCTATAATTCGTGACTAAAGATCAATCATCCCCTTGTGAATAGGAATCACTGTGGCTTTCTTCCAGTCACCTGCCAGAGTACACTTGTTCTTTGTTATATCAAGTAATCGCGCAAGGTAGGTAATCATGGCTTTCCCACCCAGTTTTAGAATTTCTCCAGAGACACCGCTTGGCCATACCGATTTGTTTTTCCCAATCGCCGCAATTCTTTTCCTAATAATTTTAGTATCAATGGTTAAGGTTTCGCTGGAGATTTTGTCCTGTATATTCGGAATATTATTCTCGCTGCTGAATACTGACGAGTAATAGAAATTTAAAGAATTGGTCTTTTATATCGAGTCTGTGACGATCCGGCCATTACAGTCTTTGATGGCAGGAATATTTTCCCTATTTGCTTTTCGCCTTTTCACGTATTTGTAGAACTCAGACCAGCATTTGCCCTCTTTGTTTAGAATTGATTTTTAAAATGCCTCTTGTGCAGATTTCTTGGCTGCAAGTAGCTGTTTGTATAGTTGTTTCATTTCCTCTAGGTAATGTGCTCCTAATTTTCTTCTATTATATGCTTTTCTGACCTTTGATTTTAATCGTTTAATTTTCTTATTGTAATATTCAGGGTCCGATTTTTTCTAAGAATTTTACGTGGAACAAAACGTTCAATACACTCGTAAACTATATTTTTTAAATTATTCCATATCTCCTCCACGCAGCTACCTTTGCTTGCCCATACTGCGAATTTATCGCAGATTTGTAAGCCTAGAACATCTGTTTTTTGTACACCGGGACTACCCATTCTACCTGAGGTTCACAGCCACTTTCTTCCCACTCTACATCCAACATTACTCCGTAATGATCGCTGATCCCTTTTAGTATACTGCTGTAGGTGAACGAACTTTCGGGCCGGACAAGGTAAACTTCCAGTAAACTATCCCCTCGGGTTGGGCTATCTGCTACCTAACTGTAACCGTTTTCCCATACCAAACTATTTATAAAGTGCTTGAGTTCCACTATTACCACATGCATTTCTGTTCCAATCGGCGTAGGGTAAGTTCAAGTCACCCCAAATAACGCTATTCTTTGTAGAATTCGCTGTACAACCAGTTCGGGTTCCTAATCTTTTTATAACTTGCATGTCCTTGTTTGGAACTCTATAAATCCCTAAAATTTCCCAAGTAAATTTTGAGTCACTGCCTTTCACTTCAACTGCTATCATCTCAAAATCTTTGTCAGTCCATAGTTCCCTTCAATCGTTGTAATTTTTAACACATATGAACACTCCGCCAACTCGAGTACACCTGTCCCTCCAGAAAGTTATGTAATCGTCCCTAAATACTTCGGCATTGTTAATTTCCTCACTAAGCCATGACTGCGTGCCTATTACGACATCAGGGTTATATGTGTCTATTAAATTCCAAAATTCTAAAATCTTATTGCAAATATTCCTACAATTTCCTTGCAACAAAACCAATGGCTTGCCCTGAGTCCTGGCCCCCTTGCCACCTCTACGCATTCTTCCCCTTCTTAATCTTCGGGTTGCCTCCTCTTGCCTTTAGAGGTTTATGTTGGTACATTGATATATTTGTTAACTGCAATTGGGTTGACACCCGTTGGCAGGATCACCGTACACATTTACACACAAACAGTACACAGAACAACACAATTAATTTGGGAAGAGTGCGGGCCGCGCCTTATCTTTGCGAGTTATACCCTGGCATTTGCCTTACAACTGAGGAAAAGCATGGAAAAACCTCAGTCAGGGTAGCCGAAGAGTGGCAGTTGGCACGATAAATCAAATACACGGAACAGAACATACATACTAATAAGAAATCATAAACATAACAATAAAAATACATAACTTACAAAATTAAACAAATATATATATAAAAGACCTATGTACTTTCTAATAATGTTGGACACCCTGTTACTAAGAACTTCAATACGCTTCACTACACTTCACCAATCTACACTTCACTCCGCTCCAGTACACTTGTCGATACTTCACTTCCTGTCATTTAAACTTCACCCAACTACACTTCACTACGCTCCCATTTGGCTTAAATCCATTTAAAAATACGACCGCTCCATTTCACCTCACATCACCACACTTCACATCACTTCACTTCACAACACTTGAAGATGATTTTCCCACACTTCTATTCCTTTCATTTCAGCCCGTTTATATTTGCTTTTCTAACTGTTTCTAAATTCTGAGGTTTACAGGGGAAAGCCGTAACGCTTCAGCTGGTATTTGTTTCAAGGTGTTACTGGTCTAATTTCTTTGCTTCCTGTCCCAAACTTTCCGAAATCCATCTACCCTACTCAACTAGTAAGGCCTTCGCAAAATGTCGCGTATAGCTGTCCAAGGCCGTTCCCCATTGTAGGCTGTAAAATTGAGAATAAGATTGATATCTTCCTAAGCTGAACCGAAGTTTTCCAGTCAGAATACTTCGTGTAATTTGTAAATTGAACAGCTTTCTGCTGTACTCGGTCTAACGCATTTATCTGCCCTTCTCTGTACGGATCCCAACATGCAGACACATATTCAAGTAGAGACCGTAATAATGCCGTGTAGGCTAAAGTTTTGTATTCCTATTTCCGTTATTAGGAACACGCATTACGAAGTTACATGCGTTCCAGCTTTTTGCGTTGTGTAATTTACTTGGTCCATCCCACTTAAATCGCTTCGCAAGATTATTTCCAAGTATTTAAGACTGCTTTCTTCACGGAAACTTTTGTCACCAAGAGAGTAAGCCAGTGAATTTTTAACCCAAGCTCTCGTAAATCTAATTGCTTTACTTTTACCGGGATTTTTAAAACCAATTTTCCGCCGCCCAATCTCCCATGGGGTTCAGAAACTTCTGCAAATTTTCTATGACGTTTTTATCTGTGATTTTCCTATAAATTTTACAGATGTCATCGAACAGTCTAATACTTCGAGTCAACGTTTCTCCAAATATCATTTACTTATACTAGAAGCAATAGTGGCCCCGAAACGCTCCCTTGCGGCACAACTGAGATTACTTCGACTTCCTTGAATAGTTGCCCTCCTGCTCTTACCATTTGTTTACGAGCTACAAGTAATTTCTCGTACAAAGATTCCGCTATGTCCTGGTACACAATGATGCTTGACTTTCACATGAGTGTCCCGGTCTAAACGCAAGCTCTCCCTCGTATAACAGTAGTAAGGGTGTGGGTTCAGAACCCGTAAGTGACGAAACGGTCACGTGATGTAAAGAAACACGGCGGCGGGGTCAATGACCTCTAACCCTTTGATATCCGGAAGTGACGTCACATGTAAACAAAGATGGCGACGAAACCAATGAACTTTTAACCCTTTCGCAACCCACCCCTTAATTAATATGCGAATGAGGTAATTAATATGTAAATTGTATGGAAATGATGTAATTAATATGCTAATTATCTAATTGATATGTCGACGACCTTGATTGTTCTAATTAATATGCGAACGACCTTGATTGATATTTAAATTATTTAGGACCCAGACAGCGTGGCGCCTTTGCAAGGTCACGTGATGTAAACAAACATGGCGGCTGCGGTCAACCCTTTTATTATTGTTGTCTAGACGCCAAAACAAATATGGCCGACGTGCGCGTCTTTTTAAACCTACAATAAACACTTGGTACTTTTCAAGATTGCTGCCAGTGCGTCCTTTTAAACCTAACTTACATATCCGCTATTTTACATTATGGCTGCTAACGTGCCAGTTATAAAGTTTCTTAAATTTTTACTAACCTAACCTAAACATTGCTATTTTAAATTTTACATATTTAAGACTCTAGTTTCGAATCTTCCTTTTAAAGGGTAAGGAAATCGGGTAGCCGTCCCCAGGCATCCCACAGCGATCCCACCCTAAGTATATATGTAATTGTAACCAGGATAATAAATAAAAACACATAATTTTCTATTTACAAATATATATATATATATGGTTATTTTCCAGTCCTTTGGGTTGGTAGCATTGTTTAATTATATTTCAAGTAGTCTAGCTAGGCACAGAATAAAGCCTTCCCCACGCAATTTCAGAATTTCACCAGGAACTCCATCTGAACTTTCCGATTTCTTTATCCCAAATTTTGTTAATCTTTTTCTAATAACTTGAGTGTTAATAATAAAGGTTTCAACCAAGCTGGCTACTTTTATTCCCGGGATATTATGATCGCAGCAAAGTCGGAAGCTTTGTTCTCTGATTGCAGGATTAATTTCCATATTTCCTTTTCGCCTTTTCACATACATTTAGAACTCAGACCAGCAGTTGCCTTACCTGTATGCAATCTTTTATCTTCTCCAGCAACAGATGGTACTGCGTGTTGCTCTGTACATTTTTACAGCTACATTCATTTCACACATTAAGGGGAAAACTGGAATTTTTGTGAACACTGTAGTTTATCAGAGCACTTTCTGTTCTGTAGCTTGTAATAAAATGGAATTTCAGAAGGAAGTGGTAGTGACGGATTGAGAAATGTTACCAATCAGTTCCTCAATGATATTCCGAATGACTGACCTTCAGCATCATATATGAACACGGCCCATTCTGGATTAAATACATTTATGTCAGTCGATGGATTTTGTGTATAGCTGTTGTGACCGGACAGATAGTGAGGGGATATCAGATATTCTGGTTGTATGAATTACAGAAATTTCTCAGGCCTTCTCTATATCTGTGTCACGATTGCAATGGAGTTCTAACATTGCGAAATGCAACTGTTAGACTCATCATGACCATTCCTCTCTGTCTGCCCTCCGCAATGAACAGCATACCTCGGAACGTTTGTGGATTTTTCGAAAATCTTGCTAGAAAATTAATATTTCACTGAAGTCTCATAAAAATAGCAAGCGTTTCAAACCAGACCACTTTACTTTTGCGGTATCATCTGGCTGAAAGATTTTTATAATGAGAAAATTTTTTAGACAAATTTTTATAGGAAATTAAAACACATTTTTCGTTCAAAATGTTATTTTCCGAAACTGTGCTGCATTGTAGGTCCTTAAAAACTCAATTCCACTCGACTGTACTGGATTATGTTATTGTGTTAAAGGTAAAGCAATCCCATTACAGGCCGGACAGGCCATGAGGGTTCCAGGAGTTTGAGGCTCCCAGATTTAAAAACAGTCTTCACACGAAGATGGTAAGGTTGTCATCCCGAGGCACCGGCCTCCTTTACCCCAGAAAATATTCCCGGCACTCATTTTTTTAGAGGCTGATTCGACCTCATGGCCATAGTGCGGCCGGAAGGATTATGTCAATGAAAAATTCGAATGATACAATCGGGAATCGAACCTGCGACCTTCCAGCTCCTAGCACAGTGCCTCAACCAACTGTGCCACCGTGTACCGCATGTTATTGTGTTAGCACTGACATATTTCCAGATCTATATATTTCTAAGCAACCACTCAGTTTACTTACAGAACTCAGCCACAGGGGTGCCTGTCTGTCCTCCACAGAAGTTCTCTGAAGCCGGTAACGTTTCTAGTGTCAGATTTATAGGGATCAGTTCTAAACTCGTTGCAGGTTCGAGAGTCAAAAATTCCGTTTTATCGTACCGACTGTCGTAAGCGGAGTGATAGCGAAGATGTGTTTTGTGGGGTTTGGTTTTTGATATAGCGTCAAAGATAGTTGCAAATTGAAGGAAGGATGTCAGACGGGAAATGAAACTTTGAAAATGAAAATGAAAATTGTTGACAAAACTAGTATTTCATGTTGAGAAGCCGATGAATGCCGTCAGTTTTGTGGATGTCGAAACAAATGAAAATATTTTATCTCAATATCAGGGTAACTACAGCAACTGCGTCAGCATATCTGAAAGTGGCCGGGATTTGATTCAGGGTGTTGAAAACTTATAAATAAAAGGGACAGACCGACAGATATACACGGTGTCACAAATTGTGGGTATGAAAACTCCAGTTTAATTCATTTTTTAAGCATTGTTCTAGTCGATTCATTGTGTATACAGCAGTCTATCAGCAACAACAGACTGGATATAGAGCGCACCTAGCCTACTGTAGGATGGACAACGTGTTATTGTGGCGGGGGCATATTGGGTGGTGTGTGGCCTTGTAAATTCACCAAATTTAATGAAGGGATATAGCTACAGTTCTACTCCCCCTTTCGGACATAATGACCTGTTCTAGTGTGAACCTTACATTTTAGCAGCCAGAAGAGTGAGACGCAGTTTGTTTCAATACATCATGTAGCGGACCGCTGTTGTGGTTATCGCTGTGCTGACTGCAGATAGATCAGGCAGGAAGGTACTTCGGAAGTAAGGTACAGTGTTGGTTACTGAAGTTGTTATTATTCAGAACGGTAGGGACAGAAATATCTAATCTCATTATCATTGGATACTGTTCTGTCAATTAAGGTACAGGAGCCATCTTTTCCACTTCGCGAACCCAAGCCAGGAGACGCATCTGTCACCCTTTCCACAAACCCAAATATTAGATCGATATCAAGCGAAATGACGACTTCACACACTGTCCTAATTTCATGAGATTATGGCAGCATAACCCTAATGGGCGGATTACCCCTGTCCTTCAACTCACGATACAACAGCCTTACCAGACCTACAGACAAAACTTGTTTTATTTGTCAGTTAGCAATCGTAAAATGTTTCGAAAGGCTGGCGATTTGGGGTGAAGTAAGGCATGAAATTTGATAGATATCTTAGTGGACATACAAAAACATAATAAGAGCTACAAAATGTCGTAACTACAGCCTACAATGTAGGTAGCATGATCACAGTTTTAGCAACATTGTGTGCATTAAACGGTGTAAATATGCGAAAAGTGTCCAACATGCCAAATGCCAGAACGTGACTGACTCTTATGTCATTTGTAGATTTCCTATTTTTTGATACAGAAAATAACATCGGTTTTTGGAATTTGGTTGCCTTAATGCAACCTCAACGCATAAAATTAACATCGTGTTTTGCAAAATAATAAATAGTAAGTCCGCTTATTTTTAAAATGTTTGAGTCAATTAATAAAATTCATTAAACACTTTTATGCGCGTTAACAAAAAAGAAAAATGGACAATTAGCATGGTTATGTCTGTCGGTCCTTCCAACAGACTGTCGGCATGAAACAACTCTTCTGCCACTGGAGGAGTTTTCATGAATTTTTTTAAGTAGGTTGCTAAGATATGCTGAAGAATTTTATCATTTATTAAAATCTGAAAAAAAGTAACCGGCATTTTACATAAGGACCTATGTACTGTACATGTATGATAATATCTGTCTGAATTACTTTCAAATAAGAAATTTCATAGGCAAATTTGCAGATCAACTCAAACAGAAATTTTATGTTCGTAACGTTTTCTGAAACTGGTAAAAATGATAAGCAAATGTGTACAGTTTTGTACCAATAGACAGACCACAGACAACAATGTAACACGTCACATGGTTATTGCATAAGGATAAGTAAGTGTACAGACACAAACTGGTACAAGTGGTAAGAAAATGTGTACAGTTTTGTACCGACAGACAGACCGTAGACAGCAATGTAACACGTCGCATGGTTATTGCTTAATGGATAAGTAAGTGTACAGACACAAACTGGTACAAGTGATAAGAAAATGTGTACAGTTTTGTACCGATAGACAGACCG
>Ga0209629_10003415_pt1 | contig 11365 bp, 4 predicted proteins | sample TergutCu122P5_FD_187286 | JGI IMG/M metagenome (GOLD analysis project Ga0209629, IMG submission 187286) | Cubitermes ugandensis P5 segment gut microbial communities from Kakamega Forest, Kenya - Cu122 P5 (SPAdes) (version 2) | ecosystem: Host-associated > Arthropoda: Insects > Digestive system >...
CCCCCAGGAAATACACCTGGTACTCATTTCTGTTAGAGGCTGAGTCGACCCCAGGACCATAGTGCGACCGGAAGGATTATGTCACTGAAAAATTCCAATGGCACCATCGGGAATCGAACCCGCGACCTGCCGGTTTGTAGTGTAGTGCCTTAACCGCTACGCCACCGCGCGCCCTGGGTACAGTGTAAACCCTGGTATTTAATTTTTTGGTTTACCATGATAAGGTGGGAATTTTTTCCTGACTCTTAGGGAGAAACACAGCCTGAGGATATTTGAGATCATGGTGCTGAGGGGAGTGTTTGTATCTAAGTGGGAGAAAGGGACAGGATGTTGGAGAATATTGTATAAAGTCATGTTATTTACTTCTCAAATATTATTTGGGTGAGCAGTTGAAGTAGATTGTGAAGGGTAGAGCATGTGGCATGCATGACATTTGTTGGTAAGTTCACAGAAAGAAACAGTTTGGAGGACCTAAGCAAAGATGGGAGGATAATATTAAAATGGATCTTACAGAAGTGGAATGGAAGGTTGTTGACTGGATTTATTTGGGTCAGAATAGTGACCATTGACAGGCTGTTACAAATGCAGTAATGAACCTTCGTGCTCAGTAAACTGCAGGGAATTGCTGAGTAGGTAAGGAATCATTAGTTTCTTAAGATCTGTGGCACATGGAGTGAGTGAGAGAGTGAATGAGTTAGTCAGTCGGTTGGTTGGCTGGTTAGTCAGTCACACTATGAAGTTCAAAATTTCCAGTTAACCACAGTGGAATTTGTTGGTTATGCTGGTTGGTTAGTTATTGAGTCAGTAAGTCAAAAGAGTCACTCATGCAGTCAGTGAGGGAGTTATTTATGGTGTTAAGTTCACCCTGTTCTAGTGAACACCTTGAAACGGTCCTGAGTACTGTGTTCACAAGAGCCTCCCACTGGCCATTATCCTGAACATGTGAGTGACTGAGGTCATAATACTTACACCTTGTAAGATCTATTTCAGTGTTGTGAGAGTTGGGGCTTTCACATCAGACAGTATGAATTATGGCTCTCTATGATGTGAAACTGTGATGTTTTGCAGTTGGTATCATTGTTTTGGAGGAATCTGCTGCCTTCATCTTCTATACTGTCAATGATGTAGGTGGCAGGTTCTCTCAGATTCTGGTTTCTGCCTGCCAAGTGACAAGTCATCACACCCACAAAGCTGTAATCTTGCATTTTAATATCATTATCCCATCCAGGCCTAGATATTCAGACTTGACTTTTTCCTTCAGCCATTTCAATCAAAATTCTGTACAAATTTCTGATCACTCATGTGCGTGCTACATGCACATTGCATCTCAGTGTTCTTTAATTTGGTAATAATTCTTGAGGAAGAGTAAAGATTTTGAAGCTCCTTACCCTTTCCTATGGAGCTAAAATGTTTTGAGCCAAATGATAATATACATTTGCCACATTATGCAATGTATTATGCTTTTTACATTGTCTTCACAAATTAGGCAACCTAGTCCCTATACCAGCTGCAGAAGCCTGTCTGCAGCATCTCCTTGATTCTACAGGTTTACAGCTGAATGCCATCTTCACACATTTCGTTCACCTGTTCCATCTGTGAGTCCCATTTGCAATAATTTCTTCACCCATGTTATCAAAATTACATTTTGTATGTGTTTGAACATATTCTCTTTAGATACCCATGTGTATGTTTCTCTTGTTCTTCCCTGTGTTACTCCTTCCCTCTTTCCCATCTGTCTCTCACTCTCATTCTTTCTCTGTTGCTGCCGCCCTCCTGTTTCCCTTTCCTACCATCTTTCTGTGAGTCTCCTTCAGTGTGAATTCAAGATAACATTTTTAAGGACTGAACAAATAAAACCTGCTTCAGGGCATGGGTCTAAGTGGCTGTGAAGGAGAAGAAAGCAAAAGACAGATGAAAGAGCAGCTGCAGAAGAATTTTCCACAATTAAGCAGCAGTTATGTGGTTTGCAGTGATACTCTTGGTTCTATAGCAGCTGCTCTAGAAAATGGTATGTACCAAATTAACCATTTCCATATATATAACTACAGTGCTGATTCAGGAACACCAGCCACTTCAGCTGTGGACAGTTGCAGAGCTTTAATAAGGAGACACATCAAGATTGTGGTCCTCTGTAACATGATCCCATATATTTGGGTAGTGAGTTACCAGTGTTTCAAAAGAACTTGCTGCCTTCATTGCTAGGGCAACAGAGTAAGAGGTAGCAGGTTCCTCTGAGTGCTTGGTAGCTACCTGTCTGCCAAGCTACAGGATGGCATGTCCCACATGACCACAATCTTGATGCACTCCACCATTAGAACATCCTTCCATGTCTAAATTATCATGCATACAGACAAAAGAAGAGATTTTGCTACATATTTATTAAAACTTGCACAGAAAGTGTTGCATTATTGCATACTTTATAAACATGTCTACAGTTGCCAGATTTATGGCTTCTGAATGTTGGCAACATTGTATTCAGGACTGTCAGAAATCTGAGAGTCTTTTTCTTTAGAATTACCTCAGCTACTCCAAATGAATGACTAGTAAGTACTAATATGTTGCGACTTCTTCCTGTCATATTATTCTCAAATATTCACTGTAATCCTGGTGTACAGAAGCTGGACAGTCCAGGATTCAAGACCCGGTATGGGCAGGAAATTTTTTCTTCTCCAAAATATCCAGACTGATCTGGGGCTCATCCGGCCTCCTATTCATTGGGTACCAGGGGTCTTCCCTGGAGAAAAAGTGGCCAGGGTACCATCACCCTTACCCATTGCTGAGGTTAAGAATGACTGGGCCTATGCTTCTACTCCCCTTAAATGCTGTCGTGGCTTGGACAGGGAAAACTTTACTTTATGCTACTGTGTAAGTCTGCATGACTTCCAGGTGACAGTAACATAAAATAAACAGGTAACTGAAATAAAATCTGCTGCACACTGCTCATTCATGGCTGATAATAATAACAAAAACTTTGTTAGTTTTTGATTGGTTAATCGTTTGTTTTATGGTTTTCAGGTGGGTTTGTGCTAATTGCAGGAACTGGCTCAAATTGTTTGTTGCTCAATCCTGACAATTCATTGCACAGATGTGGAGGATGGGGCCACATCATGGGAGATGAGGGTTCTGGTGAGTATCTGCATTATGGTGTGTCCTTGTGACATATGCCCCCAGGAATCATCCTTTGTTTTTCTGGCAGCCTGTGTATCTAAGTAAATATTATACAGGAGCACCCACTGGGTAGGGTTTCCATTTCACTTGCCAGTGACAGGGTCCAAGAAGAGAGACACACACTTCAAACCTCTGTGTGCTGCATGTATATGTACACATCATTTGTCATGATAAGTAAATTTAGTTTAGATTAAGGTGGATTAGGTTACAGACATCAAAAACATATAATTGACTGTGTAAGCCAAATGCAGAATTTTTAATATTAAAGCTGATGACACAAGTAGCAACCAGTGTGCTTTAAAGGTTTAACCAGGCTATAAAATGTATACTTACAAAATGTGTATTCTGGATTCCAGCGTGGTGGATATCTCACAAAGCAGTAAAGATATGTTTCGATGAGCAGGACAATTTTATACAATCGCCGTATTCAACACAAGTAGTCTGGAAGGCAGTTCAGGAACATTTTGATATTAAGACTAGGTGAGTTTATTTACATGGGAGATGGAGGTGTAGCAAATTAACCTTTATCTTATGGAGCTTTAATTCAGTGTTCGAGTTCATGGTACAGAGTTGCCCTTTAAATCGTTGCGTGTGTTTGACAGTAAGCGTTTATATCTTGTGAACTGAAGATGATGAAATAATGAAATAATCTGAATTTTTTGTGATAAATCAGAGATATTTCAGTTCAAAAAAAGATTAAGTAGAAATGTTTGGTGCCTACATGCAGGAAGTTAATTTAAAAGTTTTATAATTTTCAATTTATTTTACTTACGTTTCTGTTTTGGACCCGATGTATGCACAGAAAATTTCAGCTTCAAGTTTTGTGGAATTGTGCCTTGGTGTGGTATTGTCAGAAACATAATCTTCCTTCACACACACACACACCATACTTTCTCAAAACTTCACTAACAACTTTTTTTTCACACCACTCGCAGTTCACACACGACATTTTAGCTGCGCCACTGTCACGAACCAAGACTGACCGAACTTTGTTGAGTGCTGTTCCAGTCTACCGACTTGCACCATCATTTCCAGTGTATCTTTTACAGGAGGAATTGAGAGTCTCTACATGATATTTGCTTAGTCCGTCAAGGGAATAGTAACTAAAACAGAGTTATTTCAGTGGTTGTCTAAAAATGCATAAAATTCTGTTGCCTAAATAAATGATGCTGTGACTTGATGCCCCTGCTTCTTTATTCTCGCTGTCCCAAACCAGTTCAGATATCCGGTTTGGGGACAGGAACCCAACTCTTTCATGCACAGACATCGCAGACTGCTGACTCAGAAACAAATATTTAGCCCGGCTTATTATTTCACAGTTGGAACAAGTGGTAACTCAGTGAAATGCTACATTATTTCAGCTGTTTTATGGTTGGACTATTTACACACCAGTCTGTTTATTCCTGTATGTCAAGCTGCAGTTGGAATTATAAGCCCTGTGGAGTTTGCTGAAAGAGGCTTCTAACCTCAAGTATAAGTTATGGGAAAAACATGACCTCACAGTGCAGCAAGTAATTATTTGTAAGTAATTATTTATTTGTGTGAGCGAGCGATGGTGTGCATCCTGTTTATTTTACTTTTCAAACCATCGTCCTGTATTGGACCAGAAACTGAATTGAAATGTAAGATTGGCTTTAGAACCTATATAAATAATATTTGCATTTTATCATATACAGACAGCTGGTGCTTAGTCCCATATTGCATTAATATATCTGGCAACAGTCCACACAGAATGTGTCTGTCTTTTTGACTTCAGGAACACTCTATTAGAGTGTTCCTGAAGTCCCTAAATGACACAGTTCTTTGCAGGGGATGGGTGGGGGGTAGAGAGCTGGGTACACAGCAAGAAAATTCTTACACAAAGTACACCGTCACAAATAGACTTCCTGTAACAGCAATGCTTGGCAGAGTGAATAAGTCTTCACGATGGAATTTCTTCGAATGAACTACGTAGGACGGCTACACATATCTCTAGAAGAAAATGAAAGAGCTCTGTTGCTTAGAATAAAGACAAATAGACAAGGTTGCTGATGAGGATTTGATGATTAACAGGGGAGCTAGAAACTGCTATTCATGATGTACGTGTGTACATAATTGGGTAAAGTGGCTGGAGCATGAATCTGACCATAAACCGTTATATAATGTGGAGACAACAAGCAGGGCTATAATTCTAAGCCTCTGCGTGAGTGTACGGGGTATTTAAATTTCTTGGTGTGTTCGTAAGATGCAGCTTTAAAAGGACTCGGTGTGTTTGTCGGATAAAGGTTAAGAATTTAAAATATACTCATGTAATCAGAACAACATGAATTACTGAATTACATAAAAAACTGTCCTTTGCAGTACCTGCACACTGATTGATTTATGATTGGGTTCGAGACCTTATGGTCCCGTTGCATCTAGGCCTTCATTGATGGGCCCTTTGTGCCCCATATCAATTTATGATCAGCCCTGTTACTTTGCTGAAGTTCCAGATGGCCCCCAGACTTATACTCTTGATGTCCTCTGGCTCCAAGAAGGAGCCCAGACACACACGTCTAGGTGAAGCCAAGGCTTCACATTCACAAAGAATGTGGGCAGAGCTTTCATCCTCTGCTCCACACTTCCTACACAATGGACTGTCTGACAGCCCCATTAGGTGAAGATGTCTTCACAGGGTATTATGTCCAGTAAGAAGGCCAGTAATAGCCCTGGATTGTGTCCTGTTAAAGGACAGAAACCTAGCCTTGGCATCCAGTCAGGGTCCCAAAATTAATTCTGGAGTCTCTCTTTTGGTATTACCAAGACATCGCCACCATATCCAATGCTGGTCAACCAACCAACGTCTAATCCTTCTTGTATCCTGCCTAGAGACTCCAAGGCCAGCTCAGGGCCAACAAACTTCAGAATACCTGCACATTACTTAACAGCCTGGCTACCATACATGTTAGCAAGAGTATGGAGAATTTCTACAATTTCTTTGAGTGTTCTGTGGTAAGTCTGCAGTTTGAAACAGGCAGCTGTTGAGAATAATATATTGGTAGCCATGTACATGTTATTTGATGGGCTGCCGCAATATTTAGATGTCACTTCCTGGCTTCTTTTATGGGTAATTTTGTTATTCTTTTAGGCAGACAGACATGGATATCATCCACTGTACCATAAGTTGATACATGTTGAATCAATAAAAAATGTGTAACTTGAATGTATTTCCTATTTTCTAGAATGAACAATTTTTTTTGTCAGCTCCCACTTGCAAACAACGAACACACAGCTATCTGTGTGCAAAATGTAAATTTTGTTGATTAAAGACCAAAATTTGACTGGTTGCCCTTGAGATTTAATGATGATAGCAAAATTCAGTTTTACTGGAAACTTAATTCTTTCAAATGTGAATGGAATAATATTATATGTATTCTTGGAATGAAAAGATGTATTACATATATTGGAAGAAAAATGTTGTAAAGAATCGAGTTCTAAGCACTTGTTTTGCAAGTACAAACTTTGTTTGTTATAGAAACAAGAGAAAAGTCATTGAACTCCTGTTGTTTTAGATTTGATCTACTAGAACACTGCTATACTAAATTTGACAAGGGCTACTTTGCTGGTCTGTGTCATCGGTTGTCTGTGGCAGCAGCAGTGCATAAAGACCAGCTGTCTCAGTGGTTGTTCAATGAGGCAGGCTGTCTCCTGGCCCGTCATGTGATTGCACTTATTCCTCAAGTAGACAGTGTGAGTATCTGCCTGTAATGAAAGCACATATTTGTAACTGAATGAGCCACTTGATGACTTAGTTTCAGTCATATGTAATGTGGCAGTGCTGAAGTTATGTGGTGTCACATGATGTGAGAGTGACTGGAAGTGTTATTTGGTTGATTGATTTGTAAGATTATGGTCCTATCTATCTTCTGGGACTTGCTTATTTTGCTGGCAGTTTGTCAAAATTAGTTATAAATGTAAACTAAAATATGAAATGTAAGGAGCTTATTTTTAAAAAAATGTTTTTGTCCACTTTTGACAAGAATTGAGTTTTTATTGTGCAAAACTGAGAGACAGACAGAAGCTTGACAGTAAGGCAGAACTTACCTTAATCTACAATGCCAGGAATAACTGATCTTTGACTACAATAGTTGCAGGGGTGGATACAGGTTTTGCGGGGCCTGAAGCTTATTCAATTTTGGGGACCTTTTTGAAGAAAAATAATACAAAATTAGGTACAAAAGTGAATGTTTGTTTAGAACTTGTCCCAAGGCCTTGGAAGGGTCCTGTGCAATTGAGGGGGCCCTGTAGCTTAAGCTTCATCAGCTTTATGGTATATCCACCCCCTGAGTAGTTGCAATCTGTACAACTATTGTAGTCAACTATTGCCATCGTGGACATACATACATGTTCATAAAATTAAGCTTTTCATTTGGAATGATTCCATATCCTTTTGCTGTAGAAACTGCTCAATGAACCAGGAGGGCTTCCAGTATTGTGTGTGGGTTCAGTATGGGAGAGTTGGGATTTCCTGAAGCCAGGATTTGTGGGAGAGTTAAAGGAAGCTGCACCAGAGTTGAAGAGGCTGTCACTTCTACGTTTAACAACCAGCGCTGCAACAGGTTCGGTGTACCTTGCTGCCAAGGAAATAAATTTTGACTTGCCTAGGAACTACACAAAAAACTATGAGATACTCTTTACATATAATCATGATGATACTTAAAATTTATTGGTAAATGGACAGGGCAATACAGTGGGGTATGCTAGAATGAACGTAATTGGTTCTAGAACCTCATTCATTATAGCATCTGTTCGTTCTAGCATACATTGAAATATATGTATTTAGGGGTAATCCATTCCAGGCCCACAGCCTAGAGCAAAGTTACCATCCAACACAACCATTTAAACAGCAGGAAAAATATAATACGAAATCAAAAATATAAGTGTAAAAATAATAAGAAATTAATTTATTTAACTTTCATACACTGTACATGTAAATTTGAAAAGCATAAATAATCTAATGCACATGAAGAGCATAAACAATCTTCCCCAGTGAAAATATAAACAAACTTTCCCTAATAAAAATCATAAAAAATCACATAGAGGTGGAAGGAGATGACTCATCATTCCTATTCATCTTGGGTGACTGTCCTGTGGGAGGTTCATCAGTTGGAGGGCGTTTGTCCACCTTTTTGAAGAATGAATCCAGATTTCACTGCTTTATCCTGGATTTTTGGACCCTCCAAAAGTGGGCCATCAAGGTGTCATTAAAATGATTAAGGCCCATTTCCAAAGTGGCAATATCCAGGTGGTAATTTTTCATAATTTTGAACAGTTTATTCCAGCAAGACAACGCCTCTTTAAGGTCCCCAGCTAGAATGCTGTGCTTCTTACCTTGTCCTTGTCTTTCTTGTCCCCAAAAGCTATCCTCTGCTTCGGTGCCTCTGCCTCTTCATTGTAAAGCTCTACTAGCTCCTGTGGTCCTCCACCAACTCCTCCACGTCCTCCTCATTAATCTCCAGGCCCATGGAACTGCCCAGACACACAATTTCCTTGCACAACAGGCTCTTCCTCCAACTGTTGAAAGACTGAAGTCCCTTAAAGCCACATTGTCAGTTCACAATGGCGTCCAAGCTGAATTACAGCACCTAACAGAAACCTCCTTCCAAGCAACCACAATTAAGAAAACAGCATCCACTGGAAGAAGTGGCCTGTAAACATTTCCTGAACAGTGTCTTAGTGTAGAGTTTTTTAAATTTTGTGATCAACTGCTGGCCTATAGGCTGGAGGAGAGGCATCGTATTCAGTGGCAAGAAATGGACCTTGATGAAAGTGAACTCATTTGGTCATTTTTTCATCAAATTAGGAGGGTGGGCTGGAGCATTGCCCATGACCAAAAGAAGATCCTTCTCCCTAAGGTAGTCATGGACAGTGGGGCCAAACACCACAGTCACCCAATCAGAGAAAAGACTCCTGGTCACCTAAGCCTTGTTGTTGGAACGCAGCAAAATTCCAAGGCGGTTTTTCCTGATGTTTTTAAAAGCTCTGGGCTTCTTCGTATGGTACACGAGCAGTGGTTTGACCTTGCAGTCCCCAAAAGTATTGGCACAAGAGAGCAATGTAAGCCAGTCCTTCCTTGGCCTGTGGCCAGGCAAGGTGGTGTCCTCCTTCATGATATATGTTCTGTGCGCCATTCTCTTCCAGAAAAGGCCAGTTTCATCACAGTCAAACACTTGCTGTGAAACAAAGCGTCCCTCAATTATTTTCTTAAATTTCTCACAATGTTGCACAGCAGCGTCCCTATGTCCATGAGCAGCCTCACCATGCCTCACAACACTGTGTAATCCAGTCCTTTTCCTAAATCCAGTAAACCACCCCTTGGTGCCAAAAAACTCCTTCACAGGACCAGTACTTGTACTAGGAGCCTTAGCACTAGGTTCCGCAAACAATTGTTTGGCCTTTTCACAAATAATCGCCCCACTGACACTATCACCTGCCATTTGTTTTTCATTAATCCACACTAATAGAAGAGTTTCCATCTGTTCCGTGATATTACAATATGAACTGCTTAACCTAGAGATTCCCTTTGCGACCTGTGCACTTTTTATTTCTTCCTTGTTTTTTACAATTGTACTGATTGTTGATTTAGCCATACCATATTCAGCACTTATATCTCCCACACTTTTTCCACTTTATCACTTGGAAATTATTTCTTTCGTAATGCTTAAGTTAATTAGCTTTCTCACTCTATTTTGCCAGCTCATTGCTAAAATTATATTATTGCAGAATCACTTAAAAAAGTATATTTTCACTGCTAAAGGCGCAAATAAGCAGATAACTGAACTAACCTGGTAACTGAACCTTACAAATGATAACAAAGATGACTGATGCTCTCTAAACAAAGGGGGAAGGCCTGACATGTCATGCGCACGCGCATGCTGTGTCTGCTGCTAGTATATCTTCATGTTCATTGTAGCATCCTGATTTTATTGATAAAAACTGTTTGTTGTAGTATTTGTTCATTGTAGCATCATTTGTTGTAGCATACCCCACTGTACTTCTAAAAATTATGAATTTGTGTACTCATCTAAACGTTTATGTACTGAACAATATGTGTAAAGGTTCTTAACACCTAATTTTGTTTATATAATTGTTGATGTTTCAAATTATTGGTAAATGAGATTACATTTAACCCTCATATGAGCTTACAAATGAAACCGAATATGAAATCTCAGTAAAATTATTTGGACTGAAACCTCTTCGAATTTCAGAAATATTTATTTTCATTGGCATTCTGCGGTTGTCATCATGGTCAATGTTGAAGTTATGGTGTTGTAGGACATGTGACCCTCCTGTTGGTAGATAAGTACCATTGCTTCAGACAGACCTTCTCTAGAGCAATTGTTACCTATCTACTGGACTGCACAGCATCAGATCTTGAAGACATGTTGCGTATCTTCCTTGGTCTTATAATTTCTTCTCTCTTAATTTTGATCTGAAAATTGCTGAATTTTTTCTTCCTGCTAAGTACAAATTTCTCATTCACACGTGTTAACAACAGTTTCTTTTAGGAGCATCAAGATGAGGTGAAGGTATCCTCTGACTTACATGAATTTTGCATTAATTTCATTCTATATGTACTTTTTAGTATATTCTTTTTTTATTGAAGACGAAAATGCATCAAAATTGTTTGTTTAACAACAATTAGCAAATAGAAACCAAGAGTAACTATTATGGCATGTCCACTCCTCTTCAAATCTAGTGCTTCAGATAGTTTATGACTTTTCAATATACTGTCAACAGTGCTAAAATCGAGCTTGATAGAAGCTGGAAGTGTGCACAGAGCTTAGATGTATACATTCTTGCATCAAGATACATGTACATCCTCACATAAAATTGTTGAAATTATACAGTTTAATTTATAGTTTTAACAGATCAACAGCTTTTTCATGTAGCTTTCCAACATGAAATTAAATGGAAATCTGTGGTTCTTGAGTGCAACAACAGTCGTTGAGCCAGTGACTGAGGCTGGCTCTTTTTAAAGGGCCCACCTGAGTAGGAACCTTGTACCTGATAATGGAAATGGTTCCAATCTGAAACATGTGTTTGGAAAAAGAAAAGTTAATGGACACTGTCCAAAACAGTACTCAAACTTGTCCTAGAGGTTGTTTTTCAGTGTCTCAGTTTTGATGCTCTCAAAAGAATCCTGTTGCCATTCATGTGTAATACATTTCTGTACCCC
>Ga0209629_10003416_pt1 | contig 11363 bp, 5 predicted proteins | sample TergutCu122P5_FD_187286 | JGI IMG/M metagenome (GOLD analysis project Ga0209629, IMG submission 187286) | Cubitermes ugandensis P5 segment gut microbial communities from Kakamega Forest, Kenya - Cu122 P5 (SPAdes) (version 2) | ecosystem: Host-associated > Arthropoda: Insects > Digestive system >...
CCCCCCTCTATAGCCCCCCCCCCCCACCACCCCTGCAAAGAACTACATCATTTAGGGACTGATATATGAGACTGTTCCTAAGTCTGTAGCCAAAACAGACACACACTTTATGTGTATGCAGGACATATTAATACTAAAAGAGACTAAGCACCAACTGTCTGTATATGATAAAATGCAAATATTATTTAGGTTCTTTAAAGCCAATCTTACATTTCAGTCCAGTTTCTGGTCCATTACAGAAAGACTGTTTGAAAAATAAGATAAACAGGATGCATAAATTCGCCCACACAAATAAATATAGGTAATTAATGGCTGCACAGTGAGGTCATGATTTTACCATATCTTACACTGAAAGTGAGAAGCCTCTTTGGAAAACTCCACTGGGCTTATAATTCCAACTGCAGTTTGATATATAGAAATAAACAGACTGGTCCGTAAATAGTTGAGCCATGAACCAGCTGAAATAATATGGCTTTCCAATACATTACCACTAGTTCCAGCTTTGTAATAATAAGCCGGACTAAGTATTCGTTTCTAAGTCAGCAGTCTGCGATGTCTGTAAGTAAGAGAGCCGGATTCACGTCCCCAAACCGGATATCTGAACTGGTTTGGGACAGCAAGAGGGAAGAAGCAGGGGCATCAAGCGACTGCATCATTTATTTAGACAACAGAATTTTATGCATTTTTAGACAACTGCTGAAATATCTCTGTTTTAGTTAATCTTTCCTTGACGGCGTAAGGAAATACCATTTAGAAATTCTCAATTCCCCATCATGAAAGACATACTGGAAACAATAACACATGTCGGTATACTGGAACAATACTCAACAAACATACGTCTTTCTTGGTTCATGATGGTGTTATGTGTGAATAGCGAGTGGTGTGAAAAGAAAAGTTGTTGGTGACGTGTTGAGAAAATATGATGTATGTGTAAGATGATGTTTCTGACACCACCACGCCAAGGCACAAATCCACAAATCCTGAAGCTGGAATTTCCTATGCAAACTTGGGGCACAAAACAAAAATTAAGTAAAATAAACTGAGAATTATAATTTTTTTTAAAATTAACTCCCTGCATTTATGCACTAAATATTTCTACTGATTTTTTTTGAACTGAAGTATCTCCGATTTATTCCCAACACAATGCAGATTACTGCATTATTTCATTATCTTTGGTTCATAATATACAAATGTAACGTTTATTGTCAAACGTGCAACAACTTGAAGGGCAGTCGCGGAGAAAATTCTGTACCCGGAGCACGAATACTGAATTAACGATCTGTAAGATAAGGGTTAAACAACCTTCTTTTTTGGAATTTGTCCAACAACTAGCTTCTTAAACACGTTTCAGCAACTGGCTCTGTTTCTATCTTCAGGCATAGAAGCACCGAACCTGGTGGACCCATGACATTGAGGGATTCTCAAGCACTGGGCACCAGAGAAACAGTACACTTGTTAAGATATGCACCTAAAAAAAGATCTAGTCCAAGGGCAGTAAAAGAAAAATGGCTATTGAAAAATTAAAAACTTAAAGACTCAAAAATAAAAGCTGGACCAGTCCGCAAATTAAAAGCTATAAAAAAAAAAGCCATAAACTGAGACTGATCAGACCACAAACACAAATATCCAGAACACACATATTTAGAACTCCAAATACCATTAACAATACATGTGGAGAAAATTGTGAATCTTTGTAAGTTCATATAGGTTTATAACCCAAGTGATAAATGTATTATTTAGTCAATGTGGATCATTAATGATATAACAGTGCATTTTACAAAAAGTGACTGTAAGGGACTTAAAAAAAAGTGAAGTATATAAAATGCAATGGATGGGGATTATGATGGTATGATGTGGAAAGGCAGTGAAGGGGGATGGGAATGTTAGTGAGTATGAGGAAAATGAAGGTACTGACTGTGAAGATGGAGACAGTGACACTGATTAGTAAAGTAGATAGAATCTGACATCCTTTGTGCAAGAAGTGTATAAAATTAGTAGTAAAATATATGTTCTTAGCAGACATTCCATTTTTTGGGAGGGCTGTCTTAGAAAAACATTTTCCCTTCGAAGACCAATTTTATTCATGTGTTAGATTAGAGTTGTCTTGCGTTCAGGTAAATATGCTATTATTCAGATTCACAAAACACTGCAACTTTTGCAATAAGCAGTGTTGTCTGAGTAGATAAACTACTACTGCATTATTAAAACAGGTCAGAAATAATAACTAGTAGAATTCAACTGCCTAAAAAAAAATTTTTCACATAACATCTTACGTAAATTTTCAGACTATGACACTGTGTGGTCTGTAGATGGTATAACATTTCAGAGCTGTATGTCTCTCTGAAATGTCAGTTACAGGCTGCCACACAGAAAACCACACCATTTCATCTAGTCAGTATGAAATTTTCTCTTAACAACCACACACCAGTTAGACTACAGATGTGCGTGTCTAATAAAACTGGCAAAGACATCTCTGTCCACACCATGAAGGCACAGAGGAGGTAGAAGTATAGCTCCACCCATTCTTCACCTCAGCACTACAGTGAAGGTGAGAGGTACTCCAAAATCTGGTAAACTTCACATCTCAGTCCTTTTACACCTGGGACAAGAACCACAGTACCCACTGAATATAGGGTTGTGTGGGCCCTGCAGCTGGTCTAGACATTTTGGAGATAAGAAAAATCTTTCACCTTCGAGGAATTGAACCCCAAACTGTCCAGCCCACAACATAGTCACTACACCAACTGAGCCACTCTGGATCACTAGTATGCGCCTATTAGCCAAAATAAATTACACCATTCAAAACAGTTTTCAAATTCATGCCTTTATCTACAAAACAGAATCTTATGTCAAGCAATAATATTTACTTCAACTGAATATCATACAACAAATTGAATTACCTAGCCCAGCGCCCAGTCCTGCTGCTGCTCCCCCTGGCACAGCCCCAGCCAGACCACTAGCTGCTTGTGCACATGGCAGGTTTCCTAATTGCACAAATAAACATAACTACGTGTTCACTCACAACACATCAAATAAATTTGCAACTAAAAACAGAAGTGCCTGTACTTAAACAAGCCAAGTGTACTATCCCCACCTACAGAAATGACACGGCATTTAATGAATTCAATGGCGACAGTGACCGAATCTGCGTACAAGGTGATCATTTATGGAAGATACATCTTGACCACACCATATGAAGACTACACCCATTAAATATGTAAGTCAGACAGCATATTGTCACCAATTAAAAAATGCATTTAAAGTAAAACTGAAATTACTCCATATTACAGATTTATGAGAATACTGGACACAAAGACTGAACAAAATGTGCAAAATTCACTTTTACTGTAGACAACTCACGTGAAACATCCTGAAGAGGACTTCCACCAGCTCCTAGTCCCATTCCCAAGCCTCGCAATCCTTCTGGTAACTTCGGTGGCCCTTCAGGCTTGTGCTCTACTCTGTCCATCCTCACGGTTAACTTCCTGTCATACAGCGTTTGATTATGTAACATAGCTAACACAGAGTAAAGGAAACTTTACAGAGTTTACAAACAAAAACAGGTCAGACATACAAAATGAAAACAAATCTTCAGTATGTCCCTCATGAAGGCAATTTTAGTTGCTGTGAGCCTCAAGGAAGAATTAACACAAGATCAATATTCTTCCTGATTAATCAGACAACCACACCTAAAAAGTCTAACTCAGAACGGTTACTCAGCTCCCACAAGATAAGTTCAGGTGATGCACAAAGACATGGACATATTCATGTAGTCACAATAGCAATATGTCAGGTAGCAAACATCACAGTCAGCTCATGCTATGAGAAAGTGTACAGTAAACATGCTGTTCCCCATGACAACACACACACACGCATTCTGTGTACAGGTTCTGTAAAAGCAATGCCACTCCCGCTGGTGAAGAATATTGGCAATGACATCCTAAATAAAGAATCCCTGGCAGAAGTCTGTTACTCCTGTTCACCAATACCTCAGTAAAGGGCCCCTTTCTGAGTGTAAAACGCCACTGCCAGCGTCAAGTGCTACAATGTGGAGGAAGAGGAAAATGGTACTAACATGGTACAGCAAAGGTCAGGTTCTAGTACATGAACACTTTCCAGCCATTTCAATGTAATGCCTATGACAGTCTGGTGAATATTATATACAGGATAATATCTGTACCATATCCAGCGCATTCAACACCTTGAACGTGCAGACACAAGTGAATAACTGGAATTGTTATTGGAGTAATGTTAAGTCCCCAAATGATTCATAACATTTTGCCTACCACCAAGGCCCATTCTACCCACGAGTGAGTCAAAAATACTGGAAACTCCCATTTATGGGATCAATATCATCCACATGGGAACAGTCAAAAGCATTTCAAACATCCCTTTCCTGTAAACGTGTCCACTGGTGTCATTCATGACCAGCACACTGTATTCCACACCTTCCCACATCTGACAGGTGACATTTATGCCATTTTGTAACATGAACTGTGAACCCTCTTAAGAAATGTTCATCCACAAATATGTCGTCTCAGGTACTATCAGAATGACACTACACCAATGAATGTCATGGCAGTGCACAGAGCTACCCACTGCAATGACTAGTCAAAAATGTAAATCAACATGTGTTGGGTTACACGAAAGCCACGGCAAACACACAAAAATTAACTCAGCAAATTCCCAATGCTAAGATATGCATAATACTACACTGCTTCATGAGATTACATACTGCTTGGTCACATGGGTCAGAATATACACATCCCAGCTGATTAACACCACGTTGAACAACTTGTGTGGCTAGTAAACTATGCCAGTGAATCAGAAAGTACGAACAATGTGTTATTTACATTTTTCTTTTGTTCGCATGCACTGTTAACTACATGTGCAATTATAATTACAGACAGAATCACCTTGTTTTGGTTTTGACCCTCGAAGTTTTGTGGTATTATGGCAGCAAAATTAATATGGCTACTCCACTTGCTGATTGTACACTCTGTCCAACAAAAATCAAGCAGCCTGCAATTTTGTACACCCCACTACAGCTGCAATCACAATTCAAGTCTGTTACTTTCCCCATATTTGTGAATTCGTGGAGTTTGTCTTCCTTTCATTACAATCAATCATGCTGTGTACACATTAACTAAAGACAACAATATATATATATATGCAGGAAACCTGGCCTGTCCTACCTCCAAGAAACAGTAATGAGCCATGGACCCTTGTGTCAGACATGTGGGATGAAGCTGTTTCGTTGCAGCATTACGTTTGATCACTGACTGTGTGTGTGTTATGACATGAAATCAGTGGTGGAAGACAGGGGTTCTGGATCTTTTATTAAAGAGGTCAGTTTCTGAAAACAGCCCTTGTAAGGACTAAAGTATTACTTCTAATTTTGTATGTGTAAGCGTGATATTTCAAGAAACAAAAGTCTTTAAACCATGCACGATTTGCACAAAATTTATCTACAGCAAGAATGTCAAAGTGGGTGTGGAAGGGCCGCATGGGGCCCACTGCAATTCTTCTGGCGAACTGTGAAAAATTTGAGATACAAACTGTGTATTCAGCTCAAAGACTGCAGTTTATAAATAGAAACATTCAATTTGAGAAGTTAATAAAATCTATTATCAGATCATTTGGTGAATCTTAATATTTCTGTAAAAATTCATGACTGTGTTATAAATATACTTACAAGCACTAATATAGGGGTTAGGGCAGAGTCCAGTTACCATTTTGATTATGCAGCAAAGTACAATTTAAAATAACCAACATAAGCTCTGCATTTCCTTTGTTTTTATTATTACTACAACATGAGCATTTCGGTTTTCATAAATACTGCCATTAGTGCAGCCAGTAAGACACTAAAAAATTCAGTTTTAAAAATGATTTATTGTCTACTAGAAGGCAACACGGAAGAACAATTACAAACTCGTTTGGAAAGCTAAAATTAGAGCTCCACTGGTTCCAAAGGTACTTCACTCCACCCTAGCCCCTCTGAAACTAGGGTGAGAGCAAAACCACCCTCAGTCCAGATTCCTCCCAAGCATACCCATCCTATGTTCGAGCGACTGTGCATCTTTGATAAGTAAATAAGTGTGAGACCAACTAGATGTAACAAATGGTGATTTATTGTTAATCAATATTATCTCAACATGTTTCGGGCATAAAGATGCCCGAAACATGTTGAGATAATATTAACAACAAATCACCATTTGTTGCATCTAGTTGGTCTCACACTTATTTACATAACCATCCTACGCTCAACAATTCCTTTCTGTAAATTTTTCAAATCTGAAGGCCCAATGTCAGATTTCTTGACCCGCTACAGCCCGCAAGCACCAACAAGTTTCACATGCCTGGTCTACGTGGTCGGACAATAAAGTTTGCAAACTCGCCACCTTGTGCTTTCCGTGGCAGCAATGGACAAAAGCCTCAGTAAGGTTTTATGACATTAACGTATCAGTGTTTCACAGCTGTGTTGTTGTTGATCTATGGCAGTCTCTTTCTGAGTGGCATCTATTACTGCCTGCGTGTGTTTTGGTGTGCCACTGCGAGAATGTTGGAGCTTGAATTAGAGCAACAAATGAACATTAAATTTCTTGTTGTTAGTTGATGTTGATGTTAGTGCAAGTTTATGGGGATAATGCTATGAAGAAAATAGCAGTTTACAAGTAGGTGAAATGTTTTTCTGAGGGAAGAGAAAGTGTCACTGATGAAGAGAGATCAGGACGGCCAGCAACAGGCAGAACTGAAGAAAACATTGCAGAAGTTTGTCAAATTGCAAGTGAAAATCATCGGCTGTCAGGAGCATGCCAGTGCAAGTGAACATTGACAGAGAAACAGTTAGGAAAATCTTAACTGAAGATCTTGACATGAGGAAGGTGTGTGCAAAAATGGTCCCTAAGGAGCTCACCGAAGAACAAAAGCAAAGAAGAGTTTTTAGCTACTAAACAAATAACTTTGTTGGAACACCCTGCTTATTCACCGGATCTAGCCCCCAGTGACGTTTTTCTGTTCCCGAAGATAAAGGAAATATTGAAAGGAGGGCATTTTGATGACATCAGGAGTAATACAGTGGCAGCTCTGAAGGCCATTCCACAAAACCAGTTCCAAAATTGTTTTAAAGGGTGGACTAGGCGCTGGCATCAGTGCATTGCTTCCCAAGGGAAGTACTTTGAAGGCGACCAGAGTCGTATTCAGCAATGATGTATGCAGCACTTTTACCGCGATGAGTTCACGAACTTTGTCGTCAGACCATGTAAGTCACATTCAAACATGAACCCTCTTAATCAAAATGAGTAAACAAAGAAAAAAGAATTATGGAAAAATAACAAACACACCTGGCTCACTCACATTTCTAGCCTTGCCAATGAAGCACTGCCAACTTTTGAGATGTATAATTAAATGACAGAAGTGTTACTGCACAGTTTAATTTAGTGTTATCCAAAAAGAAAAGAAAAAAAATATAAAATTATGCTGATACTAGGACTCCAACCAACATAGTTGGTCTCTGAAAAGCAAGGCTATCACGTGTTAATGGGTTTGGGTACCACCGGCTACGGTGAAGAACTGTGTTGTAGCAACAACCATCCCTTAACGCAGAGCCTCAGAAAATTAATGAACTGCAGCCTCAGAAAATTAATGAACTGTAATTCATGTTTTAACTTCAAATTAAGCAAATGTATTGACGTCATTCATTCATATATGTGGCATGACTGATTGTAATGAAAGGAAGACTGAGAAACGCCACGAATTCACAAGTATGGGGTAAGTAAAACAACTCAAACTATGATGGCAGCTGCATATCAAGACACTTCTGGTTCGAAACTTAGAAAATTTCAGGCCACTTGATTTGTATTGGACAGAGAATACCAAAGGAAAGCAGCATGCAGTGTTCCCACTTTTATGAGCTGAAAGTATACTAGGAGCAGAAATCCATCCAAGACTTTACGCACATTATCGGAACAGTGTGTTACTGATACCAAATGTGTACAAACAAGTTTACAAGTTCAAAAATGGTAGCACAAGTGTAAGTGATCCAGAACAACCACAGTGACAGTCCATATCCAATGCTGATTACAACAATGAACACATCTATGCCATGATTCTGAACAGCAAGAAAGAGAGCCGATGTGGCGGCAAAACATTTGCAAGTCAGTCACCATTCCACCCATGAAATCATCCACAACAGACTACACTTCATAAAGCCAGTGCAACATGCATTCCAAAGGAACTCTCAGAAAAGCACAAAAGCTATCACTTGGATATATGACAGTGCTTTTTGAATCACCATCGAAATCAGGGTGACATCCTTCAGAGACGCATCGTCACTGATGACAAAAACATGAATCCCCCTACTACGACCCACACGGCATATGCCCAAGAGTGGAAAGGAAACGTCTGCACTCACTGATCAAAAGAAAGTTCAAAACACAACACACACTGAAAAAAATATGCTTCCCGTTTATGGTATTGACAAGGGCCAATACCATAACACTATTATGAGAAGGGGCCAACAGTCCATAGTGCTCATTACTGTACGATGTTGTGTGAGAAGTTGACGGCAGCAATTAGAAGCAGATGTTCAACACTACTGTCAAAGGTGTTTTATTGCTGCATGACAATGCCCATCCACATACTGCCATCCAAACTGCTAAAACCCTCAGGCAACTGTACTCCTGACGTGCTGGAACACCCTCCGTAGAGCAACGACTTCCTTAAGACCAGTACATCTTGTTTCACCATGACACAATGACAGACCACCAATTTGCCAGTGAACAAAAAGTGAAAGAACTGGTGCACATACGGCATGTCAGTCGGCTAACTCCCTTCACTGTTGGATTATACACATTGAGTAGCAGGCGGGCTACCAGTATCTGAAAAATTACACTCTATTTTCTACTGTTGTTGCATACACTGTGGATACTTTGTCTCACTCTCATATGTATAAACATTATCACCACAAAATATGCAATGTACTTCTGTCTTTTCTACCTGCTTCAGTTTACTGTTAACTACTCACAGCTCTGTAACTACTGGAAATGGACCTGACCATGTATGACCCCTGTAATTAAAGCATACAGCTATGTCCTATTATTCTAGGGCATTCTGTATACTATAACTTTAACAAAATTTGGGATCTGCTTAAGTCACTCTGCAAAACTAATGAAAGCACAATTTCTCATACGCGAAAGCTCTACAGCCCTCAAACAAACGGTATCCCAGTAGATTTTTCCCACATCATACACACATTCCACTCCTTCTCCGTTGAAATAAACACTATAAACACAAACTTTGGGTCTGAGAGTATACTAATGGAATACCCAAAAATTCGATTGAAAAATATGACTAATCCCCACCTTTAGCTACAGTTTCCAACTTCAGTCAATATGTGTGCCTTGAACCTACTTATTCTAGGAGAATGTGATGGGATAACTGAATGAGGAGAAAAAGGAGAAGAAAGAGAGTTGGTGGTAGCGGTAGCAACAAGAATCAAGAAGTACTTGGTATTAAAAACTGTCCATAAGTAGTGTTACCTTGCGAACAAGAGATAAATTTTTTCCAGTAATGGTCGACAGTATGTCAGAATGGATTCAAACACTGTTTAATGATGCTATCTGGTGATGTTAATATGTGACCAGTGTTTGGTTTCCCCAAGAATGAATGACAAATAATGCCCTGTATGGACAAGTATGCATACATAACAAAATCCGGAATAATGCAAAGGATACAGATGGCTTGAACAGCTTCAACTGGATGTTCATATTCAACAACACCAAACCCTCGACTCTTCCCTTCTTTGTCAAGGCTCAGTTCAGCCGAAACAACTTTTCCAGCAAGTTTGAACACCTCTTTCAGTTTCTTCTCATCTACCTTGTAATCCAACTAAACAAAAAGAAAAAAAGACACATAGATGAATCTTAATGGTTTTCTCATATTTTCCATATGGACATTGTCTAATATGTATACATACATCAGTAATACATTAAAAAATAATCAATTCCTAAACAAACCATTAATACAAGAACCATTACAAACTCAATTCTGCACTATCGTATGAGTCTTGTGTTAAAACATTGTGTGTACATTGTCTATTACATATGTGTAATGGTGAAAGGAACAGATTTTAACTTTTTATGCAAAAGCAGTATACTAGAAGTAAGAAATTTAATATCAGAGTTGCACTTTACAAAGGTTAGAACTCTTCCCTAAAAACCTGGTACATTTCACATGTAATTAATGTTTTCTAACAGCATTGTAGTAATAAGACAGGCAATACACACTAGTTTTTATTTCCAACTACTGCACAAAGCTTTGTACAGTTGTTGGAAAAACTAGTGTGAAGATAAATAACTGCATGGAATATTTATAACATTAAATAAGATGGGCAATGTCTGCATAAAGTGACAATGCAGTGCGTTCATGTAACCACCGTTGCAAACAAAATGCAACATTGTGTGTACTGTTGGGCTACATGTCACTTTCAACAATATAAAAATACTGAGGGTTGTACAAAAATATAAATTCACCTTAAAGGTGAATAAATATCACCAGCAACAACAAAACACATTTAGGTCCTTAAGTGAAGTGCCTGATATTTTTGTCCAGTTTTAACAAAATTTGGAGCTTCCCAACAACTACCCATAAGAACCTCCAAAATCAATTTTCACAGAAATCTATCCAGTGGGAGCTATGTTGATACATACAGGCAGACACAAAGAGATAGAAATGATGAAGTTAATAGGTGCTATTCATGACTGTGCAAATACAAATGAAAGGAAATAAATGTTAATTCCTTTGTTACATAAAACTGAATGTTTTCATGGCAAGTCACCAAAATGTTCTTGGGCCATCTCCCAGCTTTGACAGAGTTGCCAGCTTCTAAATGTTTTAGAAATGTTGAAGCATGATTACTACATCAGAAACAGCCTACCATAACCAACAAACAAGGGAAATAATGGCAATAACTACAATGACACTGGTGTACTATACAGTGATAATAAAAACACAAACACTCCATGGATTATATAATACAGGAACTAGACAGGTTGAACTGGATACACCAGCCTCAATAGATGCTAATTTACTGGCTGAAAATGTATCAGTATAGAGTTACGAAAGAATCTTTCTTCCTGTCTAATACCTAAAAACAAAGACATAATCCATTTACAAACCAATGAACAAAATTTAATCATTATATACTACCAAGGTTAACAAGAAAATGAGATACACAGAGCATGAAGTTCACACAGAAAATTAACAATGCATACCATATTAAAAAAAAAACCCCTGAAGGCTAGAGACCAGTTGGGATTATGTACTTGCAGACAGGATAATATTCAATTTGTACTAGCAAGGCA
>Ga0209629_10003418_pt1 | contig 11361 bp, 9 predicted proteins | sample TergutCu122P5_FD_187286 | JGI IMG/M metagenome (GOLD analysis project Ga0209629, IMG submission 187286) | Cubitermes ugandensis P5 segment gut microbial communities from Kakamega Forest, Kenya - Cu122 P5 (SPAdes) (version 2) | ecosystem: Host-associated > Arthropoda: Insects > Digestive system >...
TACGACCCCGCCTGTTACGGGGTCGGCTGCCGGCGCATTGGATGTTTGATCACCCAACTGCTCGATTAAATCTTCTTCTTCGTTCAAGCGCAGCAGGGCGTTTCTTCCGCCTCCGCAATTGCCGTTGTCGCCGCCCCAGCCGAAAGCGCCATCGCCGCGGTTACAAACGAAAATGTTTCCGAACCTGTCGGCGCAAAGGTAAGTAGGCTGTACTACGGCATCTTTCAGTTGTCCCATGACCAACTGGCTGCAATCGCCATTTCCCACAACGGTATATGACGAAGTGGTTTGCTCGTAGATAAACTCACCCGGGTAGGTTATCGAATCGTTACCCACTACCACCGAAATATGAACTATCCGGTGCACGTTTTTCGATCCTTCCACTGCTATTGTATCTCCGCCCGGCAATCTCGGAGCCAAGGCTGTCAAGTGCTGCCCCGACGAGCCTGTAACAGGCGCTAAACGCGAGTTGAAATACACTTTCACTTGGCTGAGGTCGGTAGGAAAATTATCGCCTACCAGCATCACCCTGTCCAAAAATTTTCCCGTTTCGGGATAGAACTTGGTTAATGTGGGCGGTTTTTTAGGATCATACGGTCCGTTATTATTGGAGTCTCCACAATAACTCAGCAGCGCCATTGCACATACGGGAACCAAAACCAATCCCTGACTCAATAGCCGTCTTACAAATTTTAAAGATAATTGCAATCTGAACATAATTATTAAAATTTAAACATTTTTTTACAATTAAACCGACAAAAATATAATTTCTTATTTAATAAATGACTTAATAAACACATTAATGCACTAAAATATGTTAGATTTATTGAAGAAATCTCAAATTTTTAACAATTCAACCCGAAAAACCTGAAATCTTACGAAATAATATCGGTAAAAGAATAGTTATATTTGGTTCCGAACAAAATTGAGTACTGTTTTACAAAAGAATTATATGCGGTTTGAGCTAATCCGTTTTTCCCCATTTTAACCAAAGAGCGACATTTAAGTTTTAAGGCATCGTCGTTCAGAACGTCATGGACCAACAGCGCATCCGCTAAACAGACAAGTTCTGGAAGAGAAAAATCGGATTCATACCGCTTGCCGACATCAATTAACAAATTAATCAAGTCGTTGGCAAAATCAGCTTTGAATGAATCAATCCATTCAGCTTGTATATCCGGCAGTAATTCTCCGGACGATATAATGTTTAACAGCTTCATTACATTTTCTTTCAACCGGTTATGGCTTTTCTTTATCGTCTGAATTAATAAAAGCGCTTCGCGATAGTCGCAATAAATATCATTTCCTAATTTTACGACCCGGTATGAATTGACGCTTTCAATGTTCATTTGTCCTACATTTTCAAATAATTGACGTAATCTCGAAGTCATAACCGAACGGTTATTTCTTGCGCTGTCGCGGGTTTTATGTTGCCAGAGTGTTTCATCCAGTTTCAACGAAGAAATACCTTTGCCGCCTTCCTTGAGCGTGTTCAAAAGAATAATCAGGAACAGTTGCCGCAACATAGGTGAAAATTCGCCCGTTATGTCATTTCCGTCTTTATCTTTTATTTGAAATCCGCCAAAAAGAAATATTGCCTGCTTTTTATTTTTTTCATCGACCGGGTTAACGATTTTAAACTTCCCATCAACAATTTCGATTGGTTGTTCGATTGCCGGCTCAATCTTCTTTTTACGTAAAAACGAGTAAACGAAAGTTCCGGAAATAAGCAACAAAAAAAAGGAAATTACAGGAATCAAGATATGAAGATTACTCCTCGTTATCCTGTTAACATTTTGATATACGGATGATTTTATAACAGGCGGATAAGCGAGTGAATATATAGATACTGTTGCTGTAGAATCGGTAGTCTGTGAAGAAAATGTGACAGCAAATAATTCGTTCGTTTTCTTATTGTCAAATAAATCGGCGTATGATAAAATATCATTGAAATAAAAAGGAATACTGTCGGAAACGATTTCATATTCCGGCTTTTGCAAAGAGAATTTTGCTAAAAAACATGAAGTTTCATACCGGTTTTGCGGGAAACAAAGCGCATAGAAACAATTGTTCAGTGTATCCGCTATCATTGAATTAGCAACAACAAACCGGTTTTCGGGAGATTCTATTTTCCAAATTTTTTTAACGGTCAGATCGGGCAAGTGTATTTGATACAAATCGTAGTAATTTCGGGGAGATAAAAATTGTTGCCCGCTATTATTCCCGTAACCGCCGAAAAGCAGAAGCCGATTATCATCAATTACCCCCAATCCGCTTAAGTAACGAGGAGAAATCAAGTCTCCTTTATATTGCAATTTATCCCATTTCCGGGTTTTAAACGAATATTCATTTATTTGATTTTTATAGGTGTGTTGCCCGTACCCTCCGAATAAATAAAGACAATCGTCCTTGCGCGAAACAAAACGGTTATGGTGCCAATATTCGCTGTAAATTTCTTTTACGCTGTTATTATTCCACGACTTCTTTGAAAAATTATAAGTTGCAACATCTCCCCCTTCCGTTTTAGAAAAGCAGTAGGAATAATATGTGCTGTCCGTCGGATTGTAAATCATCTGGTTAGGATAGTCGCTATGAACAAATCCCGAAGAATTTTTAATAAAACTGAGTTTATCGGTAAAAGTATTGTAAATAAAAAAACCGGTTCTGTCGGCAATTGCAATTGTATTTTCATCGGAATTATATGTAATCTGCGGATTCTTTAATGCGGTGAAAGTGACTTTTTTATTCCAATGTGAATGTTCGTCTAACAGCCACTCGGGATTTTCGACTTTGGCAAACCGGTTTTTTAACTCATCGTAAACTCCGTCATTTGTATGTTTTGATAATTCCCAGTAGTAAAGTGCATCTCCTTTGATATCGTTTATGCGAATATCTTTGACAATCATGTTTGGAACATCGCTCGTTTGAAATTCGGGATAATCGCATTTCCCGAAAATAATACTGACCTTCTTAAAATATACTAAAGAAGTAACTTTCGGAGAAAATGTCTCATTTCCGATTACAAGTTTCAAGATAGCATTTCGGATGTCTAAATCGAGCTTAAAAGGGAAAAACGAAGAATAATTTTTCTTTATTTCCGGTATCGGACATTCTGCCAAAACTATGTCATCTGAATTTACGACAGTTAATTTATCCGGTGTGATTAAAAAGTCTAAATGTTGGTCGTTTTGCCCGATAATTCGGAATATATAACCGTAATTCGAATCAAGTCCGGGTGGAAAAAACAGATTGAATGATAATGAAAAACCGTTAGGGAATGATAAATCTCCGGAAGGAGATAAATTCAAACACGTACGCTTTTCCTGCACCACTGAAAAGGAATTAAACTCAAGCCCGTATCCCGAATTTTGGGCAAAGGAAAGTAAAGCAAAAAAGCCGAGAATAAAAATCGGAATCGGTAATCGCTGTCGCAGAGTTTTCATTAGATTCAATTGTTGTACTTTGCGTGCAAAATTAGTATTTTTTTTGAAAAAGAAAAAATTCGACAATCGAATATTCTTCGTACCTCGTTCGTACCATGTTCGATCTTTGTTCGATCCGAATCTGTCATAATTACCTTAACCGGATTCCTACCCTATATCGGCAATTCCACATTCGCCTCCGTACCTTTTCCCGGTTCGGAAAAAATATCCATACTGCCGCTGAAAGCAGACAGGCGAGTGCGTAAATTTCTTATTCCCATTCCTTTCGGCACGTTTTGTAAATCAATGCCGCAACCGTTGTCCACTACCGAAAAGTAAGCCGTTGTTTCATCTATGTTGAGATGAACTTCAATCTTTGTCGCCTCGGCATGTTTCATGGCATTGTTCACCAATTCGTAGGCGCAACGGTAAAGTATCAATTCCTTTTCAGGGTCAAACCGGCGCTCCGGTTCCGCGTAGCGAAATTCCGCTTCGGGAATAGAGCGGCAAAAATCGTCCAATGCGGCATACAGCCCTTTTTCCATCAAGATGGCAGGCATGATATGGTGCGCCACCCGCCGCAGTTCCACAATGGATTTGTCGAGACCATCCAACGCTTTATTGAAATAGTCCGCTTCTTTATTGTCTATAACAGAATAAGATTTCATAATATTCATATTGTTTTTTACTACCGATAGCATAGCGCCGACTCCGTCGTGCAAATCGCGGGCAATGATTTCGCGTTCCGCCTTTTCCGCATCCAAAGCCGAACGTGCGGCAATCAATTCATTTTCCTTTTCCAATTGTTTGATTTGTTGTTCCGCCAGCTTCTGCTTTTGTACGGACAGACGATGCAGGTAGAACAAAAGTGCCACCCCAAGCGCCAAAACGGCGGCAACGGCAATACCCAAGCCTATATATAATTTTCTCTCTTTTTCCAATGTGGCGATACGTATTTCTTTCTTTTGAGTTTCGTATTTGACTTCCGTATCGGCAATTTTGTTTTGAAATTGGTTTCCGGTATAAGCTTCCAATGAATAAACATATTTAACAAAAAAATCGTGCGCCTTGTCTAATTCTCCCGAATACAAATAAGCGGCTGCAAGATTTGTTAATGTGGAAAGTTGTATATTCAAAGAATCCAGATTCCAAGCGGAAAGTACCGATTTTTTGCAGTCATCATAACGTTTTTGATACAAATAAACAAACGATAAGGCAGTATATGCTCTAATAAGTCCGCTTTGAGATTGAAATTCTTTTGCAACCTGCAGGCATTCTGTTCCATAATTTTCGGCTTTATCAAGTTCCTTTTTCCACAGACAGTAATTGTATGTCAAATTTTGCAAACTACCTATCTCACCTTTTTTATCTCTATAACGTCGAGAGAGTTCCAGCATTTTTAAGCTATAATTTATTGAAGCATCATTATAATCTAATTCGCTAAAAACGTAATAGATTTTTATTTTGCCATAGTCGTAATTTATTTTATCAGCAAGTGAATATGCTTGTTCTAAATAATATTTTGCCCGCTCAAGATTCGTTAAAATACAGTAGGAGTCAGCGATACCGGTTAAAACCAACACCATATTTTGTTTATTTTCTGTTTCCTCTGCAATTTTCAACGCTTTAAAAAGATATTCCAAAGAAAGATCGCTGTCCAGAAATTGCCTTTTAGTTAAATGAATATAAGCTAAATTTATGTATATCAACGTTTCGCAATTAGTGTTTTTCGAATTGACAGCCAATTCAAGTCCTTTTTCATAATAAACTTTTGCCAAATCGTATTTTCCGCGAAAGTCGAAACCGATACCTGTATATCTGTAAAAATCGGCGGTTCGCGCCAAATCTTTTTCATCAATCGTAAGTTGTAATCCTTTTTCTGCATAGGTCAATAATTTTTCTATGTCGTTTTTTTGGTATTCCGAACACAGTTTTTCACAAAGTATTATTTGCTCCTCATTTGATAATTTTTTCGTACTTAACACATCAGCTAATGAATCAACATTTGTTTGCTGTGCTTGCAGAAGCGTTGGCAACAGAAAAAATAAAATATAAGGGGCTATCAATATATATCTACTACGGAGATTGGTTTGCCATACATTTATTTTTAACATGGGTGCAAAACATTAATTATTCAATCATTCAATCAATCCTTCTTTACGTGCATGAGTAATAAGCTCCACCGGATTTGATGCGCTTAATTTCAGATTCAATTTTTTGCGGAACGAAAAGACGGTTTCAATATCTATCCCCAATTTTTCCGCAATTTGCGGACTGCGCATCCCTCCGGCAATCAATTGCAAAACCTGCTTTTCACGCGGAGTGAGACTTACGGCTTCTTTAGTCGTTTTCCGCATCACCTGTTCCATCCGGTCGCCGATGTAAATTTCGCCTTGCATAACGGCATAAATGGCATTAATCGTTTCGCTGACGGCTTCACTCTTTACGATATAACCCGAAGCGCCGTTTTTCAGCATCTGCATTACGCTCGAATGTTCGTCGTGCATGGTCAGAGCAATGATTTTCATTTGGGGATACAGTTTATGTATCTCCGAACAAAACATAATTCCGTTGCCGTCAGGCATATTGATGTCGAGCAACAGCACATCGGGCAGATTCGCTGCCAACGCTTTCCGGCACTCCGACAATTTGTAGGAATATCCTGTAACACAAGCAATACTTGAATCGTTGATTACAGGAATCAGCAATTCTACAACCATGACATGATCGTCGGTAATATGTACATTTATCATCTCTTTATTTTTATTGTTTTATCGTCTGCAAAGATAAATGAAAAAATAATCCCATTTATCCCCACTTCAAGGGATAAATGTATAAAATTTCAATGCAACAAAATAAAATTCAGACATCTTTTTGCTTCAACAACCATGCGTTTGCTTGCGCAGGATGATCTTTTCGGAATTGAAGAAGGAATTTTTCCGCTTTCGCTTTGTCATCAAAACGATTTGTATAAATCCGATGTCTTTCGGCTGAAGAAATAACGCCGGCATTCCCGAAACCCGAGGATTGAAATTCGATTAAGGTCTTTTTTGCCGATTCAAGATTCGGCAAACTTGCAATAATAATATAGTAATGATATGTATTTGCTTTCGGAAGATTTGCCGCTTCCGGATTCAAAACAGGATTACTTGCGGGCGCCGCAACCGTATCCGCCGGCCGTATTTGAATATTTGTTTTAAGAGAAACATTCTTTTGTTCCCAAGTCGTCAGACTTAAAATACTTGCATATTGCGGACCGTTATTCAAAGGCGCCGGAATAATACATATGGCTATTAAAGCTGCAGCTATCGAACCGGTGTAAGTGATAAATTTCCGGCTGACCGGAATCCAAACGATTTCTCTATTTTTCTTTTTGCGAGAAACGTTCTCCGAAGCTGCACTTTCCCTGTATTCAATATCTTTCACGGAAGGTAGTGAAAAGCCGGAAAATCCGTAATTAAACGCATTACAACTCAACGTCCTTTCCGGCTGAAACAGTGATTTGTTACCGCTCGAATGCAGACTTCCTACCCATGGGAAATGTATAGTTTGTCCTTCATTCAAAGAATGTAACAAGTCTGTTACATATTTTTCTATCATCAAACCGGCTTCTCTGTAAGAACATTTTTTTTCTTTTACGACGGAGTTGACCAATAAACCGTCGTTATGCTTTATTTCGGAATTGAAGCCCAAAAACTTCATCGGAGGAGATAAAATTCTCCATCGTTTTGCCTTTTCTTTTTCACAAGCAGAAACGACAAACGCTCCCAATCCGGGCACGATTACGCATTCGTGCTCTGTGAGTAAATAAGCGATATGAAAAGGTATGCTTTGCATAATGCAAAGGTAAGAAATATTTTTATATGAAAAGGACAAATTCTTTGAGGTTTAAATGTTAATAATTGAAGATTTCTTCAAAAAAACCGGTTAAACAGAGAAGTTTTATTTACTTTTGCACCAATAACCAATTTATAATCAAACTAATTTTACCGAACGAGATGAAAAAATTTATTTTAACAATCGGAATCCTATTATCGGCGCAAAGTTTCATCGGCGCGAATCCGACGCGTAAAACCATTCAAACAGGCGGATTTGAACGGGAATATTTGGTTTATACGCCGCAAAACCCGCAGTATGAAAAGCCGTTCGGAATGATTGTTTGCCTGCATGGATTCAACAGGACAATGTACGATTTCTTTAACGAGTATAATGTTTCGGCTGTAGCCGATTCGTTGAATCTGATTATTGCCGCTCCGCAAGCTTTGCCGGAACAAAACCCGACAGTGATTGCAGAAGCTAATGCAATTAATTCCCTTACCAATAATCAGATTTCTTTACAATATGTTTGGGGATGCGGATTAAGAGTTAAGGCTTCTTTGTTGGGAATACTTATGCTCGACGAAGAATTGAACAGGAGCGTAGATGATGTGGGTTTTATTAATCAAATAATAGACAGCGTTCTTTCGGGATATTCACTTCCTCCGGAAAATATTTTTATGCTCGGAACTTCGATGGGCGGATATATGACCTACCAATATGCACTGGGAAAAGGCGACCGATTGTCGGGAATTATCTCCGTTGCCGGTTCCATGGGATTAACTGTCAAAGGGATGGATTATGCAACAAAAGTGCCTGTTTGCGATTTTCACAGCCTTACCGACGAAGTGGTTCCCTATTACGGTTCATATCAACAGGGTTTGGCAACTATCACTTTGGGTATAAGTATTCCTAACGTGATCAATTACTGGGTAAAAACTAACGGAGCCGGAACGCTTGACTCGATGGCGGTGGAAAATTATCCGCCTGCAAACAGTATCACGGTTGAGAAATTTATTTATCCAGATACGGTTAACGAAGTGATTCATTACAAAATTAACGGTGCGCTTCATAATTATTTCTTCAGAAAAGAAAACGGCGATTGCATGGATTATCCGGAAGAAATCAGTCGGTTTATCAAGTCGCATCTTTCGAAAACGGTCAATCAAATTCCGGATATTACGGCGCAAAAGACTTGCTTCTATCCCAATCCGGTTCAAGACATTATTCATTTTAATATAATGACAGGAAATGTATCTATCTATGATATAACCGGAAGAAAGTTTTTTTCGCAATCGTTTCAATCGGGACAAACCGATTTATCTTTCTTGAAACAGGGCGTTTATATTATCCGCGTTCAATCGGGAAATACAATTCAAAGCGGTCGATTAATAAAACAATAAGTGAGACTATTCAAGGGACTGCGGGTCTCCGCTACGCTTTGCCCGCAATGACATTTTACCTATACCGAACGCTTTTAAAAGCATAACTGCGTTCTTCGTTTCGGTCGGTGACAAGATGTAATAAGCCGTCATCGGAAACGCGGTCGATGCGGGCTTTGAATATTCCCGATTCATCTTCAAAGCGATGAAAGCCTTCCCTGCGATATAATGCGTCGTGATACATCCGAATACCGGTTTCTGTATTTCCTGATTTCAGTTGTTCATACCGATATAGAATATTACCAATCATTTCTTTTAATATCGCTTCCGTATCCCGTTCCCGGCCCGTAATCTGTTTCAAAGAAACAGGATTCGGTGCATCGCTCAGAAAGTGTTCTTGATTGACGTTCACCCCGATTCCGATAACGGACGAGGTATAAACGTTTCCCGTTAATTCGTTTTCAAATAATATTCCGACTATTTTTTTTTCATTATGATAAATATCATTGGGCCATTTAACGGTAATCCCGTCGGTATAAACGTCCAACGTTTCTTTTACGCCAAGACTGACTGCTTCCGAAAGTAGAAAAAAGCGTTGAACAGGCAAAAAAGACGGATATAAAAGAATGCTGCAAGTGATGTTTTTCCCGGCTTCCGATTCCCACGAATTTCCGCGCTGACCTTTTCCTGCCGTTTGGTTACGGGCGACGACAACCGTTCCCTCTTCAAGAACCCGGTTGCGAGCCGATTCTTTCAAGTAGGAATTGGTGGAAGTTACCGTTTCAACTCGAATAATATTCACGCTGCGTTTGTTTGGGTAGTTTCTTTACGACTTCATCAATGGAATGTCGAATCCAATATTTCACGTTTTCGTCGCTCATTTCCCGATTTAAATAAATCATATTCCAATACTTTTTATTGAAATGATAAGCAGGCTCCACGCAAGGATATTTTTCCCGCAACTCAATCGCTTTTTCGGGATCGCATTTCACGGAAATACACAATTCGGGACGATCAAGCGAAATTAAAGCGAACATTTTGTCCAAGACTTTAAAAACCAATGAAACATCGTCGAAAGGAAAACAATCGCTCGTGCCTTTCAACGACAGACAATATTCTCGGAGTTCTTCAATATTCATAATAAAAGTGTTACATATTATCAAAAAATTCGACTTTCCTTGTTTCCAAATGATAAACTGCGCCGACGATTTTGATTTCGCCCTTATCTTCCATTTCTTTCAATATCGGACTATCTGTACGAATTTTGTTTATCATTAATTCTACGTTGGTATGGCAAACCAAATCAACAAATTCTTTGTCGGAAGACACCGTTTCACCGGTAAAGTTTATTTTTGCTTGAATTATTGCAGGTTTTATTTTACTCAATAATCCGGAAATATTTCCAAGTTCTACATTATCAATCGCAGCCTTTACGGCGCCGCAATGATTGTGTCCCATCACTACGACCGATTTAGCGCCGGATACTTTGCAGGCATACTCCAAACTTCCCAAGACGTCGGAATTAACAATATTACCGGCAACGCGTATAACAAAAATGTCGCCGATGCCGCACCGGAATATTTCTTCTACCGGAACGCGGGAATCTATACACGACAATATCACTGCCGCAGGATGTTGTCCTTTAACGGCATCACACATTCGCTCCCTGCTGTTTTTCCCTGTAAGATTGCTATCGGCAAACTCATTATTGCCCCGTTTGAGGATTTCAATTACCTCGCCGGGCGTTAATTTCGATTGCTCTCCCGCTGTAAGTACTTTTTTATTTGTCATAGTTTTCGCGTAAAGTTTATTTGGCGCTATGTCCGAATTTTCGCCAGATTTTTCTTCCGAATTTAAAGACAAAAAACAGCAGCACAATTACAAGAATAAAGGCGATTACAGGAACTATCAGCGCAATGCCCGTCATCACTGCAGCGCCTGCATTTTCGGTCGTCGATACCAAATGATTTCCGATTCCTCCGGTCGTAGCAGTAGAAGCCGCCCGCGTTCCCGCAAATGCGGAACTCACCGCTGCCGCTGTGCCTCCGCCGGCAATGATTGCCATCGCCCATTGAGGAAAAGTGTTCAAATCGGCAAACTGAGAAGCAAATAAAATCGTTCCCGCAACAGTTGCTAAAGGTATGGAAATTGTATCTAACAAATGGTCAACATATGGAATGTAATATGCCAAAATTTCCACTACGGTAGCAACTCCTGTGATAATCAAAGTTGGCAAACCGGCAATCCAAGAGAAATGTTCGCTCATTGGAATCCAACCCATGTATGAGGCTAAACTCACGATAAATATCGGCAAAAAGACGCGAAAACCCGTTGCCGCAGCCAACCCGATGCCGATAAAAGCGCCGATAATATATTGCCAATAAGGCAGATTTTCTAACATTTTATTCTTATTTATTTAGGGAACAAAGTTAAAAATTTATTTTAAACTAATGCTTCACAAAAAAGTATTACTTTTGCGGTTGAAGTGCTGTTTTGAAAAAAGATAATAGCATTCAGTAATGAAAACATTGGTTTTAGACTTTTATAAAAATGATATGAAAAAGGTAATTATCAGTTTATTAGGTATTGCAATATCAGTAGCGATGTCGGCGCAAACTTTGTCGGCGCTCGATATTGTGAAAAAAGCCGACAGCAAAATGCGTGGCGAAAGTTCTTATTCCGAAATGACGATGACCATCGTGCGCCCTACCTGGCAACGCTCCATTTCGATGAAGGCGTGG
>Ga0209629_10003419_pt1 | contig 11360 bp, 5 predicted proteins | sample TergutCu122P5_FD_187286 | JGI IMG/M metagenome (GOLD analysis project Ga0209629, IMG submission 187286) | Cubitermes ugandensis P5 segment gut microbial communities from Kakamega Forest, Kenya - Cu122 P5 (SPAdes) (version 2) | ecosystem: Host-associated > Arthropoda: Insects > Digestive system >...
TTGCACGACAATGCTCCGGCTCACCGGGCACTTGCAACCCAGAAGAAACTGGCCTACCTGGGCTTCCTGTGTCTTGATCACCCACCCTATTCTCTGGATCTGGCCCCGTCGGACTACCCTCTGTTCTCTGGACTGAAAAAAAATTTGAAATATCGCATTTTTCGTCCGACGCGGAGGTCACTGCTGCCGCGGAGACCTGGCTGGACGGACAACTTTCTGAACTTTTTTGAGTGGCTTGCAAATGTTAGAGCAATGGGCTAAGAAGTGTCTTGAGCTTCGTGGGGAGTATGCTGAATAAATCCCGAGTTTGGTCGCTGTAGATTGTTTCCTTCCTGGTCGGGCTAAGGACTTATCAGCACCTGCTCGTGTAAGTTAAGTTCGCCCCAAAGCAGTCCATGAACACCCAGAGAGGGAGTAGAAATATAGCTCTACTCTTGCTTTAACCTAGGTGCTAAATGGAGGGGTGTGATTAGCGCCACGCCCCTGCCGCTTTACCTCCGGGAAGAGACCCTGTACCCATTGTACAGGAGGCTGGGTGGGCCCAGAGCCGGTCTGGACGGGTGCTGAGAACTTCGCCCACACCGAGATAAGATCTCCGGGCTGCTCAGCGCGTAGCGAGTAGCAATAGTGACTACGCTGTCCCGGCAATGGTAGGATTATAAGAGACTAATAAATTTTAAAGGGCATGTACTAAACGGTTGCGGCTTTTGTTTAAAGGAACAGAGGAAAATTATAAGAACGTTCATTCAGATCTCCCGCGAATAAGAAGCAGGCATGCAAACCAGTTCAACGTGACATTTTACGCGTCCTTAAAGGGTCAATGAATTGTTAGTAAACACACGGGATGTGTGTGCATGCAGTACGTGACACACCCACCTTTATAAATATTTCAGAGTAAAGTGAACTTCCTTGACCACAGCCATAATGTAGATTGTTTTTTCAGGCGTTCTTAGGAAGTGAGAATCACGCCTTTTATGAAGACCACGCCCTTGCGTCAGTCTGTTTATTGACGCAGGATCGGCGAGTAGATCATCTGTAGGGTTTTCATGAAGTTTGATAGAGGATTTCCTTAGACATTTGTCCAGAAAGAGTAAGCATGAGTAAGTTTCGTGATAGTTGGCTGGGTGGTAGTTATACTTCATGTAAAGGCTTAAATTAATTTATACTCTCGCTTAACACAGTTCAAGAGTTATGCGGATGAAATTATTTACATAAGGTCTCAATGTAACGGTATAGAGTTTCCTGCGAATTGGCCTAGCGAGGGCCATACATTCACTAAAGGAGTAAGTAAAATGTTGCCCTTTCTTCGATTATATTAAATTAAACACCGAAGATACCCACAAATATGCACTGAGAAACTGCAAGCTTTATTAAAACTTTCGCAGTGGAAGACACATTTTACTTTGAAAAGTATAAGAATTTCTATCAAATGCATACCACAATTTTTGTCCATTTTGTATGAAATTTGGAATAGGAGATCTGCATATAATGCTGTCAGATATATGCCAGGCGCAGATTTCTTTAGAATTCTCGGACACTTCAGTACTCCAAGTTAAATTTACATTCGTTAAATAAAGCTGAGGTTTAGAAATCACATTTCAAGTGTTTTTGACGTCCAGTAGTTTAACAGACCAAGTCAAATGTCATATTTTCCGTTGTCTAATGAACAGCCTTGAAAAGACTGTCTTATTCAGATTGTTGAACTTTTCATTCTTGCAGGTATGCACCAACATTCAGAAGAATCTTAATGCCAACATATCGAGCGCAGAACACTGAAGATGGTGGCAGCAGGTCCCCACGAAAACTTGTTACCTATTTACCGAAATGTATGGTGTCTCAACCCAGTAGAAAATAAATTTAAAAACCGCCGTTAGAGCTTCAAACATCATACGGGTCACTCAATAAATGGGAATCGTGCAGCTTCCAGAAACTCATAGCGCTGCTCGCCTCATATACTGGCGCAAGTTACAGTCTCTCTCTGGCACCCGGTAAGCTTTTTCACACAACCACCATGTACTTACTTATGTAGGGCAGGTACGTACGACGGAGATGTGAGCACGTCGTCATGTGTATTACACACGTTCTGAAGGCACCTGGATCGAGTTTCGGTTTGAGTCTACGAGTCAAACAGGTTTCCTCTCGCATCCATAGGGATACCGATGGTAAACTTCTCACACAGCGTGAAACTTGAGGCTCGCACGTTCGATACTGAATCACTGTTATTTAACGACATCGTCTATTACTAAGTTCCTATTGTGTCAGCAATATATGAATACATGGGTAAGGAGTATTAGTAGAATTTGACGCACGACATCACGATGTGCTACTGGTGTACCGATGAATTATAGTTATAATTATTATTATAATTATAATATTACCCTCCTGCACAACGAATCGGAAACATCACCACACTCTAAAGAACATGCCCACTTCCAGCAATAAAACTTTAACAGTACGCCGGGCCACAGTTTATACAGTGATCAGTGTGATGCCTAAGGAACCCAACGCTAAGACCAGAAGACATAATGAAGAACCGCAACCGCCAGAGATAGATACGAAAGACTCAACCGTATACATAAACAACAAAGAAGTGGAAAAAGGAGTCCCCTCAAGTCGCAATAAGGAAAACACAAGCAGTATCCACCGATCACTATAATCATAGTCATACAAGGCATATCTGGTCCTACCGCGCCAGGTACTCCGCAAGAACAACACTGCTGAAGTTCATTAACGAGGGACGCGAGTCGACATCATCTTACACGTCAGACCCAAACACACATTGAGCGTAATGGGGAAACTAGACTCCGATAGAGGGTCACAACCCCCAAACTATAGTTTTAAACAGTCTTAAATCATTTTAAAATTTGCTTTTAACGTCATTCTGATAGCATAATCTACCTAAACTTATAATCGACAAGCATAAACTTTATATTTTCAATAATGTAAACATGATGGGATCCCAGCATGCACAGTGTTTGTAAATTAATTGTAAGAAGGCCTGAAGATGACCTACAATTAAGGTCGAAACATCTAGCCTTGCACGTAATAAAGCAGTTGTGCTCGACCTACATAGTGTTTTATAATCCATTAGTAGAATTGTTACTAAAAGGATAGAGCAAGAGTACTTTGATAGGACTTGCCCCATTATCACTGTGTCCAATGAAAATCCCACACAGACTGGTCTGGGATCGAACCAGTGCCTGAGGTGTAAGAGAACGATGACTAACAGCCTGAACCACGGTCTGGCCAGGTGATTATGAAGATGTAACACTCTGTAGTCTGGAAAAGTTTCCTGATTTTTAAAAGAATCAAACTGCCACCTTCTTCAAGACAGATGAAGAAAAGCAGAATTCCTCAAAAATTCTATACACAACTACTACACTGTACGACGTTACGTCAGAGAAGACAGAAGCCTTCAAAAATTCTTTCATTCCGAAAAGCAAGAACCAACGAAAATGAAGAATATATCACTACGAGCAAAATGTTATTGAGATTAATGAAAGGGTTATTAAACAGCACGTAAAATCCGATAAGAAGGAACAGGCACTAAAATCTAAAAAGAAGCTGAATGTTAATGTCTTCTTCGTTGTGATGTGTGTAGTTTGGTTAGCTCCGTCGGCGTAATAGATGGACGTGTAGTTTGGTACAGGGGTAATGCACCGGCGTATCAGATGGAAGTGTAGTTTGGTACAGAGGTAATGCACCGTCGAGTCTTCAGGTTGCTCCGAAACGATGGTACATGCACACTATAATACAAGGTGTCTTTTTTCGGAAGCCAGAAAGCTTACAACTACGGCTGTCAGAACTTCATCTCCATGTCACGTTGATTTTTGTTCCATTCAATCCTCGCCCCGTGAACATACACAAACGAGAGCCTAAACACCACAGCCTAATGTCACTGATATAATTAGTAAGAATCTCATTAAGCACAAGCTAAGCATCCCAGTTGAAACACGCAAGAGCAAGCAAGAAAAAGGAAATGACATAATGAACCAAAACGTTTTATGGTCTTAGCATTTATGGTATTAAATTTCCCTACTGCAGGTATTCCGCAACTCGTGAGTATGAGTGCAGCCCGCCCAATCCTTTAAGAAACATTTCTCTATGCTAATCATGGAGAATTAATTTTCGTACATCAGACTTCAAACACGTCAATGCGACATTCGTGACTTTCCAACGGCAGCCTCAAAGCACAACACTGCGTATTCTACAGGGTGTTTAAAAAGAAAAGATAGTCTGCAGCAGTGATGGCTGCTGGAGGCATAGTTTTTCGAAGCTCAATTCATTTCAGATGAAAATATATGCCAAAATCTGTACGTTTTAGGTGAGATTACAGTTTTACAAGGCGGTGCATAGTAAGAAATACATCGTCTGAGATGTGACAACGTTTACGTTTGTAGATCTTCAGAAAAGTTTCGGAGAAACGTGCATCTTTCATCTAAAAGATCTGTGCTACAGATGGAGGCAACGGACACCAGCGCGATTTTAGTTTGTACCAACTCTACTAAATGGACTCATACCTCTAAAAAATTCATCATGGTTGTAGTAATATTAGAATACCACTAGATCTGTAATGTCTTGAAACTATACCCTATCATGAAAACGCAGATGTCTTCCAAGCACCTGTTGGAATGAATACCAAACCCTGACAAACTGAAAATTTATGCCGAAAATTTTAATAACAACACCAAAGTAACTGTTATATGTCTTCAAAATTCTGAAGGTTATGAGTCTAGGTTTGAATTTATTCCAGCTGTTTACAAAAAATTTTAGAGTTTAAAGTTTAAAGTGTCTCCTATTTACATTGTATCATTTTGTAGCATAATGGCAGCAATAAATATGATGACATGAGCATTATAGCATTTCATTTAGAAGTGCAACATTAAAAGGAAACTCTCATACACGATACTCTTGAAACATTTTGCCCATTCATGCCTATACTTTGAGAGTGACCAAAACAGAATGTCCTCTATTGAACTTGAATAACACGACCGTAACTGGAGAGAATAAATGACAGACGAACCGAGCTCTTTAAAGCCGACTTGCTAATTACATTTTTAACACCGCACTAGACACGCCACCAAATATCAATATATCCACTTCTCTTTGTGTTTACACAGCAAAGCTACACGAACTTGTCAATAATGTCTCTATAGATCATGCAATGTAGAACGACAGGTTCGGTTCAAGCATGTTTTATTTATAAAACGCTATTAGAGTATTTTGACATACATGGACCTTAAGTCAGACGGTGAAATATAAATAGTAATTATACACATATTTTTATGAGAATCAGTAATCATTGCAATGGTGAATTGACGGTCATTTTCATTAGTATCACCGTCTGGTCCGTTCGTAAAAAGAAAAAGTTAACAAGACAGGCATTGTAAGTACAACATAACAATGAGACGCGTTCGTGCAACCATTGTTGCAGTGAAGAGAAGTAAGTATCACCTCTTCTGGGTGTACGTTTATAGCCTTAGTTATGCAGCATACAATGCACATGCATTATGTTGTCATCTGTGGCCTGTCCGACTCGACAGTATTTCTCCGCCTTATCTCATAAACGGCACAATTAAAAAAAAAATATTGATTTTAAAATGTGAGTTTTGATTTTCTCCACAGCTCTCTCTGGAAAATTTTTCATGCCAAGAAATGAGCAACATATGAACATAAATGTACATCGGTCTTCATCTAAAGCGCCAGTTATTCATGTCAGATTTTAATGAAACTTGAATTTTCTCAACAGTTCTTCATATAATAATCACGTATCAAATTTCATGAAAATCCGTCCAGTGGGAGCGATGTTTTTCTATGCGGACGGACGGACGGGCAAATATGACGAGGCTAATAGTCGCTTTCGCAATTTTGCGAACTGGCCTAAAAAAGGACATACTTATTCTCTGATTTATTTCCCGTCCTCTTTTTTGTATATATTCACATACGTGTATTTTGAAGAGTATGTCTAAATAACATAATTTAGACAGACTGCTACATCCCCTGGCTGTTTAATGTAACTTCTGCCTTACATAGGCTGGAGTGGAGCAAATAAACGGCATGGGTAGGCGCGAAGCCTGCGTGCAGGGACTTCATTTCATATGACCGGGAACGTGAGCCAACAAAACTAATGTCATACTGGGAAAAGTCTGATGAGCATAATTCTCCTTTGAGTGGTGAAATGAGCCGCCACATAAATTCTGCGACTCTTAGTAAACGTAACCTCGTACCGTATCTTTATACAAATGTTTCGCCTACGGATAATCAAGTAGATGGTCGAAACACTTTCAGGCTACAATATCCTAATTAATGGACACGCACGTAACAAGTTATGTTTGATGGTGTTTTATTTCATTTTACGCGAGTGGTAACAGACCGGCGTGAATATTAAAGTAAAGATCAGCCGAAAGGTTTTACCCGTGATAATTCCGTTGCAGATAAATGCAACATTGCATATATCGCCACACTATATCAACATCAGCATCATCAAAATCACCAGCAATATTATACATATAGAACGTTTATGGCTACCGAAAATTTGTCGTGGCTTTAAAGGAGCTGATAAATTTTTGTAATTCAGGCCCTCAATAAATTCATCAACAAAACCAATACACGGTGGGTTTCATATTTCGGATTGCACTTTACATAATAACACGTACGCGCACTTAACTAGACGGTGTCACATTCCGGAAGAAGACAGTCTTTTTATTCAACACCATCAGAATCTCAGGTCTCATTTACCATCACACCCCTTCGTTTTGTATTTTATTTGATGAATCCGCACCTTACACGGCTAACCATATTCGATTTATCTGTAGATAGTACAATTTTACCATTACAAATATAGATATACTGTTCAACAAATTGTCAGTACGGTTATAGACGACTGTAATGTTATTATTGTAAATAAGGCATACGAGTATTAAATAAACCGCTAATGCCTTTGCTGTCATTCAGTCTATAGTCTTTGGTTTCAGGTCCGCTATCTGCAGACTTACAAATTAAGGTGTACAAAATTATAATTTTGGATATAATGTTTAAGGATACAAAATTCGCCTCCCTACAATATGGAAAAATTATTGGTTAAAATATGGGGTGAAAATTAATAATTTCTTATCGTAGAGGAAGATGGTGCGAAGAGAATTAGTTGGACCTAAAGCGAAGAAGGTGTCAGGACAGAGAAAATCGCATAAGAAGGTTCACAGTTTGTAAATTTACTCCTTACCAAACCATATTAGGGTGATGAGATTTATGAAGTATGAAACTGACAGTTTCTTGAGTAGTTAAACAACTATTAGCTCTTATAAGTGATGCTACTTCATGGGGACCGCGCTACGTCCAATGCTGTTAGTAATCGGCCTATCGTCTGGAGGAACGTTTGGAATATTTTGTGAAGGAAGTGGTGGCGCTGGTACAGGATTTCTCCGAGCATTCTTCTTCTCTCAATATTGTTCCATCAGAGCTCCACATTTTTACTTAATTCTCTTAGGACCAATGTGTCGTTAAATAAAACACTTTCATCCAGTGACGTCCCTAGGGAGGGATGGGCGGAGATAATGTTTCGGCTTCGCGTTTCGAAGGGCCTCTCAGTTTGACATGCGTGGTATGAAAATTTATTAACAACGTTATATTCAATGTGTCCGAGATAAAAATGTATTTTAACTTAGAAATGGAAGAGATATTAAAAATGAAGGAAACAGGCTTAAATTTTCAGACTCGAGGACACGTGAAGACTTCTGCACAGAGCACAGTTTTCTGTACCGAAAGTTACCTAAACACCTGTGTATTGTAGGTATTTTTTTCTAGATTCTAAACACGAAGGTTCAGGTAAAGAGCGTATAATCGCGCATCTTCCACACTGACTCAAGAAATTTTTCCACTCTGCTGGACTTCCATAAATTAAACTTGGCATTGGACTGTGTTGTTCAAATGCCACGTCACTTCTCGGAATAATCCAGAGAACCTAAACGACATTCGTAGCTTCGTCGAATCGGTGGCAATTATTGAAGACAACGTATCCTACTTACCTTCAAAGTCTCTCTTTGACACCAGCGGTGAATGCCACGTAAACAGAGTAAAGCAATCCTCTACCAGACACACGACATCAAGAATGCCTTGCCTTCTGTCGCCGAAAATTCCGACGTCTCGAAAGCGAAAAGTGAAACTGAATCCGTAGCAAAATGCGGGCACAAAAGATTTCAATATCTTGCAGGAAATGTTATGTGGCATGATATATTGTGTTCCGTGAGTACTGTAAGTAAGAGAGTTGATTCTTGCGAAATGTAAGTTAATATACGAAAATAAAATTACTAGATACTTTTCTGTAAATATACAGAGAAAAGGTAAATACCTTCACCAAGATTGCAGCATTAGAATAGCCTCTGCAGTGGACGTTGGAACAATATTCAAAAAACCTCGTGCAACAGTCAGGGATGTGATAAAAAGTTATGCCGACAAAGTTTTAAAACTGAGTACTTTCTAGTAATCGTGGATGGAGCTCTCATAGCAGTTACTATAAGATTTGCAAAAATGAATGAAAATTCTGATAATTTCGGCTTTCTTCACGAACTAAGAAACTCAGAAATATGAAAGAAGAATTTCTTAGAGCGCAGTGTGAAACTGCACATTGCATATTTTGGTGGAGATTCTTACAACATAAACAGCGTGGAACTTCTATACAGATCTAGAATTTTACGGGAAATCATCTCTGAAGAGACTGATACAGCAGTTCAAATCCTTCTGATTAGAAAATCATTAGCAGGCTACTCACCAAATAGAAATGGCTGACAGGATAATGTTAAGATTCCCAGTTATTGTGACGAATGGACAGCGAAGTTATTAAAATCGGAAAAGAATAAGAATCAGTTGAGGCCAACTAAGGCTTAGGAGAGGCTGGGTAAACCCTCTCATTAGTCCATCGAGAAAGCAGCAGCATCCAACATCGACTACAGTGACCTCATCGCACATTATGCAGCAAGCTAATCGAGGAAGCTAGATTCCGTGAACATAGCACAGTCCTAATGACTGAGGCATACATAAAAATAAATTTATGTGACAACTTTTATGTATTCTAAACCCAATAGAATGATTTGATGTATTTTTGACCGTTCATCATAGTATAGACTTTTTCAAATTACCAACTTAATGCACAATTCCTTTATTCTCCAACAACCTGTATGTTACATTACGATCTTCAACATGTTTCGAGCAGCACGCTGCTCATCCTCAGGAGGACAAATTGTATTACTACAGCCTCTGGTATTGTCACCCTCTGTAAACAGCCGTACAGAATGCAGGTTGAGAGTAAACTGTACGGCTGTTTACAGAGGGTGACGATACCAGAGGCTGTAGTAATACAATTTGTCCTCCTGAGGATGAGCAGCTGCTGCTCGAAACATGTTGAGGATCGTAGTGTAATATACATATTGTTGAAGAATAAAGGAATTATGCATTAAGTTGGTTATTTGAAAAAGCAAATAGAATGAATTAATTTTCTTAATACAGTAACGTCGTTAATACTAAAAGAACAGGCTACGGGATTTTAATATTTAGGCGCGTTCGCAAAATTGCGAAAAGCGAATATTAGCTTCGTCATGTCTGTCCGTCCGCATAGAAAAACTCTGCTCCCACTGGACGGATTTTCATTAAATTTGATATACGAGGATTTTTCGAAAATCTGTCATGAAAATTCAAGTTTCATTAAAACTGGACAAGAATAACGGGTACTTTACGTGAAGAAAAATACACATTTTTTATCATATCTCGCTCATTTCTTCTTAGAATGAGAAATGTTTCAGATGAAAGTTTTAAATAAAATCAAAATACAAATTTTGTGTTCGGTAACTTTTTTTTCGAAAATCGTGCCGTATATGAAAAAAATTTGAAAAATATTGTAGCGCAGGGCAGGCCACAGATGATAAAATGGCGCGTGCGCATTGCATGATGGATTCATAAAGCTACAAATGTACACACTCAGGTTATGTAATATTCATTGCTTTTCCACCGCAACAATGGTTGCACGAACACACCACAATGTTACGTTATACATTCTTTGCCTGTCTTGTTAACTTTGGTAATGGGCTTCCTGGCAAAGTGTGGTGCACTATACAATTGAAATAACTAATTGACACCATACAAATATCAGCATCTTTGTGGCAATGAAGGGCTGATGATACCAGCAGTCTCACTGCCAAGTCATTGCTATGATAACTTATGTAACATGTATGTGTATATTCGTGCACTGGATGAGACTGCGAAGTGGAGATTTATGGAAGTTTCCAATTTCCAAGTAATTTCAACAGAAGCAGGCCTGCAGCTAATTTCGCCAACAACGAAAGCAGGATGGCACATACAGCGAGTGCGCAACGAGGAAATGTGAAGCGAGATGCTGTAGGGTAAGAGAGATGGGATGAGAAAGGGCCAGGTACTGTGTTCTGATCGAGATGAAGTTTGTCTGATGCCGGTAATTAGGCAGTAGACATGTTAGAATTAGGAATGTACGGCTGCAGGCTACAGTTCTCCGAAGCTATTCCGTCCGTCTGCTAAATGTACCAAATACAATAGAGAGTCATATATAATACTTAAATTAGTCAATTTTTTTTACCATCAAGAGCCTACACGTATGGACACATAAACAAACACATACGTGTAAATCCTTTGCAAAATAAAGCAAGAAGGCAGGATTTCAAAACACAAAGAGAGTTGTTAATCACCTGGCGTACGGAGCGTCCAAGCCATCGTGTTCGTTGGCAGTACTGTAAAGCAAATGTGTCTCTGTACACACCATGCATGCAAAAAGTATAAAAATAGCTCCACTCCTTTTTAATGTTGGCACTAGAAGTATCTCAGAGTTCAACATCACGCCCCGGCCTTTAGAACCCCCGACAAGAACCCCTTTACCCATTAGAAAGAACATTTTGTGGGTCCCACAGCCGGTCTGGCCGTTTGGGAGAATAGAAAAATATCTTTCAATTGTCGAGCTTCAAATCGCCGACAGTCCAGTAGGTAGCCTGGTCTCTATGTCGAATAGCGGTTACTACTTTATAGAAGTATACTAACATAAATGGCACCATAGACTTCACACTGTAAAAAATGAAGCATTCGGAGCTTGTATCTCTTACCGAAAAAAAATTTAGAGCCTTCGCTGTTCAGTTGTTTAAAGATTACATTCCAAATATATCTACAAGAAATGTTTACGTTTGTCGTAGGAGAGGGTTGCAAACATAAGACTTGTAATGGTTTAAGATCGTTAAACTAGTACAAATAATCGTCAATCACACACAATAAAACAAGATACTGTTATTTATTAAAAAATAACGGTGAGCATGAAGCTACATGTTTCGGCTCATGACAGCCATCATCAG
>Ga0209629_10003420_pt1 | contig 11359 bp, 9 predicted proteins | sample TergutCu122P5_FD_187286 | JGI IMG/M metagenome (GOLD analysis project Ga0209629, IMG submission 187286) | Cubitermes ugandensis P5 segment gut microbial communities from Kakamega Forest, Kenya - Cu122 P5 (SPAdes) (version 2) | ecosystem: Host-associated > Arthropoda: Insects > Digestive system >...
ACGGCTTTCACGGCGAAATTATTGCGCTTTGTGATGTTGAATATAACGACCACGATAGAAGTTTTCAAAAATGGCATACCGAACTCAAAGGTGGAAAATCGACTTATGAAATTGAACGGGAAAATCGTACTTCAATTTCTCGCTATCGCAAAACCAAAGCAGAATTGACAGAAATTGTTTTACTTGTTTTGCAGAAAAATGATTTAGAAAAATTATCAATAATGAAACAAGGCAGAAATTCAAATGGAAAACCACGCCCTGAAAAATATATGCTTGATTTAGAGACAATTAGTGAATTTGAAAATTATATTATTAAAATATGATGTTTTACAACGAAGATTGCATAGAAGGCGCAAAAAAATACCTGAAATCAAACTCTATTGACTTGATTATCAGCGACCCGCCGTATGGAATTAACGGCGACAAGTTGGACAAGCATTACAATCGAGATGAAAGTAATGTTTTGGACGGTTATGTTGAAATTTCGGAAAATGATTACCCGGAATTTTCATTAAAATGGATAAAAGAAGCAGAACGAGTGTTAAAACCGGGCGGCAGTATTTATATTGTTTCGGGTTATTCAAATCTTCGCCATATTCTTAACGCATTGGCAAACACAGAGTTACAAGAAAAAAATCATATAATTTGGAAATATAATTTTGGTGTTTATACCTCGAAAAAATATATTTCTTCGCACTATCACATTTTGTACTATGTGAAACCGCCTTGTAATCAGGCAACTTTTAACACAAACGCTTTTTTTGCCGACAGCGAAAAGTGTGAAAATGGAGGAAGTTTAAATTATCAAGACAGAGAAGATGTTTGGATTATCAACCGAGAATACAAACCGGGGCAAATCAAAAATAAAAACGAGTTGCCGACAGCACTATTAACCAAAATGATTTTGTATTCAAGTAATACGAAGGATATGATTTGTGATTTTTTTCTCGGTAGTTTTTCAACAGCAAAAGTGGCAATCGGTTTAGATAGACGTGCCTGCGGATTTGAAATTAATAAAAATGCTTTTGATTATCAAATCAAAGAAATAGAAAAAGTAAATACAGGCGAATTACTGACCGAATTACGAAAAGTACCGGAAAATAAATTATTTAACAAAGGAAAACCGCTACAAACAACAGAAAAAAACCAAATTATTTCAGAATTTTACAAATTACAACAAAGAGGTATTCCTAAAAAATATGCTTGTGAAAAAATTTCTGAAAAATACGGACGAGGATATTGGTCTATTCAAAGCATAGTAGAAAACGGAAATTATGCAGCACAACAAACAGCAACATTATTCGCTTTTTAATCGGGCGATCGCCTAACGAGCGGCTTCACGCAAGCGGGGGTGTAGTCCCGCAGACAGTTTTGTGGGGAATTGGAAGTTTATCGCCCGCCCGAACCTTTGTGAAACCCCCGCCTGCGTGAAGCCGCCACCACGTTGCACGCAAGCAGTCCGCAAAATTTTCGGGGGACTTTGACTCGGCTCGGCTTGACAACTTTGTGCTTCGATTGACAGCGGAATAAGATTGAAAATTGCATATAAACTGACAGGAAAATTTGACAATGGATAAAAAAATATATAAATAAATTATTACTTTTGCAAAAAAATTATATCAATAAATACATTATGAATAGAAAAAATTTAACATTTATCTTGGCAATAACAATGGTTTGTTCAAGTTGTCACAAAAAAGAATCAATTATGGAACAAGAAAAAACGGCAGCAACTATCATTGCAATGGAAAAAGCTGCATTAGAAGAATGGAACAAAGGTAATCCCAGCGGCTATTTGAATATATATGCCGAGGATATCACGTATTTCGACCCTTTTCAGGAAAAACGGTTCGATGGTTTTGAAAAAATGCAGACATTTTATGAAGGTTTGCGAGGACAGGTACAGGCGAAACACTACGAAATGATTGACCCGAAAGTACAAATAGCCGATAGTATGGCTGTGTTAAGTTTCAATTATTTGGTAACGTTATCGGAAACTGAGGTTTATCGATGGAACTGCACAGAAGTTTATCGGCAACAGCCAGACAAACAATGGAAAATCATCCATAATCACTGGTCGTTTATCAGACCAATGGATATGGATTTCTCTAATGTAAAAGAGTAGAATATATTAAAATGCCTGCGTGCAACGAGCGGTTTCACGCAAGCGGGGGTGCAGTCTCGTCCGACACAGAGCAGGTAACATCATCGTTTGCTCTCGTCCGAGCCTTACCGATGCCCCCGCCTGCGTGAAGCCGCCACCACGTTATCTGTCATTTTGGGACAGCGCAGTGCAATTGGGAAGCGAAGAAATAAGGTAAATAAGGTTGAAAGTTATGCGTAATTTGACAAATTAGAGAAAAATGGAGAATTTCAAAAAAGAGATAAGAATGATACAAACATTTTATAGAAAGTTGGCTTTTGCCGTGTTCGCTACGCTCACACCGCACCGCCAATCCACGCCCAAAAATGGGCTTCGCCATTTTTCGGCTTTGCCCACCCACCACCCTTCGGGTGGCGGACAGGTAAAAAAAACAACAATACTTGATTTTGATACTGATTTTTTTAGTACTTTTGTAATTTTTAAGAAAATAGTGATTTATGAACTTGATAAAAAATAATCCTTACCGTACACTTGGACTACTTGCCGGCGCAAGTGCCAGAGAAGTCAGCAAACAGGCAAATCGTCTGCAAAAAATCATTGCTGCCGAGCAAGAGCCGTCAACAGACGATTTTAGTTTTCCTGCACTTGGGAACTTGAAACGAACAACAGAAAGCATTGAAGAATCAAATTCAAAACTCAATCTCGACAGCGACAAAATGAATGCTGCTCTTTTTTGGTTTTGGAACGGAAATCCCATAACTGACGAAGTGGCTTTTGACGCATTGAAAGAAGGTAATGTGGAAAAAGCCTACCAAATTTGGGACAAATTGATTGTCGAAACCCAAGAAGACGGTAAACGATATTGGCGAACGGTAAGCGAAAAAAATAGTTCGGCTTTTCATAACTGTTTTGTCCTTGAAATGCTACGAACAAACGGAAATAAACACAATGCGATTGTCGCAAATCTCTATTTTTTAGAAAGCGAGTTCTCGCAAAAGTTCATATCAACAATCACAGACAGCACACACAGAACAAACTCAAAAGAAATGCAAATTAATTTCTTGAATGAAATTTTGCAGGAAACGGAGCAGGGCAACATAAACCTAATATTAAGCAAATTTGTTTCTATTCTTAACAGTGTAAATTTTATTGCCAAAGCAGATTTTCTCAAAAGCATTTCTCAAAAATTCACAAGTAATATTTCGGCACAAATAGAAACTTCAAAAAAGAAACGATTAGCAAACAAAGCCAACGCAGTAAAGGCAGGCGAGGAATTATACCAACAAACAAAAAATGATTTGGAACAACTGAAATCTATTGTTGGCTTAAAGGATTTTTCATATACCACGATTGCTGATAAATTGGCAAATGAAATTCTGCAATGTTCGATTGATTATTTCAATGAAGCCAAAGCACTAAAAGCAAGTAATAATTTTCTTACTATTGCATTGAATTTGGCAAATTTGGCAGAAAAAATTGCGGTTGGAAGTGTAGCAAAAGGGCGCATTAAGGAAAATCTCACTATTCTTGAAGAAATGAAAGACAGAGAGATTTTGGAAGCAATAGAAGTGTTGAAGTCTGTAAAAAATGCGTATGATATAAATACGGTACAAATTTATGCAGAAGTCAGAAAACAAGAGGCAACTTTGGGATACGGACAATCTATAAATTGGGGCAAAGTCAATGAAATGATAGAAAACTCTATCAATTGGAACAAAGCAATAGATTTAGCAAAACAAACCATACCAACACAAAATATTGAAAAAATCAAAAACACAAAAAATCAAACTCAACTAAATGAATACAAAGAGTTGGTTAATTTCTTAATGGGTAAAGTAAATTATTCTCGGAAGAAAGAAATTAAGTATTTAGCCTATTGGGATAACAGCGGATATGAATGGTACGATAACCCAAGAAGTTGGAAAGACTTTGGCGGTTGGTGGTGGGCAGATACAAATACAGGCGATGCTCAACTGAATGGCTGTTTAGGAATTTTGCTATTGCCGTTTAATTTGGTGTTTGGTGTTATTTATATATTGTATCGTGCTGTGGCAGGGATATTGGCAGAAGTAAACAAAAAATAATCAGAAATTAAATCTACAACAAATATGAAACAAATTATCCTCGTAATCGCCCTAATGCTGTTCAGTATCACAGCATTTTCGCAAACCGACAGCCTCGCAATCCAAGCATTGCAACAAAAAGTCGGGCAGTTACAAACCGAACTGAAAAATCAGAAAAGCGATTTTTCAAGTCAAATCAAAACAGCAAATGACGAAATCGCCAAGTTGCGTACGGAAGTAGAAAACGAAAAAGCGGTTGTCATTGCCCTTGCCGATAGCCTCGACATACAAATAAGCGACACCCGCACAAGTGTCGAACAGCAAATTGCCGAAGTAGATAAATCACTTGGCAAAACTACACTTTGGGCAATTATCGGTTTGCTCTTTGCCGTTATCATTTCGGGCGTTATGTATTTGTTGCTTCGCAGAAAACAACAAGCGGACAAAACGGATATTGTCGCACAATTAAGCGAAACAAAACAAGCAATAGACGAAAAATTGGTTAATGAATTTGCAAAAAACACAGAAGCGTTAGAGGCATTGTCCCAAATGTCCAAACCGTCCCAATCCATCGAAATAGACCACTCGTTAGCCCTAAAAGTAGCAAGCGAAATCAATTTGATAGAACGCAATATCAATCTAATGGATAGCAAAACAAAAGGCTTGAAACAATTAACCCGCTCGGTGGAAAAATTAAAAGACAATTTAATGGCAAACGGTTACGAAATCCCGCAACTACTCGGCAAAGAGTTTAATCAAGGAATGAAAGTAATTGTGGCAAGTTCCATTCCCGACGAGAATTTAGAAAAAGGCTCTGAAATCATTACAAAAATCCTTATTCCGCAAGTGAATTACAACGGTGTAATGATACAAACGGCACAAATTGAGGTAAGTGTAGGATATTGAAAATCACATAAATCAAAATAATCATAAAAATCATAGTTCAGACAATGAGAAACAAAATAGATTACGGCATCGACTTGGGTACAACCAACTCTGCCATTGCCCGAATGGAAAACGGCACACCGACCATTAAAAAATCGGACACACTGAAAGATACAATTCCATCGTGCGTACACTTCAACAAAAAGAAAGATACTTTGGTGGGCGACACCGCTTTCAATGTAATGAAAAACGACAACACAAGAGCGTTAAAAACTTTTGAGGTGGGAAAAACAAACACTTATATTGAGTTCAAACGCACAATGGGAACAACTCACAAATACGAAAGTGTGAATATGGGCAAAAAATTTTCGTCCGAAGAACTTTCAGCGGAAGTGTTGAAAAAACTCAAATCCTTTATTCAAGACGAAAACATTTCATCAATCGTGATTACCGTTCCCGCAAAGTTTCTCAATCCTCAAAAAGAGGCAACCATACAAGCGGCAAAATTGGCAGGGTTTAAACATATTGAATTGTTGCAAGAGCCTGTTGCAGCCGCTACTGCCTACGGATTAACGGCAAAAGACAAAGACAATTATTGGCTTGTGTTTGACTTCGGCGGCGGCACTTTCGATGCTGCTATCATAAAATCAGAAGAAGGTATTTTGACCGTAAAAGATACTGACGGCGATAATTGGCTTGGAGGCAAAAACTTAGATGAAGCGATTGTTGACCAAATTATAATCCCGTATTTGCAGGAAAACTATGCCATTGACGATATTATTGAAGACACTGCCAAAAAAGAAATTTTGCGAAACGCTGTAAAACCTTTTGCTGAAGAAGCAAAAATTCAGTTGTCATTCAAAGACACGCACAACATTCTTTCTAACTTGGGCGATTTGCCTTTTGAGGACGAAAACGGCGAAGAACCTGAAATTGATATTATGGTTACACAAAAGGAAATGGAAAGGGTTTTAAGTCCCATTTTCCAAAAAGCGATAGATATTACCAAAGGTTTATTGAAACGTAACAATTTGAAAGGTGCTGATTTAGGCTCGTTAATTTTGGTCGGTGGTCCGACTTATTCCCCCATTCTTCGCCGAATGTTGAAAGAGCAAATTACCGCAAATGTCGATACTTCGGTTGATCCGATGACCGTTGTTGCCAAAGGTGCTGCATTGTTTGCCTCTACTATTTCCGTTTCGGAAGAAGTAAAAGAGGAGAGCAGAGATAAAACCAAGTTGCAGTTAGACATTAAATACGAAGCAGCAAGCGTTGAAACGGAAGAAATGGTCAGCATAAAAATTTTAAAAGACAAAACAGAGGGCGCAATTCCCGAAAAAGTTTTTGCCGATATAGTGCGTGGCGATAGTGCGTGGAGTAGCGGCAAAAAGCAAATCGGAGAAAAAGCCGCTTTGGTTGATGTGCTGTTACAAGAGGGATGCAGTAATGTTTTCAGTGTAAATGTGTATGACGAGCAAGGCAATAAATTAGAATGTCAACCAAATCAATTTACAATAATACAAGGCATTGGCGGATTAGAAGGAATGAGTACACTGCCCTATCATATTGGCATTGGCAAATGGTTTGACGAATACGAAAAAGACTTGTTTGGATCGGTAAAAGGGTTAGAAAAAAATAAAAAATTACCGGCAACAGGAGTACGAAACGATTTGAAAACCCGCAAAGAAGTTCGTCCCGGAATGGCAAGCGACATTATCGAAATCCCTATTTATCAGGGCGAATACGATAACGAGGGAACAAATCCGATTTTCAATAATTGGATAACAACCGTCATTATTTCGGGCGAAAGTTTGCCAGCATTATTACCTGAAAACAGTCCTGTTGAAATTACAATCAAAGTAGACAGGTCGGAACAAATGCACTTTTCGGCTTATTTCCCAACACTCGAACACACCGAAGAATTGAAAATTCAAATCAAACAAACCGAACCACCGACAGAAGAAAAATTAAAAAGGGATATTTCCGATGCCAAACGCACCGCAAAACGAGTAAACGATACGGTTATTTCCGAAAAATTGGAAGAATTTGAAAGCCAATTAGAAAACGAAAAAGGAAGTGCAGACGGCAAAATGAAGATTTTAGACGGTTTGCGCAAAGAACTTTTGAAGTTGGACGAAGCCGACAAAGCAACCCTTTTCCCGAAAATTGAAAAAGACTTGAAAGAGGCATTTTTCGATTTGGAAGATTTGATTAACGCAATCAGGCAACACGGCGCAGGTAGCGATATAAACATTAGTCAAATTGATGCGATGCTTGCCGAAATTCGCAAAAAAGTAGATGCAATTATTCGTGAGAAAAACATCAAAGAGGCAAAAGAATTGACACAGGAAATTGACGGATTGGCTTACAACCTACGAAACACAGCCACAGGCGGTGCGGGCGATGTGCAATATTTGCAATATCTAAACAACGATTTCAATTCCCTGCATTGGAAAAACCCAACAAAAGCACGTCAACTTATCAACCAAGCAATGCAACAAGTAGCAAATGGAAATAAAAATATCCGTCCGCTTTTGGTAGAGATTGTGCAACTTTTGCCGAGAGAAGAACAAGCGGGTAATACTTTGAGATAATATGCAAACATTACAAAAAAATACAATTTTAGACGGAAAATACAGCGTTTTGCTTTTTATAAAGAAAGGGCAAAATGCCGAAACCTACCGAGTAAAAGGCACAGACGGCAAGTTGTATTTTCTAAAATTGTTCAATCCTGCCAAATTGCACCGCTCTGCTTTCGACCAAAACGGCAATTTGCTCGAAATCAAGTTTTTGAAAACTGCGAAACACGAAAATATTGTTTCGTACAAAGACAACGGCGAGGTAATTGTTGAGGGTAAAAAATTCTTGTATTTGGTGCTGAATTTCATTGCAGGCGAAACATTGGCGGAACGAATGACACGTGAGCCGATTTCTACCGTTTATGATATTCGGCAAATTCTTTCGGGCGTATTAAGCGGTTTGCAATATCTACACTCGTTACCCGAGCCGATTATTCACAACGAAATTACGCCACAAAACATTATGCTCGATTTGTCGGGCGACACGCCACAGGCAAAAATCATAGATTTTGGTTATGCTCGCTCATTTTTGCAATCGTCGAAAACATACAACCGCGAAGGCTTGAATCTCAACTTTGTGGCTTCGGAATGTATCACAGCAAGCACATTTTCGCCTCAAAGCGATTTGTTTTCCGTTGGTGCGGTAATGTATCAAATGTTGTTTGGCACACAGGCGTGGAATATTTCGGTTTCAAGTTATGAAACGCAAATGTCTGGCGACAAAATCACAGTAGAAAAATTGTTGCAACAACGAGAAAAACCATTGCTTTTCCCAACTATTGCCGACAGAATTGTGGATTTTGACAAGTCAATTTTAAAAATTCTCACAAAAGCCTTGCAAACCGATACCGAAAAACGTTTTCAATCGGCACAGGAATTTTCGCAGGCATTAACCGGCGAAATCGAAATCGCCGACACCGCAGGGGCGATGCCTTGCGCTCGCCCTGAACAAAAAACCGAAAAGTCGAAAATGCAAAAGAAAAGCGGTGGCGGTTTTTCTGCCATTGCCGGAATGCAAGCGTTGAAAAATATGTTGCAAACCGATGTGATAGACATTATTCGCCACCCCGAAGAATATAAAAAACACGGGTTGGGACTGCCTAATGGAATGTTGCTTTACGGTCCGCCGGGTTGCGGAAAAACATTTTTTGCCGAACGCTTTGCCGAAGAAACAGGGTATAATTTCCGCAAAATAATTGCTTCCGACCTTGCAAGCATTTATGTGCACGGAACGCAGGAAAAAATCGGAAAAATCTTTGACGAGGCACGACAACACGCACCCGCAATCCTGTATTTTGACGAATTGGACGCAATGACACCCGACCGAGAAAACGCACAACACAGCTACGGATCGGAAGTAAACGAGTTTCTTTCACAATTGGATAACAGCGGAGATTCGGGCGTGTTTGTAATCGGCTCAACCAATAAACCGCAACTGATTGATAAAGCAGTTTTGCGAGCAGGACGATTGGAGAAGCATTTTTATGTTCCGCCACCCGATTTTGAGGCACGGCGAGCAATGTTTGAAATCTATCTAAAAAATCGCCCGCTTGATTTCGGCATTGACTACGAAAAATTGGCAACGCTGACCGAAAATTATGTTTCGGGCGACATAAAACTGATTGTAGATGAATGCTCTCGCAAAGTCATTCGAGAAAAAACAAAACGAATTACAATGGAAACATTGGAATTTGTTATCAAAAATCAACGCCCAACTATTTCGCTTGATATTCTACAAAAATACGAGAAAATCAAAAACGAAATGGAAGGTAAAAAAGAAGAACGCCGTAGAATCGGGTTTAATCAATAAAGTATAAACATTTTAAAATTCAATAGATATGGACGTACCGAACTTAAATAAATTACTTTTTCAAACAGCCTTTTGTTGTATGGCTTCTGACGGCGATATTGACAAAAGAGAAGTTGCAACTATTAAATCAATGTGTGAGAAATCGCCTTTGTTCGAGAATATTGATATTCAAGCAGAATTAAATTTGCTTGTTGATAAAATCAATGTCGAAGGCAAAAAATTCATCACCGATTATTTGGAGTTACTAAAAAGCTCTTCTCTGCCGGAAGAGTCCGAATTAGCTTTGCTCGACTTTGCCATTCAAACGATTTTGGCAGACGAACAAATTGAATATTCCGAAATCAAGTTTTTCAAAAACATTCGTTATCGCTTAAAAATCAGCGATGAAAAAATATTGGAACGCTTTGCCGAAGTTCCCGATATTGAAATGTTTTTAGGGCAAGATATTGTAACCGATTCGTTTCTTGATAAAATTTCAAGTCTGTTTTTAGAAACAGTCGAATTACCACAATTTGACATTATCAATATTGATACAGAAAAATAAAATTATGTCCGAACAACAAAACATAGAAAATAAGTCTTCAATGAGCGACTTTGAAGAATATATCCGTCAAGGCGAACCCGAACAAAAGGAAAAAAGTTTGCTTTGGCAAACGGCAATCGGTTTGCAGGAAGTAGATGGATTGAAACCGTCTTCGTACCTTATCGAAACCGCAAAAAAGAACATTGAGGGTGATATTACCATTGATGAAGTAAAACACCTCATTGACAGATATTACGAAGCAAAACCTGTCAGAAACGAGGACGACAGAACAGAAGAAGCCGATAAGGTTTCTGTCCGTATTACAGAAATTTTATCGGAAAAAACTTTCAATTTCTCACCTGCGGAGTACATAACGATTCACAGACGGCTTTTTGAAGGTATTTACAGCTTCGCAGGTAAAATTCGCGATTACAATATCACCAAAAAGGAATGGGTGCTGAATGGTGAAACTGTTTTTTATGCGAGTGCCGACAGTATTCAGGCAACACTCAGTTACGATTTTGAACAAGAAAAAAAATTCGATTATCGAGGCAAAAGTTTGCAACAAATAGTCCAACACATTACTGCGTTTGTTTCGGGAATATGGCAAATTCACGCATTTGGAGAGGGAAACACACGGACTACGGCGGTTTTTATCATTAAATACCTGCGAACATTCGGTTTTAATGTTAGCAACGATTTATTTGCTCAACATTCGTGGTATTTCCGCAATGCTCTTGTTCGAGCCAATTACAAAGATTTCAAAAGTAACATTCACGCCACAAGTGAATATTTAGAGCGTTTTTTCAGAAATTTATTGCTCGGTGAAAACAATGTATTGAAAAACAAAGAATTATTAGTCAGTTTAGAAACTAAAAACATATTTCAAAGTGCAAAAGAGCAAGAAAGCACAATTTCAAAGTGCAAAATTTGCACTTTGGATTGCACTTTGGAAGAACATTTTGTGTTGGAATTTCTAAAAACCAATCCGCAAGCAACTCAAAAAGAAATTGCTACCCATATTCAAAAGTCAGAAAGAACAGTAAAAACCATAACAAGCAACTTGCAACAGAAGGATTTGCTTGAACGTCAAAACGGGAAAAGAAATGGTTTTTGGGTTGTAAAAGAATCGTGAGTGGAAATAAAAAAACGACAGATAACGAGCGGTTTTATGAAATGGCGGCAGTAGCACCGCTCAAACGGCAGCGTAAATTTAGAAGTTTCGCTCCCGCCCGAAGTTCAGTGGAAGCCGCCACTTCATAAAGCCGCCACCACGTTAGCGGTAATGCGTGGGCGACACAATATTTGCGAATTGCCAAAGAAAAAATGAATTTCTTTGAAAGAAATTTTGTACTTTTGCAAATAGAATTTTAAACACAAAAGAATATGCTCAAT
>Ga0209629_10003421_pt1 | contig 11357 bp, 8 predicted proteins | sample TergutCu122P5_FD_187286 | JGI IMG/M metagenome (GOLD analysis project Ga0209629, IMG submission 187286) | Cubitermes ugandensis P5 segment gut microbial communities from Kakamega Forest, Kenya - Cu122 P5 (SPAdes) (version 2) | ecosystem: Host-associated > Arthropoda: Insects > Digestive system >...
AAACTGAGGGTCCCCCGAGGGCCATATGGGTCACATTTGTGTTGTCATGAGGGCCACACACGACAACTAACTGAAGTCATTTAATAAAAATTATTGCAGAATATTTTTATTACTTAAACTTAGAAATATACAATGTGCATTCATGAATGCAAAGTAATGTAGTTTAACAAAAGAAAGAAAGAAAAAAAAACGAAATTTTAAACGGCAACATAGACTAGTATGCAACAGCAACAAATACATTGTACAAAAATTACAACAGTTCAAAATGAACATTTATTTATGACTATTCAATCATTTTTAGTGTTTTGTCCTGAGGCTTGACACCTCTTTTCAATGACAATTTTTGGTATGTCTGGCTGAAATGTCTGTGCAGTTCCGACTTTGATCAGAGATGACAAGTGTTGATCAGTCAGCCTTGTTCTCTGAGAAGTTTTTGTTGATTTCATGAAGGAAAATAACTGTTCACACACATAGGTAGAACCGAACATTGCCATAATCCTTGTGGCAAACTTATAAAAATTATAAAAACTGCAATTTTGGCCGTTAAATGACCAAATTACAGTATCCTTTGTGCAGGCCGCAGGTGTGCTTGCAAAGGGCCGCATGCAGCCCGCGGGCCGCATGTTTGACATGCCTGCTCTAAACAGTATTGCTATCAGTGTTAAGCTGGACATATTGTTACCTTACTCACCGTATTCACCCAGAATGCTGTCATTTGAGTGATGTTTGTTTCCATTGAAACCATGCGAAAGTGTCAGTTATGATTACGTTTTCAGAAGCGTCAGTAAATGGTACTGGAATGTGTGCTTTAGTTGGTTGCTTTTAAATTATAATATAATTGGTATATGGCAGTTCTGTGAGTGTGTTCTGTGACTGACCAAACATACTGCAAAAAATAAATAACATTCAGTTCTAAAAATAAAAATATTTTACAGGAGAGACAACTGTTCTTATCAGTAAGAAGTTCATATGTTTGGTGTTTGATTTTTTTTTTAACAAAATATAAATAAACTCAGATGTGTAGTAATGAGCAGAATGATGTTTCTTAATCAGAAGGCTGTTGTTATTGTGCTCTTATCAGCCTGTCTTTTCAGAAAGGCAAGCATGCGTATTCATTGTTTATTGTGTTATATCAGAGTTTATATCTATCTGTAATTACACAACTGGGTGAGTGCAAAGTTTATCACTTGAAACCATAGATAGAGAGGGATTTTTCAAAATTGTTCTATTGAATTTTCAGTTTCACTAGTAGAGATATCTTTTCAGGATTCAAGACCCTGTGTTTTGTTTACCAAACCAAGGTAATTCATGGAATCATCAGATTTTCCTTTGTACCAGTAGGTGGAGTTGGGATAGCATTGTCATAGCAACTAGACTACATGCTGGACAGTGCAGAATTGGAATCCCAGCAGGGGCAAGAGATTTTTCTCTTCTCTGAAGTGTCCAGACTGGCTCTGGTATCCGCCCTGCCACATATTCACTGGGTACCGGGGTTCTTTCTTAGGGGTGAGGCTCCTAGGGCATGAAGTTGACCGTTCACCTCTGTCTGGTATCAAGGTTAGGAATAAGTGGAGCTGTGCCTCTTCTCCCTTTATATGGCCTCATGACTTGGTCAGGGAGAACCTTTCCTTCCTTACTCTCCCCCCTGCAAGTAGGCTGTTGGTAGGAAAGACCATAAGTGAAAGATATTATCCCCATTTCATTCTGCCCCATCTCTCATGTATTTTATGATGGAATGATGATAAATTTAATATTTTGTTCCAGATTGCAACCAAATACCATGAGCAGCTGACCACAAAGGCTCTCATTGATCTTTTTGAGTCATTCAAGAGCTACGAAGGCCTGTTCTACTTCCTGGGTTCTATTGTGAATTTTAGCCAAGACCAGGAAGTTCATTTCAAATACATTCAGGTACAGTAAATTTGTAACCAGATGGTAGAAACAGTTATTACAGTGTTTTGTATGTGGGACTCTTGTACTTTGTTTTGCAGCACCACCAGCAGGACCAGATTTTTTGTGAAGTTAGCATTTTTCTTATAGTAGAGTTATGGGTAATTCTGTATTGTTGCTGTGAATTGGGACACATGGCAGTACATGTGAGTGATGGTTTTGACATTGGCCACTGTCACGAGAGAAAGAAAACCAGGACCTTTGGTGACTGGGTCTGTCTAGTTTTAGGTTTCAGTCTTCTGGTGGAAAGGAGAGAGGGAGAATCTAGTCAAAAGTGCTGCTTTCAGGTCACTGGATATCCATATATACATACACATTAGAGTAGTTGATTGCAGTCTGTGTAGTAGGAACAGTATAAACAACTCTGTGACATCTTTCAGAATGGATAGCTGTTTGGTAGTTTATGAACTTCTTATATAGTCTTGCTTTTCCACATTTCAGTGTGACCTGGCTGTAAGATTAGTTCCAGTGTTAATTTCTGTAGTTCAGACCATGTAGAAACTTGATGACTTGTGACTTGCTGTTAGTATGTAGGCCCAGTTGTATATGCAGTTCAGAATTTTTTAATCTTCATTTTAACACCAAACCAAATAAAACCCTATGTATAGTTAGATACTTTACTTAGGACTGTTGAGGGATTGAATCCTGGTGGGAATGAGGTTTTCTGCACCTGTCCAGGCCAGCCCTGGGGCCCACCCAGCTTCCTATACAGTGGGTATCTTTCCCAGGGGTAAAGTGGCTGGGATGTAGTATTATCCACCCAACCGTATATAACACCAAGATTAAAGAGAGAGCTGTTACCTCTAGTTCTAGTCTGTGCATTCATGGCAAATTATAGGGTGAACTTTACGGTCCTTTACTTAACTTCACTTTTTTTTTTTTTAGCTTTTTTGCTATTTACAACTCACACTGATAATTCTTTTCTGTAGACACACACGCACATATGTGTGCACACATGTGCATGTGTGTGCTGGGGTGTGCATTCCCTGTATGCTCATCCATATGTCTGTGTTGTTGGTCTGTGGTTGCTGACTACTTTTTTGTATCTATTATTGGATGGTGTATTGTATGCGTGTGTGTTCAGGTGCTGGTTTGGGCTGTTCCGTGTTGGCCCCAATTCTCTATTTTGTGGAAGCTGTGGAAAATTAACTAGAATGATAACAAAAACAGTATTTAATCAGTTACATAGTGCATGTCACTTAACTGTGTGTTTTTTGTTTAAACAATATTAAACTTTTGTCTGCAGAGAGTGGTATCTTTATCACGCAATAAGCAGTAATTTAAGAAATATAAAAACAGAAAACTGATGATATATATTACCATTCCATAAGATGTGGCAAGACTTATGAAAGCAAGATTATTGAGAAAATCCTTTATTCGTATTTGAAGCTCAGTTTCATTAAATGCTTTCTCAGCATAATATAACTGCAGTACAAAGTGCGTGCTGGTTGTAGCCCCCTTAAATTTTTGTCACTGGTATCACGATTATCATTGCTGCTGCTGTTGTTTTTTAAACTTTCACTTTATTCAGAAAGTACCTGATCTTCAGCAGCATCAAGAACATTACTGATCTCACATTTATCACATTGTCAAAGGACAGCAACTGCGACATCCATTCCCGTTTAATGGAACGTCAGTAGTCAGAGGGACCTAATCTGTGTTGCCAGTCTGATCATGCCCAGAACACGGTTTATTCCTAGCAGCATTCAGACATGTCTGACATTTTAACATCTATGTCTTGTACTTGCCTAGCATCTTTTGTGCCATTCTGGTATTATTTTCTTAGTCGGAGGTGAATTAAAATGTCTTCTGGTTACCCTGTTATTGTGTTATTTCATGTGCTATATCACATTTAATGGGGCCTGGAGTACTGTAGCGGTTAAGGCGGTGCACTACTAGTCAGGCGGTCCAGGGATCAATTCCTTGTGGTGTCACTGGATTTTTCAGTGATATGTTTCCTTCTGACCATTCTGTGGCCCTGGGGTCGACTCAGCCCCCAGTCAAAATGAGTACTAGGACCTTTCCTGGGGGTAAAGGTGGCCGGTGCGTGAGGCTGACAACCTCACCACCTTCACATGCCGAATGTCATAAAATCTGGGAGCCTAAATCTCCTGGAACCCTCTGGGCCACACCGGGCCTGTTACAGGACTGCTTTACCTTATTATATCACATTTAATATGTAATATACAGAATGCAAAATCTTATATGTTTACTGCACATTCCATTGGGGGAGCAAATTTGTTTTCAGTAAACTGCTGCTATTGAGCTGCTATTTGTAAGGAACGTTGAGGCTTTGCTTCTTTTCCTCCAAGGATGAGTCATGTTATAATGGTCATCCGTCCAGTGAATACAGGAATTCATTTGCTCCAACGCTCATACTGACACACCTTCAGGCAATAAAACACAGCAGCATTTTCTACAGTATTTTCCAGGAAAAGAATCTGCCTTATGGTCTGGGAATATAGTAATTCATTTACCTCAGTGTAAGACTGTGCATAGCACGTTGGACATCTGCAGTGAGGTTGGTGGTGGCCTGTGTGTTAAGTGTGTGCACATAAAATTGATTGAAATTTGAATTAACTGTTGTGGTAATATCACGGCATCCTGGGAAGCGTTATAGTATTGGACTGGATGTGTGATTTCAGGCTGACCTGACTAATATGAAGAATGGTAGTGTATTAACCAGATGTGGGGTGTGAATGGTACGAAATGCATATTTGTTCTGCATGCAGTGCTTTCATGTTATGGCTCAGTGTCCACAATTTATCTCTTGCATCGCAGTAACTGTAATGTACAGCATTTCTGAAAGTAATCTGTATGATGTGATTATGTTTTCTACCTGCATAGTTGTAGTGCAAGCTTTGTATAGTTCATAAAGTGAAAAAGTAAATAGGAAACAATTACAAAATAATGTTCATGGCTGGTCCACTTCCCCACATATCAAAATACAGTGGTACCAAATTTAACCTTTAAACGACCAGGTTGGTACTTAATTTAAGCTTGTGACTTATGAAAAATGTGAGTATTATTAGAGAAAAAGATAAAAGTATGAAAGAAACTGGATTTTGTGGAAAGTAATACAGGGATCGGGCAGAGTATCTTAAAGTGCATTAAATTTTCTTGTTTTCATAATACCTAAAATTATTAAATTAAATTATTAAATTAATACATAAAATACATAATAATACATAAAATACGGTGATACCTCGGCTAACGAGTGACCCTGCTAATGAATTTTTCGGCTGACAAAGATTTTTTCGCTGTTTTTCGGACTCGGCTAACGAATATGGATTCGGCTAATGAATGTTTTAGTGGATGCGCGCGCTAACATAAAGCAGCATACATGAACGGTCGGGCCATTCCAGGAGCCTTTCTTTTCTGTCTGTGTGTGTGTGACAAAGAAATGAGCTGACCGCATCACACAGGGGAGACACACCAACCCAACTGGGTTGTTTACGTTTTGTATAGAAACCTACAGGAAATCACGTTTCGGCTAACGAATGTGATTCCGGAACGAATTATCTTCGTTAGCCGAGGTATCACTGTACATAATAATACATAAAATACATAGTAATACAAAAAATTATTAAATTAAATTATTAAATTTTCTTGTTGCCATAATACATAAAATGAATTTCTAGGTTTATTGTTCAGTGTGTTTGCACAGTTGCGATTGTAGGTCGTTTAATAGTTAAATGTCTCTTGACTTGTGATCAGAAATATTATGCGTACCTCTAGAACAGGACGTCTCCTCACTCACAGTCAATTGGCAGGCAGTAATCATGACAATGTACTCTGTCTGTTGTATGGCTTACAGACATGGTCTTCTGCGTCATGACACTGTACACATAGTTGCCAACACTTCAGACAAGGCAACAGTTGTATCTGCCTGCAAAACCACACAGTGTCGTAACCATGAAGACCACAGTCTTAATTTTCACTGCCATGAAAGCTCACTATTTCAGTTTTTTACATCAAGAAGTAAGTATAAATTAGAAACTATGGCTGTGGGAGATTTCAGTCCACACAGTAAATTGTAAGAGTTTCCGTGAGTGGTTCACAGTGGTTATCTGCAACATAATACACTGACAGCTGAAGGTAATAAGAAGAGAAACAGAGAACGTTTAGCGAAATACGTGTAACATTTCTATTTTGTTTTCAGTACCTTTAAAAGAATTTTAAGATCATGTTCTTTTTCAGTTTCACAATTGAGTCATCTCATGTTTGTAAAATTTTGACTGACCTTGTTCTGTTTTAAACTGTGACTTGATACGTGTTGTTTGATGAGTATATTAATTTTTGTTGCATCATGTGATTTTAACTCTTACCTTCTAGTGTAGATCCTCTTGTAGTGGTAACACTGAGGGTGGTAAATAAAGTTAACAGATAATTTTATTCTGGTCACTTTGTAAAGTATCTTAATAGAATAAGCACTGCGAATGGAGTTAACATGAAGTAAGTTGTGAATAGTTCGAGTGTTTTAGAGTCCAGTTGAAACCTGATGGCACACGGTGATGCACGGGAGGGGAAGTGAAGGGGTAACTGGAGAATGGAGTGGGTAGCCAGTACCCTTCACACTGCTTCACACCACCTCGGAACTTAGTGTACCCACCATTACTATCACTGATGCGCACACCTCACCTGCCAGCAGTCGACTGAACTGACGCCCCCGCCGATTTAAATGGACTTGTCCGTTTCGCCGAAAGACCAAATCTGGTTTTTGCACGTGTGCCATCACATTTCAAACGCAGTCTACCTGTGAAATATGGAAGTTATATTACTTGTTTATTGTTCTGATTATAGGCAGCTTGCAAGACTGGCCAAATCAAAGAAGTGGAGAGGATATGCCGGGAATCCAATTGCTACAATTCTGAAAGAGTTAAAAATTTCCTGAAGGAAGCAAAGCTCACAGACCAACTTCCCCTTATTATAGTGTGTGACCGTTTTGACTTTGTACATGATCTTGTCCTGTATCTGTATCGCAACAGTCTGCAGAAATACATTGAAATATATGTACAGAAGGTGAGTTTTCCCCATTTTTAATTAAGAGCTTGTACACTTTTATACACTTTTTAAGTTGTTCATATTACTGGCACTAGAATCAGAATGTCTTGCATTTCCTGTGGACAGGACTGTTAAGTGCGAGTACTTTAAGATTGTCAGCATTGATTATCATAACCAATATCATTAATTCTGAAGTGCTGTTTCTGTAATAGCTGGTAGAAGGGCAAGAAAATATTGCTTGTCTTTGTAATTGTTGTAGCTAAAGTTTAAGTGCATGAAATTTACAACTCTGTATGACATGTTAATTTTGGTAAGTAAAATAAGTGGCAGACGTAGAAATATTGTTGCCCTCTCACTATTATTATTATTATTATTATTATTATTATTATTATTATTATTCGATGCTGCAGCGCATGGTGGGTATTGGTGTTAAGAATTCCAGTGATTTTTGTTTTATTTTATTTTTTATTTCCCCACCCACATTACATGCCAGGTCTTTGGGTTGGTATAGTCGTGGCCATTCGCGGTGAGACATCAGAGTAATCGAAGGATGAAAAATTGCATCATGACCATTGTGGGTGACAATTTGCGTTCTTTTACTTTCTCACTCTGTTTAATGTGTACCTGGGGAAATGTTCTGCACCTGTCCTGTAGAAGCGTAGTTGTTACAAGCCACATACCCCACCACCACCACCACCACCAAACATACTGCTCTACATACATATCAGTTTGTCCTGTGATTCCTTCACTGGAAACCATGTTGCTGTAGTTGCTGATACTTTATGCACTGGTCATACAAATGTGCTGATTGTGATGCTTGCTAACTGAATCTGAAGGAAATCTCTTTCATTTTTAATTTTAGGTGAACCCATCACGACTACCAGTTGTAATCGGTGGTCTTTTGGATGTCGACTGCTCAGAGGATATTATTAAGAACTTGATACTGGTGGTCAGAGGTCAGTTCTCCACTGATGAATTAGTAGAGGAGGTGGAGAAGAGAAACCGCTTAAAGCTGCTGCTACCGTGGCTCGAGTCTAGAGTACATGAGGGATGTGTCGAACCTGCTACCCATAATGCTCTTGCCAAAATCTACATTGATAGTAACAACAATCCTGAGAGATTCCTCAAGTGCGTATTCACGTTGATGAGCAAGATTTGAGTTGGAATATTTTTTAAGTGTATGAGTAGGTTTTGTGTCGTGTTGCTTCCGTTTCTTGTGTTTATACATTGAATTGTCCTGTGTCTGCAGAGAGAACCAGTTTTATGACAGCCGAGTAGTTGGCAAGTATTGCGAAAAGCGGGATCCTCACTTAGCCTGTGTGGCATATGAACGAGGCCAGTGTGATCGGGAACTCATCAATGTGTGTAATGAGAACTCCCTCTTCAAGTCAGAGGCAAGGTAATATTTTAGTGACTAGTATATCTTGCTGTTTGTGATTGTTATTTCATCAGAGAAGTCCAGACAGCAGAGTGTGGCATTTGGAGATTAGTTTGTGTTCAGAATAAGGACAGTTGCCACAGCAATATGAAGCCTGTTATACCTTTTCATAAAGTGTCAGATAGATGTGAATAATGAAAATAGCCAAGGATGTCATTTGAATGTGGTTTTTAATAATATACTATTTTGCCATAGTTATCACAATTTTGATTGAGATTATGTGTGCTCAAAGCCAATCATCTAACACTGTATAAGGCAAAAGTCACTCTTTCTTCTGAGATACTTACAGAACACATAAATATACTTTGTGGGCAGAATGTAGAATTTTTGGATGTTGAATCTCATGATATGTAAAGTAACCACAAAACTTTAAAAGGTTAAATGTAGGGTGGATTTTTACATACAAAATGTAGACTAAGCCATTAGAAACAAGAACAGTGTAAAGTTGTGTATGTGGTCCAAGGTTCTGGCATTTGTGTTGAAGATTCAAATCTTCTGGGATGGGACATCATGTATACACTTTATGACATTCATAGAATCTTGCTGCCTCCATCTTCAGAGCCGAAGAAGCCCAGGACTTAAGTATTTGTTCTGCAGCATTTTCTTGTGAACATGAGAATTAAAATGGTTTTCTATTTTTAAATTTAAGGATGAGTTACTGTTTTGGTGATGTGTTTTTCACAGGTACTTGGTGCGAAGGCGTAATCCAGAACTCTGGGTTGAAGTCCTCAATGAGACTAATCCCTTCAAGAGACCTTTAATAGACCAAGTAAGTTGTGTGAGAATTTTGAAACTTAATACATTTTTATTGCTCAGAACAGGGAACCAATGTGTAATTGAAGTCTTGATCATTAGGCTGTTAAAACTGGCAGCTTAATGTATCGTTCACTATACCATAGAAAATGGCAGCCACGGATTGTATGTAATAAAGCTAAAGGACCAGTGAGAGGTTTCAGTCCTCTGAATTGCATGTCACCTTAGTGGTGCTGTATATCATTTCATTGGTCTTGCGCAGCTGAAAGTGCCCACAGTAATAGTTGCCATTGATCTGGGCTAGTTCTCATTAATGGGTTTTATAATTAGAACAAAAACTTCTAAAGAAAAATTTTTAAAAAATATGGGTTAATAGACCAGGTGTGTGGTTAGTGTTGACTTTATTTTGCCACTTTCCATTTCAGACCACATTACTTCGTATATTAAGATAGTGTGTTGGTAAAGTATCATCACGGAGGTTGTAAGTGGAAATTACGCGGGTGCTGACATAAATCACATTGTCACGTTTTACAGCATGACATGCCCACAAAATTGGATTGAAATTTTAGAAATTATTCATTTCAGTACAATTATATAGATTGTATTAAGGCCAAGGAATTATTGATTGCTGAGGCATTTATGAAACCTGTCTTATTTGTACAGGTGGTTCAAACAGCTCTCTCAGAAACCCAGGATCCAGAAGATATTTCAGTGACAGTAAAAGCCTTCATGACAGCAGATCTACCCAATGAGCTCATTGAACTCCTGGAAAAGATTGTTCTTGACAACTCTGTATTTAGTGACCACAGGTAAAATGCATTACTTTGTGTATCGAAGTAAGTAGAAGGTTGTACTGAGGTAGAGAAAGTGCCTACCATCCACCCCACAAAATATACTTTGTTAAGGTAATGTCCTTCTGGGGCATTGAATTTTCTATGTAATGCTGAAAGTATATGGTATTTTATACTGAAATTACAACATAGTAAATGGAAGGAATAAATTGTTTATTTAGATAAATGATATAAACAAATGATTAGTGCTCGTAATTAAAGTCAGGTTTTTGGCTTGTAATGCTTACATGTTTGTCAGTATGATTTAACAAACTTTTTTCTTTGTTGGAAGAGGTCTTAGGCTTATACCAACTTAGTTTTGTTTCATCCTACTCAGAAAGTTCACTTCATCCAACATGCACCATTTATGTTTTCCTGGTTTCATACACCCCCTGAATTTACACAGTTGTTAAGAAGAAAACTATTTTTTTTTGTTCCCGTCTCCACAGTTATTTTTATGTGGTAGCTTCAGAACGTTCCAAGAATCACTTTATTTCTGAGAAATAAAAAGCGGTACAATAAAGTAAGCTACATTTCCTTCAAAATAGTCCCCTTGTGCCACTATACACTTCTGCCAGTGACTGTGAAGATGTTGGAAATATTCCTGGAAGCCATTTGTGTAAGCATTTTCAGCTCCTTTGTCATGTTCTTAATTATGTCAGTAGCATCATAAAAGCGCTGCACCTTCAGTGCTGATTTCAGTTGGGGGGGAAAAGGTAAAAATCAGCAGGAGCTAGGTCAGGACAGTATGGGGGAAGCTGCAGTGTTGTCACATTGTTCTTTGCTGAGAAATCCATGGCCAAAATCGACCGGTGTGCCGGAGCATTGTTGTGAAGGAGAACAAACTGCTGGTTCTCCGTTTTTCAGGGTGTTTACTTCTGACCACATTGCTAAGGTGAGGAAGGAAGTCATTTTACATTTCTATATTCACAGTGGCAAATCCTATAAATTACACCAGCGAATGCCTGTAAAATATACTAGCGAATTCTGGAAACTTTTTGAAACCACTAAATATTGATAGGTGTTCTTAGATTGACAAGCCATTTTAAACTAAATTTTATTCATCCTGTTGTGTTTGTACAGTGATACCTCGGCTAACGAGTGACCCTGCTAACGAATTTTTCGGCTAACAATTTTTTTCTCTGTTTTTTGGACTCGGCTAACGAATGTTTTAGTGGATGCATGCGCTATCGTAAAGCAGCAAACATGAACGGTCGGGCTATTCCAGGAGCTTATCTTTTTCGTCTGTATGTGTATGACAAAGAAATGAGCTGACCACATCACATAGGGGAGACACACCAACCCGACTGGGTTGTTTACGTTCGAAACAGCGAGAAGTTTCGGCTAACGAATGTGATTCCGGAACGAATTATCTTCGTTAG